>ERZ724505.509-NODE-509-length-24787-cov-5.327390_pt1 | contig 24787 bp, 17 predicted proteins | sample MGYA00376038_ERZ724505 | MGnify/ENA primary metagenome ERZ724505 (study PRJEB28724, sample SAMN07190884) | wastewater metagenome | isolation source: effluent of sewage treatment plant in Hong Hong | place: Hong Kong | collected 2016-03-17 ...
GAGTGCGATAAGGTTGTCGCTGCTCGTGCGGCGGGCGCGGGATGCGTGTTCGGCTATAACTATCTAGATCGTGGATATATGGGCCAGGGCTTCGGTGGCCAGGATACATGGATTGAGGTTGGTGCCAATGCATCACACTTGGTAGGCCCGCATCACGTATTGTTCGAAGGTAACTGGGCCTTCAATGCAGACTCAGACTTCACACATGGTAATACGGTATATACCACGCACTTCCGCAATTGGTACACAGGCTACCGCACTGCCTTTACTGATGTGTCGAGTGGCAATACCCTAGATGACTGGTTAGGTAATAGTGCTGGTGCAACTGGGCCTACCAACGGTCTACATCGTTGCGCAGGTGTAACTCAACATGGATATTGGCACTCATTTGTAGGCAATGTGCTCGGATGGCCTGGCCGTATGACTGGTTGGATTGCACAAGGCACGACAATCTTTGACGACAAATCGGTATGGCTAATGGGATGGGATCCAACACAGAATCTTGGATCTGATCCTAATACCATCAACGCCGGATTTGATGGTGCCATCCTACGTGATGGAAATTATGATTATTTATCAGGCACCCAGCGTTGGCATGGATATGGAGGTAATGGAGTAGGTACTACAACAGCACCGTCACCATCAGCATTGCCCAACTCTTTATATCTAGCGTCAGCGCCAGCGTTCTTTGGTGCAAACACATGGCCATGGGTAGATCCAGCAGGTGCAACTAAAACATACACACTTCCAGCAAAAGCACGATTTGATGCCGGTACACCTAACGCCTAACATAGTCTAATGGCCACTACACCCGTCAATTTTACCATTACCCTTGGCGCTGGCGTTTCGACGCTAAGGATTGAGTATTATTCTGGCGGGACATTTGAGTATGATCCTGTAGTGGCAGCTACTAGTGCTGGCACATCGGCCAACGCCGACACTGCAGCTGTCGTTGATTCTAACGCCATAGTTATTCAGCAGCTTGTTGCAAATGCTGACACAGCTGCAGTAGCTGATGTTGGTGCAGGTGCAGTAGGCCAGTTCTCAAGTAATGTAGATACCTCAGCTGTCGCAGATAGCAACGCTGTAGTGATAACACAGCTTGTTGCAAACATCGACACTTCTACAGTTGTTGATTCTAGCGGCGCTGCTGTAGGCCAGTTCTCATCAAACGCCGATGCTTCAGCTGTCGTAGACTCCAATACGGCTGTGGCTTCGCACGCAGCATCAAACGCCGATACCTCTGCGGTCGTAGATAGCAATGCCATTATTAGTACTTGGGTATCAGCTAATACCGATACTGCAGCAGCTGTTGACTCTAACACTGTAAGCGCTGGCCAGCTTGTATCACAAGCTGATACAGCGGCGGTGGTCGATTCTAACGCCATAACACCGACTTGGGCCCAGACCGATACTGCAGCGGTCGTTGAGTCCAACGCTGTAACAGCAGTTTGGGTATCTCAGAATACTGATACCTCTGCAGTCGTTGACTCTAATGCGGTAATTATTTCGCAGCTAGTCGCCGTAGCTGATACTTCTACTGTAGTAGATTCTACTGGTACAGCAGTCGGCCAGTTCTCGCCGGTTAACGACACATCGTCTGTAGTTGATGTCAATGCCATCACGCTAGCGCAGCTTGTTGGCATATCAGACATATCAACAGTATCAGATTCTAACACCATCACACAGGTGAAGGTATCAGATAATACTGATACCTCAGCAGTTGTTGATAGTAATACTATAACACAGGCTATACTATCAGCTAATATCGACACCTCTGCGGTCGCTGACAGTAACGCGGTAAGCACAGCCTCGCCAGTTTATGATGCATCAGGCTCTGATACTTCGGCTGTACTGGACTCTGCCACCCTTGCCCTAACAGTACCTCATTATGATTCACCGGTAGTAGTAGACACTAATAGTATTAGTATCGATCAAATAGTGCCGGTTGTTGCCGACACTGCGTCAGTAGTTGATCATCAAACATCTATAGTATTTGTACCAGTTGCCAATAAGTCTGGCACAACGCGTGCCTATGTAATTGATGCTTCATGGGCTAGAGTTAAGAAAGGTGCGCCAGGTACTGTTATCAATGGCACTGGTAGTGCACAAGCGCAACAGGAGCGTGACGTTCAGGTTATGGACGCAGCCTGGGCAGATGTGATAACTCCGTAGTCGTTACTATAGATAGTAGTGAACAATATGATTCGATATGGCTGACCTCAAGGTTAAAGGCGCACATATGGCTACCGGCTATTGGGGCCGAGACGGTGCTACCCATATTGCGGCACTGCAATCAGCTGAGCGTGTCCTCGCGCTAAATCGTGACAAGTTGTATGCAATGGGATTACCATTCCGTATGTGGGAGCGTGTTGTTCATCCAACATCCTCAGATATGATTCAGTGCAGTTGTTTTAAGGATACGACACAACAAAGCGATTCGCCATGCCTATCGTGCTATGGACAGCGTTGGCAGCCTGGATACTTGAGATTTGGTCATAAAACTATTTTCCGTTCATCAACACACCAGGACCTAACACTTATTAATGTAGAGCTTAATAAAGTTGTCACGCCATTCAGACTACAGCTTAAGGCTGGATTCTATAACGGACGTATTATTACGCCACAGTTTACAGTTACTGAGACCAATTATGGCAAGTGGGAATATCATGTCGATGCCCACACACGCGATATTGACACAAATAATGTGACGGTTGAGTTCTCGTTGTCCGATCCAGATCAATGGTTCGATGGTAGTCTATTAGGCACTACTGGATATAACCCATCCATAGGTGATATAATACAGTTTAGAATTACACTATCACGTGAAGTTTTAACATCTGCATCACCAATATTTGAGATGTTTAGAGCTAGATACCCAACAATCCAGTCTCCGCGCACGCGCTCGCCATTACCTGCAGACGCTGGCGACATACTGTTATTAAAGACATGGGATGTTGAGAAGTTCCATCGTGAGCTTGGTGGTGCCCAAGTGCAAAATGAAGGTTTAAGATATTGGACATTACCATTGTCGTTCTTTGATAATAGACTGGACCGAGATGCTCCAGAATCAACCATTACTCAAGACCACTTTGTAGAAGAACCTAATGGTCCTGAGGCTGGCACGCGTTATGTTGCCACTAAACAGTCATATAGTCGCACATTTAAGATTTTCACTCGTCAGGAGTTTAACTTGCGTCGTGTGATAGGCGAGTCTAATAGTAAAGTCCTTGGTGAGACTATAGCTAGGGTATGGTAATGTTAGAAGATCTAAAACTTAGGGTCAATAGGCCGACCGACCCATACGATAAGGAAAATCTCACATTACGCACCGGTCGTATAACCGAAGCGTTGAAGGATATTATCGTATGGGAACTGCGTACATATTTTAGCCATCAGACACCTGATCGTGTCTCACTTGTGCCATTTGTTGAAAAGTTTTCGGCCAGAACTGATAGCGACCGTGAATTTGACCCACTTGAAACTGTCGTTAGGATCACTCGTCAGTACCCAGATGTGACGGAGAAGCTTCCGTATCTAGGTGTAACGGTCAGTACTCATAAAAATGAGAAGCTTGGGTTCAGCACCAAGTATGTCGGTGCAGTTTTGCCGCGCCCACGCCTCGTCGCTGGTAGTGGACCAGCTATACCAGGCACACCTGCCGTGATAGCACCTGAAGCCAACACGTTTCTTGATAACAATCAACCTGCCCCACCAACTGACTGGCCTACACCCACTGGTAATCAGGTATACTATTTAGTATCTGGCGATTGGGTTGAAATCACTATCACAATAGACGACGTTCAGCATGTTTCAACGTTCTTCTTCAATGATTATTTGCTAGGTGGATCTCCGCAGTCGGCCAGAACAATAGCTGATGCGATTAACTTACAGGCTCTGTACTGCCATGCAGATGTTGTTTTTATTAACAATGAAGCTAAGCTAATTATTGAGCCTGGTGGGCCGCTGGCGTCTAACGGTAATAGATTCTCTATTCAGCAGACCAACGCCAGTGCAAACTTTATAGCAAACATCGGATTCGACACCAGCGTCAAATCAGCCCCATCTGATGAGTTTCATGCCGCCAACCGGTATATGGGCAGTCATGCTATGACTGTTACGCTAGTTATCGGCGCTGAAAGTGAGAATGTGCGCGGCGAACTACAGGATGCAGCTACTAATTATTTTACATCTATATTAGAAGATCGACAATTCACCTTATGGGGTAGATCGTTTTTTGACAATGGTATTCCCGACGAAGCATATCAAGTGATAATTAAGGACGAAGGCGTGAGTCTTACCGGAGAGCAGGAAGTGCCACGTCCGGATGACCCATCGCGAAAGGTTTACCTGAATCGTCTCAACATTCCATGCACTTTCATTGAGTATATGGATAGAGCAATTCAGATGGGCGCTATAGCCCAGCAAACAGACGCTCTACCGGACATGAGTTAGTCTGGAGGAACTAATGCCACTTAACATTACAGGTTACGTTGATCCAGGCTCATACCAGCAGGAAGTGGTAGCGGCCAACGGTGCAGCCATTAATAGCGTCCAGTTCGCGGTTGGGCTTATTGGTGCAGGTAGCCGTAGCAAGCGTAGTATTAATGAGGCCATGATTCGTGGCCGTGTTGTTGATGAGCTTGTAACCGCAGCCACTGACGATCTACTAAATCGTGCCATTAAGCGCCAGAGCGTTGCTGTTATGACGCAGGATGGCGTTGAGATGGCTCAGTCAGCCTGGCAGTTCAATCCGGCTTACATCCAGACTGATGGTGCCACGACATTCAACCTTACTACTAAGCGCATTTTGGTATTATCGCTTGACGGTAAGGCACCTATTCAGATTTACTTTGCAATTAACGGCACCCCAGCGACTCGTGCAGTAGCTGTCGCTAAGGCTGCTGGTACGACAAACCGTTTCACTGCAACGCTGTCGAACAACCCGGCCCCTGCGCTTGCCACTTTGGCCACTCAGGATATCGTTGATATGATCAACGCTACCCTGGCATATGCCACCGACGCCCAGCTTGCAGCTGGTCTTGGTTACGGAACAGTATATGCTAACGTTGCTACGGTAGGCGCAGGCAGCAAGGTTGTTATCACCTCACCACGCAGCGACGCATACTCAGACGTCGCAGTATGGCAGAACGTAACGTCGACTGACGACGCAGCATTCGGCACAACACCGCCACTTGCCATGGATGCCAGCACGGTTGCGATCTCAGCTGAGCGTTCACGCCATGCTAAGACCTACGTAACAGTCAGCAGCTACTCTGCACAGTCGGTATATAAGTTAACATATATAGCGCTCGACACGGCTACTGATCTAATTGCTCAGACTGGCCTATCGAAGTCAATTCGTGCAGGTAACTACGCCGGTATCACGAACTACACGTCTGGCACAGACTATACAATTGATACTAACAATAACCTATATAGCTGGTCTGGCAGTGCATGGACCTATGCTAAGCTTCTTGGTATTGCAGGTACCTATAACGTAACAACAACCAATAAACTATCAATTTCGCTAGATGGCAAGCCAACCGTTACAGTAGATTTATCTGGTGGCGGCAACTATCCAGGATCTGCTGCACCATCGTCTGCCGCAGCTGCGACTGCAACCGAAATAGTAGCACTTATTAACGCCGCGTTGGCAGCAAGCTACTACTACGGCCCTACATATGGTGCGGTTGCCACGGTTGTATCGTCAGCTGTTCAGATTCAGTCACCAGTTAAGGGTCAGGGTGGTCTTGTAGAAGTGTCGATGTCGTCGCCTTCTAACGTTGACGCTGCAGCCGCGATCTTTGGTCTAGCTTCAACCCAGCTACCATACAACATCCGTGGCGTTGGTCAGGCACCTGCCGCAGGTTCAGTATATTACGTAACCTACGACTACACTCGCCCAACCAGCGAGTACAACGTTGCTAAGTCGTTCCTATCTCCCGATACGGCGCGCGCCGACCTAGGCTACGAGAGCGCCTCGAATAAGCTAATGGTTGCAGTTAACCTAGCTTTCCGCAACGGCGCACCGATGGTATATGTGGTTCAGACCAATGATTCTACGACTGCTGGTAGCCCGACACAGCTTCAGCTTCTAGCCAGCCTAGACGCAGCTGGCCAGTCAACTGCAATCACTGAGGTCGTATTGCTTGATACGCGCTCGGCACTACGTGCTGATCTTGTACAGCACTGCATCACACAGAATGGCCCAGAGATCCAGCACCCACGTCGTGTTTGGGTAGGTATGCCAGCCGGTACAGTGGTTGGCGATATCGACACCACGGACTCGTTCGTGCGCGTTGCGGCCAAGGAGCTTCAGGTTTCAGCCGACAGCCCGGCTCGTGGTCGCTTCATCCTAATGGCACCAGCATCTGCCCAGATGAAGATCACTAATGAGGATGGCTCTGAGTCTACACTAACGCTTGATGGTGCGTTCCTGGCTGCAGCTGCCGCTGGGCGCTATACAAGCCGTTCGTCACCTGCCGAGGCGATGATTGGTGTTAATATCCTAGGCTTTGAGTACGCAACATTCCCTACATTCCAGCGTCTAGAGCGTAAGCTAATGGCCTCGAATGGCGTATTCGTGCTAACAGCCGAGAACAACGCCGTCGTGATCAAGGATCCTCTTACAACTGAGGCTGGCGGTGGACGCTTGCCGCAGTTTGAGGAGCCAAGCGCTTCTTCACAGAAAGATAACGTTGTTAAGAACGTCAATCTTTCTCTTGAGTCCAATGTTAAGAACATTGTACCGACCGACCTCGTTGACTACATCATGGCAATCAAGGGCGCAATCGGTAGCGTGCTTGAAGCCGCAATCAGCAGCGGTGCTATCGGCCCATTCAAGGATAGCTCAGGCCGCACACGTCGCATCGACTACAGCACTGATATCCAGGTATACCAGGCAAAGAACGACGCGCGTAAGTACTACTTCCGCTACTTCTTCATGCTACGTTACCCAGGCAAGCGCTTCTTTGGTGAGTACAGCGTAGACAATCCATTCTTCACACCGTCCAGCACTGGTCTCACTGCCTAATACTGAGGTAAGACATGCCTTCTAATCCTCCACAGACAGCAGTACGTACGTCACATGCCATCACCATTAAGACGTCTGGTGGCCTGACTATCGGCATGATCAAGCAGTGGAACCCTGGTCAGAATCGCGACATTACGCCCATTTATGAGCTAAATGTTGAGACTTCTGGCGAGCCGCTTGAGAATGTGCCGGGTAACCTAAAGGGCTTACAGATCCGCGTTCAGCGCTATGATCTATGGACTGTAAAGATGGAATCTGCATTTGGTACTGCTGAGTTACAGCAGCTATCTGAGCAGGACAGGCCATTCATGGTCCAGGAAGTGTGGCGTAGGCCAGATAACAGTGTTGAAGGCTGGCAGTACAGCGGCTGCTGGTTCAGTAACTTAGGCCGCAACTACCAGAGCGACGATAACCGTATCGTGCTAGTCGATGCAACACTGATGTATGTGCGCAAGTCCAAGTTGGCATAAGTAGTTAATTGCAGTACTTACCCTGTATACAACATACAGGAGGCCAAATGGCTGACTCTGATAAGGCGACAAGCGCCAAACTATCTTCTATACTTGCTGATTTTGATAAGTCTGTTGTTGACGGATTTATTGAAGACACGATCAAAATCGCAGGATTTACCTTTACATTAAGAACTCCTTCCGAGGACGACGAAGTCTGGGCAGACTCGTTTATTAAAACGACGTCACCATTCGTGATGATGTCGTCTAGGCGTGCCCCACGCCTATCTGTCTCTATTAAGGCAATCAAGTCACCCAATAGTAAAGAGTCGTTGACTCTGGATAAGCTATTTACCTATCCAGATGAGCTAAGCGATGATACTAAGAAGTACCTTGATACACATGAGATAGAGAAGCGCTATTGGTTATATGGCCAGCTTATGAAGTGGCTGGCCGAGAAGCCAGCGGCTGTTGTTGAGAAGCTCTACTCAAAGTACGAAGAGCTAATTAAGCGCCGTGACGAGTCTCTCAAGGGAGTACTTGAAGCCCCAAACGTCTAGACGAGGACTCCTGGCTTAAACTGCGGTCTTATGTAATGAGCCGCAAGGGGGTCCTCGTTTCAGATCCGTCAGTCCGCAAGATGACGCGAATACAATGGGTATTTGAGTATCTCGCACTGCGTGACCGTGAGCGTGAAGACAAGCAGTTCCAAGTCGACGCCATACGAAGAACACTAATACATGTCATGGGATTAAGTGCTATTATCCCGGGCAACGAAGATCCAGATAAATTTGTGCCGCTTGTAATGCTAGCAGGTAATCATCACCTGATGCATGGATATGCGAAGGCCATGGGCATAGACGGCATAGCTGAAGATGGGTCTACATCAGTAAATGATACTGACTGGGAAGCCATGTCACAACGCATGGCTGCTGGTATGGAACCCATAGACGATGACCCCTTTGGTGACGTGTCGCCTCAAGAGCTACTAAATCGCGAGGACAAGAAAATATTGGGGATACAAGAGGTAGACGAATTACCTCAGCATGGTGGTGATGTGTTAGATTTGAGTAAGATATCATCACAACCTGATAAGGAGCCATAATGGCTGAGTCTAAGGAAATCGAGCAATTAGCACAAGCTGTCACCCAAGTATCAGGTGACGTTAGTAAGCTCGTTGGCTCAATGCGTCAGGTTGAGCAGTCAAGCAAAGAGTTTGCTGAGAACATGGTTGATGTTCTCAAGGAGCTAAAGGCTACAGATCCGCGCAGCCTTGCGGATGGCATGAAATCTGTGGCTGAGTCTATTAATGGCATGAGTCTCACTGCAGTCATGCAGCAGGTGCAGTCCATCGCACAGAATGCAGGTGACCTCACAGGTAAACTAGCTGACATGGGCACCGCGCTAGAAAAGCAGGTGTCGACAGTAATGTCGTTGAATTCTGAGTTCATGCAGCTTAAGGTGAATGGTCAGATTTCAAATGATATTAAGTCAGTATTTGCAGATATGCAGTCTCAATACGACGCTAGACTTGAAGATATGACTAGGTCTACGGAGGGATTCCTAGCCAAGACTAAACGTCAGTTTGAAGACTGGAATAAGAACCAGATCCATATGGCTGCTGCTGGTGGTCCAGACTCACAGCGCAGACTCAGTAACCTCAATAGTGCAGGCGACGTTGGTATGGTACTAACCAACGTCCAGGGCGCATTTGAGAAGTCTATGCAGTACATACAGCAGATACCTGGCGGTGGATTGATTGCCCTAATGCTTAAGGGCGTGAAGGGGCAGGAAGATTGGCGCTCTGGTGCTAACCAAGCGATCCAGATGTTTGACCAGATGGGTGACCGTGTAGATCATCTTGAAGGTCGTATATCTGGCAACATCCAGAAGTTCCAAGCCAACATGCTTGCAACTAAGGATGAAGTCGTTGGTATGGCCAACGTGTTTGCCAGAGCTAGTATGTCGGGTGATGCGGCATTCGGCACCGGACTTACAAATCTTGTTCAGTCATTAGGATATAATGCTGAGTCACTGGCTGAGGCTACCGTACACCTAGATAAGATGCTAAAGGTACAGGTCGGTACTACGGCCAATATGGTAGCTAGCTTGGTTGGTGAGTCTGGCCAGCATGCAGACGCAGCGTTTAAAGCTCTCACCGAGTACACTATGGCTGCTGAGCGTGCGGGCGTCAGCGCCAATGTATTCCTAAATGGTATCGCGTCGACGACACAAGCATTGAAATTCTATAATGTCCAGCTAAACGATGTGGCCGCGACACAGCTAAAGTTAGTTGAGATTAATAAAGACCGTTACGGTCATGATGCTGGGTACGCCAATACACTAGCACAAACCGGCGCAGCTGGTATCGCAGGTGCCATGACGCAGCAACAGGACGGAATGAACGCATATCTGGGTTGGCAGGTAATGCATTCATTGAAAGAATACCTTAAGGATAAGGGTGGCGAAGAAGATAAGCGTAAGATGGGCGCTTATAACGGCGGGGCACTTAGTGCGATATCGCTTGTTCGTCGTGGTGGCCGCGAGTTCTCAGACGACATGAAGAGCGCCTATTATGAAGCAATGATGGATGCCATGCAGAGACTTGCTGTGTCGGCTGGAGGTAACTCACGTGGCGGCATCGAATTTGCTGCTCGTAGCTTGTTCGGCATGGATAACGTGTCGGCCCAATCACTTGCCGATATGATGACCACACCTGATGGCAAGATTAAGAAGGCATCAGACATGTCGCCAGAAGAAAGGGCTAAGGTCGCCAATACTATTAGTCGTAACGCCGAGTCTCAGAATAAGATTGAACTGATGTTATCTAAGATTGAGACCGGTATAACACAGGTTGTTGGTGGGCTATTAATGGCTGTCATAGCAGAAATTGCTATATTAGTGACCGGTATACAACTACTTGTCGCTAAAGCTATTGGTCGTGACACTGCTGGGCCTGGCAAGAGATTTGACGCGTCTATTGAGGTTGGTGGTGAAGCCCTAGGCCAGATTATGGCAGGATTCCGTAATCTTGGTGGTGCCGGTATTGCGGCATCAGGCATCGGACCGTTTGGTAAGATAGCTAAAATATTCGGTGCTGGCGACGGTCCTGAGTACAAGGCACCAGACAATAAGAGCCTAGTAGAGGAATTCCAGCAGTCACTTGAGCCAAGGGACATAACGATACCAGATAAAAATGGTATTAGTAAGGAAGATAAAGCAGCATTTGGTCGTGCCGTTAAGGACGCTATCAATGGCACAGATGGTCGTAGATCTACTGGCCAGGCTAGTTCATCTGATAATGGCCGCGACAATACGATACTTGGTACATATAAGACTAGATTCGATGCAGAACGCGAGGCTGGCGGTAAGTTAGGTAAGATCTTTATAGAAATGGACCTATACGATCAGAATAGCAATTCATCTCGTGTGGCTGGACAGGGGCGTAAATAATGCCTGACATCTCATTTATTGAAACAGCAGCTACACTATCCACAACCACTAGTGGATTTGAGACTGGCTCTACTGGTAGCCCGCGCATACCATTTGCGTTTACTAGTCGGGCACGCATAGAGTTTGCTGCTAACGCAGCCACCATAGAAGCAGCGTCTATAGAGCCACCAGACGCTAGTGACCAGCGTGTTAGGCTCGGTCCGTCAGTTGTCAAAATGGCCGTAAACCCTAACTCTATTAAGTGGTCTCAGGGTAAGCGTATAGTGCGTAAAGATACAATGGAAGGATCAGTATACTTCCATTTCCTAAATAAGTATCACGAGGATAATGATCTTGCACGTGTTGAGTTTAGTGGTCTAACAGGCAATATCGACACAAAGGCTACTAGATCATTTAATGATATAGATTCGTATAAGTTCCAATTGCAGAATCGTGATAAACTGTCGCAATGGTATTATCTATGGAATTTGACGCGTGAGCCGATGCTATATAAATCTCCGCGAACAAATGAGCTAATGGAGAATAGATTCTATATAAACTATAGAACTAAGTTATTTCCTGATGGCATACAGTTAGAGGGCATATTCGATAGTGCGCTAACATTCGAAGAGTCAGCTGACATGACTAACATGGCAAGATATAGTATGAGCTTTGTTGTGTTCGCTACAACTCCATCAATAATGGAGATGGTTGACGCACTTAATATTCCTACATATAACTTCCCAGAAGATCCTGCACCGGTACGGTCTGCCTATGCATCAGTAACTGAACCTACCGAATAATAGGATGGTTATGATACCGATTCGCAATGCATTCCCGGGGTATAGAGTATTCATCTTCGGATATGAAGTGACAGAAGATGTTATTGACATCTCTATTCAGAATCACGATGGTAGAGCACCTAATACCTGTACTGTACAGTTGGTATCACCAAATAATAGATACTTCATGACTGCAACTGATATCGCCAAGATGAAGGGTGACATCATTCAAGACGATGATGAAGATAAGGAAATTAGTATATTAGACGATTCGCCAGTTAAAAAGATAATAGTCGATAAGAAGCGTTCATTCCCAAACGCCATTATCGACATGCCACCAGCTATACCAGATTTTAATGCCGCACCACACGTAGCGGTCAGGTATCCATTTCAGGCGTCAAAACCGATATTCCATCCGATGGACCCGATACGCGTGTTTGAGCGTGATCCGTTCAACCCGAACCGTTGGTATCACATGTTCGCTGGATTTTTGAGCGACTTTGTTGATACGGATGGCTATAATAGGGACCAAATCTTAACTATAACAGCTGAGGACCCGTCAAAGCTACTACGATATGCACGCATTACGACTAATCCTGGTGTGTTCGATATAAAGCAGCGTGCGATTTATGACTCTGTAGTAGCCGATATAGCGAAGTTTACACCACACGTTAGCATGTTCCACAATATGAATCTACCACAGATTCTACATGCTATGCTATTTGGTCTTGACACCTTTGCGAGTAAGTCGGCTAAAGATTATGGCCTACTCGATGTCGACCTGCATGACAAGTTAGGCACAAAATACTCATTCTATGAGCCTATAATGTCGGCTAAGTCTAGTCCCGATACTAAAGTGGGACGTCGTCGTTGGGGCTGTGGCCACGCTAATCTGCGCCATAGTATGGTGTTTATGTATGGCGCTGACAAAGCGGATCTAGACAAAAGTAAAATGCCAGCTGGTCTTGAACTATATGATGGGCAGATTCGCCTGGATCAATACCAGACCTTCATAGCACACGACGTTAAGACATCAGATCTTAACACCATGATGGCAGAGGCCGTCACCGGATACACACGTGATGCTAAGGTTAATCCTAACAATATACAAGACATTATTAAAGAAATAGGTGAGCATCCAGAAATCTACCCGGTCGATGGTGGTAGGCTCATCATGCTTCTACCATCAGGTCTTGGCCCTAATAACAATGACCTTATTATTAAGGAAATTATTAAGGGTGATATCAACCTTAATACTGAGTGGACCACCCGTGCAGAGCTATTATATGACGTAATGGAGCGCATAGAGTTCTCATTCTATTGTAGCCCACGTGGTGACTATATAGTAGAGTTCCCGCTAATAGATTTCGACCCCGATGACTTTGGATTCTTTGAGGACGACTTTACTATTAGGACCAATGACACTATCAGCGCAGAATCAACATTCACTGACTCTAAGGTAATGACACAGGCAATCTCAGTTCAGCAGATAGTTAAGAACTGGGACAATATGAGTAATGCCCTATCATATCAGATTCATCAACATACCGTTAATTTGTGGCACCTAATGCCATTGTTCGGTGTACGTCAAACACCCGTTGTGCCTAAAGGATACATATCAACGCCGGATGGCGCAAAGTTATATGGGTACATACAGCTAAATAAGATTAACGCTGATGCATATTCGTCTACTATGAACATACTGCCACGTATAACAGCGTGGCTCAATAGGCCATTTAGGCTTGTGGCTAAGACACACGTCGGCACGACCAAATCGGTCAACCACAAGATAACATGGGGCGCGCAAGGTGACGTATCGACTACGATAGGTCTATATGCAATGCGTGGTTGGGATGGCGAGACAGAGATTATAGACGATGGTGCAGGTGGAACCACGAAGGTTAGAGTGTATACACCAATCGGTGGGCATGCGTCACGCCCGTTTAATTATAAGACCTTATTTGGTCTACGTAGCGGCAACAAGCAGAACAAGCAAGGCAAGAAGGGTCGTAAAGATGCGTCTGCTGACGAAAAGAAGGCTAGGGGCCAGCAGAATAGTAAGAATACTAAACAACCGGTAAAATCTACACTAACTAAGCCAGTATCACCTAAGGTAAAGGGATAATAATGAGTCGTCATCTTGTACCTGGTGAAGATGCATGGAGTGGTATATCAGCGCCACATACCACACACCATAGGACTGTCCGTGCTCAAGTACAGTCTGTAAACGAAGACAATGGTTTTGTCACTATTGGTATAGGTGGCATGCCATCATATGGCCGATATGCATCGGTCCCGTGGCTTTGGGCTAGTTTCCCGACAGCTGGACAGGCCGCATGGGGGCGTTATATGCCATTCCACGACGACACGCTAAAGGTGTCGTTCGACTGGGATGACACACCACATATAGTAGGCTACGACGTGCTGGCCGGTGGTGATGGCATAGCAGATGATAAGGCTGGACATCCACTACTTAATAAGGCAGTTAATAGTGGTCAGGTATTAGATTTTACCAGACTTGAATCTGGTGAATATGATTTCATGTCGGTTGGTGGTGCATATATTAGGGGGTATAATACAGGCCAACTACTATTGTCTGGTGGAGAAGTGTTCGTAGACATTATTAGGCAACAGGGGCTACTACGCACACAGTCGACGCTACATAAGCAGACTACTGGTGGATCAACTATAAGATTTGGTGAGGTACGCCGTGACGGTGCCGATGGCCTTGAGACTGCTGCTGGCCCATGGAACATATCTGGAGAAGCTGTAGAATTTGATATTGATCTTGGTTACCATAACGGCACAGCTAGACGAAAGATTGCACGCTTCGCGATAGGCGATCTAGCAACTGATACGTCTATAGATCAGCGTGGTGGCAAGGAAAGACGCGCAATACTTGATATAAACGATAGTTCTGGGACATCATCAGTTTTTACATTTGACGTAGCGGCAGATGGCTCAGTGTCGATGACGTCAAGTAGTACTGGCGATTTATCATTCGATCGCGACTTAACAGTTAGCGCACGCAAAGTAACGATCAAAGCAAATGATACTGTGGTGCCTGGTAAGTGCCATTTCGGTACTATTACGACGGGTGGTGCGCTCAATGGTACTGAGCTTACCAATACTATGGCATTACCACAGTCTACCGTTGCAGCATCGCTTGCTACAGCGATATCGTCATTTGGCGCAGCATCTGGCGCACCGGCTACACATGGTGAAGTTGCCGGTGTACTTAGTGCACTGTTAGATTATATAACTGCATTATATAATTCGATTAGTTCAGCTACATCTACTGAGGTCGAGATATCATGATAGACCCAGATCTACAGTGCGCATATTTAGTACTTCAGACACTACCGAATGCTAAGTTAGACTCAATTGAGCAAGTAGCCAATACCGCGATTGCAACACTTGAAGGTACGATAGTAATGCTTGAAGCTAGAGTTCTATCTACTGAGATAGTAATCGCGCCGCTGTTGGTTAAAAAGGCTCTTGTAGAAAACGCTGTCGATGCAGCAATGACGCAGGCTAATATATTTAATAGTTCCATTACGTCTACGTGCCCAGCACTAGGTAAGTTTACTAAAATTACATACGATGCTATGTCGGCTAAAGTATCTGCAGCCAAACATATGTTAAATGAGATTAATAGATTACAGACCGCTACGCGTAGGTACCAGGCAGACGCTGACGTTGCTAAATCATACTTAAATGAGGCGCGTCGTATGGTGTCGCTAATTCAGGCTGTAAAAAATGAACGTGGTGCCGTTATAGCTGCAGCTAATATAGAGATACCAAAATTATAATATGGCTATCACACTCAAGATCGTAGATGGTGACATAGTTATTTCACCAGCCACTGGGTTTGCACAGACCATATCTGGCAATGATTTGGTTAAGCAGCATGTGGCTGAAAATATGATGCTCGATCGTCAAAATAGTGGTCTTGGTGCTGGTATTAGACAGCTAGTCGGCAACATAATTGATGATGCAGTGTCGATGAGTATACTACTACGTGATCGTATTTCATCTAGCTTTGTCGCCATGAGAAATGCGCAAAATCAAGCGCCACGTGGTACATATAATAGTACTGAGCTTGTTAATAGTACAAAATCTTTGGTTGTACAGCGCGCCAAGAATGATCCACGTAGTTGGCAGTATAAAATCACTGTGGTAACAGAGTCTGGTGCAGCAATCGGTGTCACCGATATCGTCAAGAGGTAATTATGGCCGTCGATAAAGTAACAGCTGCTCAGTATGCTACTAAAATAGCTAATGCCATAACCGCACGCAATCGGTCGTACGATGTGTATGTTGGCCCTATCCCCAATCTAATCACGGGTCCTGTCGGCACTGTCCTTGAAGATGTTAATACCAGCATCCGTAAACTAGACTCTCTACTTAGACTAACAGAGAATGGTACATGGACGCGCTCGGAGCTTGAAGAGTTCGTAGCTAATGAAGGCATCATTCCTGACGATGGCGCAGCTGCCACATCAGTACAGGTATTTTCTGCTGCACAAGTTAAGAATGATCTTACTATCCCGGCTGGATTTCCGATAGCGAGTATTACAGACGACGATACAAACACCACGCTAGTATTTGTCACCGACACTGCCGCTACGCTACCGGTTGCATCTAAAGCTTCATACTTTAACAATGTTACGCAGAGATATGAATTAAGTGTATCGGCAACATGCACAACATATGGTGTTATTGGTCGCGTAGCACCTGATCGTATAACTCGCCCACTAAGAGCGATGACTGGATTTGACTCAGTCACTAACGTAGACGCTGCAACTGGTGGACGTGATCCAACTACAGACGCAGAGCTTATAGAGCAGTATGTAATCGCAATTATGGGTACCAGTGAGGCCCTAGATTCTGGTACAAGGCGTGTTGCACGTAATACCTTCCCAGCTATCTTCGATTCCGCACTTGTGCGTGGTGATGATCCGTTACTTGTACGCGCGCCTGAGGATGCTGGTGCAGTCGATTTGTGGATATTGGCATCGCAGTCTACTGTTCGTACTGATGCCCAGACCTTTGTCGGTCGCTTACAGCCAATCTATCTACTACGCCAACCTGTCATCTCGGTCACAAGCGTAGCATCTGGTGCCACGACCTTTGTGCAGGGTACTGATTATGAATTAGTCCATGATACTGGTGGATACTCTGATTCAATAAAGGCAAAGGATTATATTAGATTCTTGGCCACTGGCTCGATACCAAGTATAACTGGTGCTTCAATAGATATAGTCTATGTGCAAAATAGTATGCCTGAGACCCTACAGTCTACATACGCTAGTCCAGCTTATGATGTACAAGGTCGTGATATACTAGTACGCGCAGCCAATAAGATAGATCTAACACTAAATGCTATATTAACCCCACGTACTGGATATAGCGCTTCAGATTTGCAGACGTTGGCTCAGACTACACTTTATGACTACATAAATGGTATGTATCTAGCTGCACGCATTCCTGGTATAACAGATGGTGGTGCTGTAGAACTCAGCGATCTTAATGCTAAGGTACGTTCAATACCAGGTATCGAAAACTTTAAGATTACTGTACTAGATATTAAAGGCGGTACTGGCGTTGCTGACGTGCCAGTCGGTAAGAACCAGTATCCTAAGATTGCTTTAGCTGACATTACTATTACGATTGGATAATCGATATGACAGCTAGTAGCCGTTTGTCTGAACTATTAGGTGCTGTGCCTAGCGGCGAGTTTTACGACGCGGCAGGGCAAATACTACCACACCATGACAAACCACATTCATTATCAGTTGCCGTCCCATTGGCATCATCAATTTATCTTGTCAAGCTTGATGGTAATGTAGTAGGCGAGAAGATGTCGGATAGTGATAAGAATATATCACTATCGATGACATTACCTAAAGGCACTCATACTATTGAATGCGTTAGCCGTGCCACTGGAGCGTCTACTAAAGCTATCTATACGGTGCGTAGTATCGCCACTGTCTTGGGTGGTGTTGCCGATGTCATTAATGAAATTGACGATACCTTTACATCTGTTCGTAATGCACGCAGCATCGACACCGCAGATCTTAATGGCATAGATGCTGTATGGGGTAGAAGATTAAATTATAGCAACGTCGGCCAGTATGGCTTAGAAACCTACCGCGATACTCTGGTTCAACTACATCAGGCATATAGATTCTATGGTGGGAAGACTAAAGGTCTTAATAGTGCTGTTGCCGCCATCACAAACGTAAATCCATATACTCGCCCAGCGTCATTAAGCAATCAGTGGGTATTAGGTGACGATTTCGTTCATAATCGTCAGATGCGCGAGTATACAAGACCATATAATGCTGATCTAACGACTATTAACGCTAACGGCGCAGGCGCATCAATAGTAGCCAAATACTATAGACCTACAGCATCAAACATTGCGGTTGACTGGAACGGAGTTACGCGTACCTTCACGCTTACTGAGTCTGGTGGCCAGAGCGGAGTGTCGTCATATGTGCCGCTAACTGGCACATACTCTGGAATGGTTGAGCTTAGTACCACAGTATCACATGTATTTACACACCCAGCAGCATATAATACTAGCACACGTACCAATCTTACGATCGGTCTTAATGATAAGCTATTAACAGTATCGGTTCCAGCGTCCGGTGCACTATCTGCGGCCTCACTTGCCACAGCCATTAATAGCGCCATTACAGCCGATCCAAGATTTACAGGATCGTCATTCACAGCAACGGCACTGGCACAGCGCGTTAGACTGAGTACAGGTTATGGTAGTGATGTTATAACCATACACCCGTCATCTACAGCAGACGCAGCACCCATATTATTTGGTATCGACTATATCCAAACCAGTGGCACGACCACCATAGCAGTTGGCGATACTGAAGCTGACATTACAGTTCCATCAGGAAGCTTACCACTTACAAGTGAAGTAGGTAACTACGATATTTTAGTCGAGTCCGATCGTGGCCTACGTCAGCTAACAGTATTGTATTATACTGGCACTGGTGCTGTTAAAGTATCGGCTGTCGGTGCCGCTACGGCAGCAGGTGGTACCATCACTATTGCAGCCGGTTCATTCATGTACCGCCATGGTACGTTTCCGTTGCGCGTACAGCAGGGCCCGCGCACAGGTCGCTTCACTATTAACGTAGCCGATTGCTCCAAGCTTCCAACAATAGCGTCAACAACTGGCTTAATTACTAATACTGTAGTGCATGACCCTGCTGCGCCTGATGAATGGTGGTGGTATGTATCAGCAGGTTCAACGGCGGATGTCAGGGCTGGGCTAACACATAGTGAAGCTCTAATTAGAACCATCAGTGGTACCGCAAGCCTAGCATCGCGACTTGATAAGTCGATATCTCAGTATGCTGGGTATCCATACCTAGCCAAGGCTGTAGTATCTCGGTATTACGATACCGAAGCTGTTATTAATGCTGCTACAGTCAACGTACGAGTATCGTGGAATAATGGATCTACGTGGCAAGACGGTACACCAGTTAGCATAACTTCTAGTCCAGTCACTACAGTAGTATCATTAGAGGGAGTCATCCCTGCTACTGTCACCACACCCATTATACGTATAGAAATTACATCTGCATCTGGTTGTACCGTAGTATTTGAGCAGGCGTCGCTGAAGGTCAAGTGTGCAGGTGGTCTATATCTTGGCTCTGGCACTATTGCGCGTGGATTACATCGCAGCAAGCGTGGATACAACTGCTTCGTGTGGGCACCGACAGAACTAACGACTGCCGAGAATAAGACCATCGGCATTGGTGGTTCAGGTCAGATTGACTATATAACACCAGCGCATACTGTGTTTAGCAAATATAATGTAACTAGCTATTCTGCTGGGCTGGCTACTAATGTAAAGGGTGCAATTACATACGCAGAATTGACAGCAGGTACACTAACTAACCTGACTGCTAAGTTAGCAGATCCAACTAGACTATCATATCTATATCCAACCAACGTATCACGTATCCGTGGTGAACGTGTGTATCCTGGTGTTAGCTCACCATATCACGTTACACTAGCAGCTACATGGGATAGAATACTAAATACAGTAGTATTATATGAGGATGGAGTTCCAGTACCACATACTGGATGGACATTAGATGTGGGTACCAATAGCTTCTCGCTTAACTCTACTCCAAATAATACTGCAGTCTATACTGTAGACTATGATCGACTGACGCAGTTTGAGAGTGCTGTCATAGACTTAAGTTCATATAATACAGCATATACATGGCTTGCAGATTTCCATGCATGGCAGCGTCTATGGATGAACATAAATGACTATCCTGTTACATATGGCATAGTATTTAATAATAATGTCGCACCATTACCAGAGCGCTGCAATCTTGATAAAGCTGGTGCGTCATTGATGATGAATGATGGTAAAATTGATGTTCAGATATCATCTGACCAGTGGTATTTTGCTGACACCACAACAGTGGCGATAGATCCTGCAGCCTTTGTAGATGGAAACATTTATACTATTACTTATACTGCACGTTCCCCGACCCCAACTCCAACTACTAATGTCGTCGTTGAGATGCGCCAGGCTGCGACAGCACTATCAATACCATCTGCCACATATTTTGTAGTTGATATTAATCAAGTTGTTAATCCAGCCAACTTTGCACAATTTAGGGTCACGATATCAAGTATTGAGGATACATCAGACGTTAAGATTTATAGCACGTGCGTCAAAACTGCAGATCCAGTAACTTTACTTGATCCAGGCTGGACACCACCAAACGCATATACTCCACCCGGTGGTGGTGGTGGAGGACCAACCCCTCCTGTATATAGTATTACCATTGTCGATGGTCTATATAACCCAATGGACGGTACAAGCGTGAACTATGGTGTAATAGGGTTTAACGCATATGTTGTTGCTGACTATGGTACATTTACAACCCAGGCATTTGAAATGCCTGTTACCTGGAGTGTTGTGTCTGCATCACCAGGATCGCCAGCTACAGTAAGCTCAACCTCAACTACTGATTTTAATGATCCTGGTGATAATGGTGTATTCTTGGTAACAACACCATCAGATCCAGCAGTTGTTGGTAGAACAATAACGGTACGGGCCACACTAGATGCCGACCCGTTAGTATTGGCCGATTGTACCATTACGCTACAGGCATTCTAGAAGTACTAAAGCATTAAGTCTGCACCAGTATTATGGTGCTACCAACGATGCTAATAGCACGTTGAGGACTATACAATGGACAGATCATTATACCCAGAAGGCGTAGAAGTCCACCATGTTGACCTTAAGCGCGACCATGATGGTCTAGCGTCTGCAATTCTGACACGCAACGTCGATACAAGTCAGATGGGTATCATATCTGGCCTTGTGGTATCGGTCGGTACTAATGCACAGCGTATTAAGGTTACAGCTGGTACAGCATATGTAGCTAGTGGTGAACTAGCCACACTATCAGCCGACGTAGATAACATAGCACTTGCTGATGTAACGGCAGGCGCTCTGAATTATGTAGCCCTAGTATATACTGAAACATATGGTACGCCACAACCGCACGAGAAACTAAACTCAACATTTAACACCGCAGCCACCGCATCTGTGCGTCTACGTGTGCTGAGCGCTGCCCAGTACGCAGCACTACCGGCCACAGATCCAAACTTGTCTAACGACGCATTAGACCGTCTAGCTCTATTAGGCATCGTGACTGGGCGCGGTTCTGGCGTAAATCTCAATTCGGCTGATATTCAAGCAGTGCCGAATCAGTTTACAATTAGCTCTGCTACTCAGCCGACTACTATTACGGGTGTCATCGTAACGGCGGTATCGGCTAGCTCGCCACTAGGTAATGGCACATTAACCTTTGTACCTGGCGGAACACCTGGTCTAAGATGGACAGCACCTGGTGATTCTGTCGGCGCACTCGTACTATTGCCAAATAGTGGTACATATACATTAGCGTCGGCTACTACTTCATACACAATTAACGTGTCTGTTACAGTTGGCACATTATCAGGCTCACTATCGACGCTAACCAATACAATAGTCATATCAAACCTTTATAACCAGACCATTAATCGCTTCACTGCACGTGACGAGCAGCATCGACATATGCTCGGATCTGGGACGCCTACTACAAAGAACCCGCATGGTATGGCACTAGAGGACATAGTAGGTGGTAGTGGCCTATTCCAAGACCATCAAGACACATACCATTCTAATGGTATTGTTAACAATGGTACATATGGGTATCTACGCAGCGTGCTAAAGCCAGCTATACAGCATCTGTTTGGCCCAGACATAGACCAGGTCACGATTGGTGGGTTTAGCGCTGGCGAGACAGCGTTAGTTAACGGCGTTAATATCTCAGCTATTAACGGTAACGCCTACGTTAGATTTGACACCGTAGCTAGTGGATATCTTGAGTTGTGGGGCATCTATCTAAAGGATGATGGCACACTATCTCTTGGTTCTTCTGCTCGTGTTCGTCAGAACGCAACAGGTGGTGTGTGGGGGTCTGGTTCCCAAGACACATATCTTGGCGCAGTTCAAGTAGTAAATGTGTCAGATTCATGGACTACGCAGGTCGACATTAATTTAGTATATGATGGCGGCACCCCCGGCATATTTGCGCTTGCTGATGCTGCTGGCATTAAGGGTCCTTCTGTTGCACGTCCAGTTATCAACTCAATTATCAGACTATTCCATCCTGACAACAATCGTTGGATAGACTTGTGGGTTGCTGGTTCAACATGGGCTTTCAATGGTGTCTCTAAGACAGGTAACATCCGTATATACTCCATGATGAATACGGATACATACCTACTTATAGCTTATGTAGTTACACATGGTGGTGCCACACAGTTCATTGGTTATGGACCATGGAATGTTAGAGGATCCGCCACAGATAATCTTGCAGATGTTCGTCGGTTTGGCACAAGCGATATCGACATAGTAGGCAATAATGTTCTAGATGGGCTACGTGGAGCACCGATACGCGACGCATTTGGTGATGGCGTAGCAACCAGTATCATTGCAACTATTGACTCAGCCACAAGCGTTAGACTGTCTGGTTGTGTAGCATACTTAGATGGTGAGCGCCTTGTTGCATCACCAACCACCGTGGTGACGACATCTGGTGAAAACTGGGTATATGGCATTAAGAATAATGGTGCGTTTGAATATCGTATAGCCGCTAACTACGCAACTGCCGCAGCCAGCGGTCTTCCAGTTATGTACCTGATGACATCTGGGACACCTACAGCTATTCGTGTTAGTTATCTTTCGCCTAAATCGATTGTTGCTGCTAACAACAGTGATCTTACATTACTAGCCAACGGTATCAATCGTAAGATTAAACTTGGCAATGTTGTTGATAACCCAGGTGCAACAGCAGTTGCCCTGTATAACGGACCAACTGTTAGTGGCTCTCAGGTATTGTCTATTCAGTACAACGGTAATGTCACTACTAGTGGCGATATTACCGGTGGTACTATAAATGCCAATGTAGCTACGGTATCGCCATCATATAGCTATACTACACCTAAAAGTTATATATATAAAGTGCAAGCGACAGACTTTCAGTCTGTACTATTTATTAATACCACTACTGTAATGCCTGGATTTGCAACATATGGTAATTTACCATTTGCAAATGGATATATACAGACAATACAATCTGGTGGTTATCCTGTAATAGCATCTGTACCAATTAGATTACCTGTTGGTGCTGTTGTTACAGGTGCACGTGTTAAGTTGCAAGTGCATGGTACATTATCACCATCATCAACTGTTGCACTGACACTTAGTAAGCATGTCGGTACGTTTGCCAGCCAGGCAGATACGATTATGTTTTCATATAACGTTGTGTCGACTACAAATGCCCTTACAGTACATGAGGCAACACTTGGCACAACATTGGCTGATAGAACCGTTAATGCTAATAGTGCAGTTAGCTTGATGATATGCACACTGCTTGGTGCTAACCTGCCTATTGGTATCTATTACGATATCTGGGGCGCAGAGATAGACTATACACTATCAAACATTGAACCGGCGGTATAAGTATGTCAGACTTTAATCAGGCATTACCAATTATTTTGAAGCATGAGGGGGGTTATGTTAATAATCCTGCCGACCCTGGTGGTGCCACAGTATATGGTATATCACTCCGCTTCCTTCAGCAGAATGGTATAGATATAGATAGTGATGGTAAGGTGGACGCCAATGACATACGCGCCACCACGGTCGCTAAGGCTAGTGACCTATACAAGAAGTATTTTTGGGATGTTGGCGGCTATAGCCGCATCAACGACCAAACCGCTGCAACCAAAGTATTTGACTGCTCAGTAAACATGGGGTCTGGTCGCGCGCACAAGCTAGCGCAAAGTGCTGCCAACGCTTGCGGCAAGACACTTAAGGTAGATGGCGACCTAGGCCCCATGTCGGTCGCGGCTATAAACGCCTGCGATCCGAAGCAGTTTGTTGTACAGATGTGCCGCGTGCAACGTGAGTTTTACGAGGATCTCATACAGGCCAAGCCGCAGCTAGCTGTGTTTCGTAGTGGCTGGCTCAAGCGTGCTGCCTGGCCCAATGGCTAGTCGCCAATCATCTTATGGTCACACTTGATCAACTTATCGTGACCGTTGATGTTAACGATTCGCGTTCCCGTGTCGCCGCATAACTCGCACACGTGCTGCACCTTCACCACTTTGATGGTGCGAGTGGCCTTCTTGTGCGGCGCATGAGTCTTACTGATAGCGGTTGCGGTCGGCATTTGTTGCCCTTCGTGCCGCTCTTGGTTTTGTTTCCTCTGGTCGGCGCGGCGTGCACCATGCTCGAGTATATGCATCGACCGGGCCGGGCGCAATGGCCCGCCGTGTCACTGGGCGCGCGTTTCGCGCACCGATTCGGGCGGGGTCGACGCAGGGCCCGGCGCGCTTTCGCTCGCGTATGCGCGCTGTCCGGACGCATCGATCCCCGCTCCCGGTGACGATGTGTGCGGCCAAGGCGAAGCCCTCCTCCTTCCCCGAACATGACGGCGAACGACCCCCTCGAGCTCGTCGGCGTAACCATCGCC
>ERZ724505.511-NODE-511-length-24698-cov-11.140770_pt1 | contig 24698 bp, 36 predicted proteins | sample MGYA00376038_ERZ724505 | MGnify/ENA primary metagenome ERZ724505 (study PRJEB28724, sample SAMN07190884) | wastewater metagenome | isolation source: effluent of sewage treatment plant in Hong Hong | place: Hong Kong | collected 2016-03-17 ...
CTGAGATAGTGATATTATCACCGCTTGACCAAATTAATAAAGCCCTATTTGTTCCTGCACTATCTACCCCGCTTATAGTTGTATTATTAGATAATTGTAATGACCCAGACAAGCCGAGAGCAAAATTATTAGTTATAGTCGCATTAGTTCCTGCTGTTGCGGCTTCTACGTATAAACCGTAACTATTTGTAATAGTACTCGCACTTGCAAAAGCTGCTGTGTTAGCTGTAAAGTAATTCCAACGTTGTGTAGCCAAAGCACCAGCTAACCAAGTCTTAGTAGAACCTGTTACTTTAAAGTTTTCTGATTCTGTACTTGCAGTCTGGTTTGTGTGTGCTGGACAGGTGAAGGTGAAACTAGTAGTTTTACCAGCTAAAGCAGACGGAGCAAAAACTACCGTATTTAATCCAAATATTGCGGAAGTTACGCCACCATTCGAGATAACAACATTAGTACCAGCATTTAAAACAGTTGTATTAGCTGTTGCTGATAGAGTTGCGTTATTAGCCACACCACTTGGAGATGCAATATTCATATAAATAGCAGCTACCCCAGTAGAATCAGCTCTACTTCCAAAAGATATGTAAGATGTATCTTGACCTATTGTTAAAATCCTTAAGTTAGTCGGAGTTGCGTAATTTCCTATACTTACCTGACCTGAGTTAAATATCTGTGCTGCTGTTGTTGCTCCGTTGTTACCTACTAAAAACTGATGTGCCGCCACTGTACTTGTACCGTTTCCACTTGTTCCTTTGTATTGAATAGTAGAACCAACCGCAGAACCACCAATTATTAAAGGCGTTGTAATATCAGTTGTGAAAGTTGGTGAAGTGCCAAACACATTAACACCCGTTCCTGTCTTATCTGTTAATAGACTAGATAAATTAGCACTCGAAGGCGTGGTCGCAAATGTATCAAACCCACTAGCCCTAGTTACCCCAGCCCAAGAAGTTAAATCAGCGTCTAAAGGTTGGTAACTGGCAGTATCTAAAGCAAAAGTACCAGCCGCAGTCATTTTTACAAATGAAGTACTAGCATAAGTTAAACCGCTTAAACTTGTTAGATTAGTCGCTAAAGGCTGGAAAATACCCGTTCCATTTGCGTATGGTAAAGCTGAATATAAAGAAACACCGTCACCTATCTTAAATTTTGGAGTAGTTGTGATATTGTCTGTTTCAATAGCGAACTGCCCCTCTAATATAGGTGTAGCTCTAGCGTTTAAATTAGCCGCTGTATCTGTATAGTGCTGTAAGCTCCAATTAACTGTCATTATCCTAAATCTATTATATTATTTGTATATCCATAACCCTCATCTTTTATACCACTAACCGTTAACCCAACATAAGGCAAATCGATAGTAACCTCAACAACTGAATTAATTATTTCAACAGTAACTTCTAACATTATGTTAATGATGTTTTATTAGCACTAGTTAATAAATCGGTTATTTCAACTCCGGTACTTCCAACGTTTTGCTTACTTGCTATAAACTCAGAACCAGCCGTTAATCTTACCCTAACCTCTGCATATAACTTTCCAGCCGTAGCGTTTTTAGTATCTTGACGGTGAATAACTATATCTATTTTACCTGTTGCAGAATTATAAACGGTTATTCCGTACTTTCCAGTATTACCTTTTTTATAGGTAGCTATTAAATTCTTTTCCTTACCGCTAAGATTATAAATATAAACCTCATAATCATCCAGTGAATTAATCGTATAAGGATTAGTTCCGTCTGTTAAGGTTAATCTTACTTTTATGTCGTTATTTTGTACCATTATAATAATCTAAATGTTACGTAAACAGTAATATCATAATTCCCAGTAGTTGGGTTAGATGTGGGTGTAGTAATTAATAAATTCTTACTAGCAAGAATCTGAGTATCTCCAGCTACATAAGATGGTGTATTTAAAGCACCTATTACGTGAGCAGCAACCCCGAAGTTATCTAATATGTTAGTAAATTTAACTTGGTGCATACTAGCTGTATCTGTAATTAAAATAACATCCTTATCAACAGCATAAGCAGTAGCTCCGTTACCGCATTTTAAACTAGCACCAGTTACTACTATTTGTCTTCCTGTTGGACACGTTACTAATGTTTTAGGTGTTGTATTTAAAGCTAAAACCTGAGCAGATGTAACGGTTAATGATGCTTGAAATTGAGTTGCCCCATCAGCATAAAATAAATCAGCGTGTGCCGAGTTCCAAGCCCCAGCCGAGTGGTTTTGGTTAAATTTATAAAGGTTTTTAGAGTAAATTACTAACTCACCATTATAATAATCCCTTGTTGCATCAAACTCATACCAACCTATTAGGTTAGTGTCAGTCGTTTTGTTAACTGTTGAATCGTTTAAGTCCGTTAATATACCTCTTACATCCGCGGGGCTAATATCCTGCGTTGTATTATCGGCTATGTCCGTGTTAATATCGGTTTGTAAACCACTTCTTGATTGTTTTGCCATTAGTTAAATCCATTGCTAAAACCAGTACTAAATCCATTACCTCCTGCAATTTCAGGGAATCTAGTAGTGATTTTAATGTTATTTGTTTTATAATAATTAACCACATCGTTGTTTTGTTCGTCAACATTTATGGTTAATCCGTTTAATCCGTTAAATAAAAGACTAGGAATGTTATCGTTTAGTTTTATGATATCAATAGCCCTACTTACATCCCCGTAATACTGTAGAGCTATATCAAATAATGTCTGTCCCTCTGTTATTTTTACCTGTTTTATAGCCACTTAACAAAATTAAATTAATTGGTACTTTTATTTAAAAACTTGTTACAAATTTATTCTTTCAATATCGTAGTAAAAATCGTCATAATTTAACACTTTTACAGAATTAACCTTAAAACCATCAGCCTGTAACTGTACTGATATTTCCCTTCTTATTTGTAGCTGAGTACCAGCAGAACCCTTGTATCTTGCTAGTCCCATTCCGCATATTGGGTTTAACTTCCAAGCCCCCGCATAAGTGTTAAGAATTAGAACCGAGCTTTGATAGTCTGATTCTCTAATTTTAAAATCACCGCTTGAGTCTATTGTCAAGTCTAGGTTATCGTCTAATAATATATCTGTTGCTGCCATATTAACTTACACATCCCCAAATTGAAGTCGTCACCGTGCCTAGGGCTGCTGCTGTTGCTGGTAACGCTGTTGTTAATCCTGTTGTTGAAGTACCACCCATACTAGGTGTGCCTGCGTTTAATTGACCGCCTGTCTTAGCCGTGTTGCCTTTTAAAGTTGGTACGGTTGTAGCCGCTACCATTATACCTAAGTAATGAAGCCCAGAATAAGTAGTAGTAAACGCACTTGTTAAACTTAATGTCTTTCTGCTATTAGCCGCCCAAGCTGTTGAAGTATCATTTGTACTTGAACGCAATAGGTTTAAATTCTGGTCGTATAAACCAAATAATTGATTTGTGCCTGTTGCTAATGCTGTTGTAGCACTCCAAAAGCTAATTGAATTTATAGTAGTTCCAGCGGGTAAATAAATAGCCTGTAAACTTAAACGACCACTAGAAAGAGCTGCCGTGTTAACCTCGTCACACAAATCCCTGTCAAATGTTTCATATAAAGCACCTGTTAAAACTTTTCTGTTATTAAGTAAAGGAGTAATGTTATTGCTAGTGTTTCTCCATCCGCCTTCAGCAGTCCAACTAATTACATCATTAACTCCTACAACACCCTTATATAAAATTGTTTCAGTTCCGCTAACGTCTAATTTAATAGTAACGGTTTGAGCTACGGTGTCAGCATTATAAACGTTTATATTTTGGATGTCGTATGTCTCACCGCTTGAGGGCGCACCAGCCAAATCAACGTCAGTGGTGTTGTTTGTGTTAACGGCTACTTTTCCATCCGTTGTTGTAGTTGTTGTATATACTTTGTAGGTACATAAACACTGTAATTGATTAGTGGTAACTGAGCCACCTAATACAATTTGAATTTTGTCGTTTGTTGTTGTTAATTTCATCGTCTTGTCATTCTTCTTATTTGGTATTGTTGTAATCCACTACTTGGTAATTCTTGCCAAGTAAAATCATCTCTTAAATATTTTGTCCCGTCTGGCGTTCCTGTTATGCTTGTTTTAGCGGCTGTTACCACCCCATTATCAATAGTCCAAGTACCACCACTACCTGAAACAGTAATATCACCCTTATCTCCGTCAGAAACGCCCCCGCTAACAATTAAATCGCCACTTCCTAAAATACTTGAACCGTTTATTGTTTTAATGCTGGTTCCGCTAACTAAGGCGTTTTGTTTTGCGCTCCATGTCGTTTTTTCCGCATCAGTGACTAATCTATGTGATGAATCGGTTACAACCTGAGATGCCGAAACTGGATTTTTAATATAAAATAACTCGTTGCTAAATAAATTCCAAGTCCCACCAGACCAAACATAAGTATTATCTGTGTCTATACAAAAAACATAAGTATCTTCTATCGTGTAAGTACTGGCTAATAACTCAGCCTGAGTGTCAGAAACACCCGATTTATTTACTATTCTAATTGCCATCTCCGTGTTTAACTGTTAAGTTTTCTAATTCAGTTTGTATAGTTGGTGTTAAAACATTTGTATCTACTGCCGCTGGTGGACTTGTAGAACTTGCTCCACTAGTTACCCCTGCGTGTGTGTGTGAGTTATAAAGAACTAAATGTTGGTTAAAAGCGTTTTCTAGGTTGTTTAATTTGTCAACTAATTCCTGAATCTTAACCAACCCGTCATAATTATCCCCGTTCAACTGTATCTCGTCAACCTCACCGAACATACTCACATAGGATAAATCGCCCTGAACACAAACAACAACCTGACTATCTACCTTCGGAATAATATAAAATCCCGTTTGGTTTTTAGCCATTAGTTTAACGCCCATTAATTCAGCACCACTCGTAACTGGCTCACAAACACAAGTCTTTTTAGTACTATCTACGGATTCAACCGTACAAAGTATAAAACTAGCCTCGTTACCCGTTCTACTTAAAGCCCGTATTGCGTCTTTAATTTCTTCCATTAAACTTTTTGCTCTATAAATATTTCTTGTCTGCTTCCGCCTATTCCCAAACCTCTCTTTACTTCCTTTACTAAATAATTACCGTCCCTTTCAGGCATTTTATCGCTGGTTAACTTTACTATATCCCCATGAGTAACATAAGGCTCTCCAAATGTCACAAAAGAACCTTTATAACCAGTGTATTTAAGTTTATCTAATTGGTCTTTACCAAATTTTTCAACGTCTGGCTTTGTTTTAGATGTGTCCCAATATAAATGGAAAGTTCTTTGACTTCCGTCAGTATCACCATAAGTGTATTCTGTAACGTTGTTGTTCTCGTCCATTAACTTAACAACCACCTTATAAAATATATTATCGGCCATTTGATACTCTAAGTTAGAATCATCTATAATATTTTCTTCAAACTTAAACTCTACCGTCCTGCCAGTTGAAGCATCAGAAGCAAATCCAACGTGTAAAATTGGTTCGTTATTTTCATCTTTTCTAAAATAAGAATAAAGCCCGTAAGTAGAACGTAAATCTTCAAAGATACGAGTTACAGAAACATTAGTATAAGCTCTTTTTGCCAGTTGAACATCTAAACACTCGTAGTGAATATAGTCTGGTAAAATAGAATCTAATAAATCATCTAGTGAATAAGTATCAACTATTGTACGTGGTTTCTTTAATCTTTTAGTTCTTCCTGTTTTACTAATACTTGACGTTATTACTATTCTTTTTGTCGGGAATATAATATTTGTATTCTTTAACAAATACATTTCGTCTTCACACTTAATCATTAATGGTACTTTAGCCCCAACCTCTGAAATATACCCCTTAAAAATTAAATTCAAATTAGGATAATAGCCGTGTCTTACTTCTATTTCGTCACCTCTTTTTAGTAAAGCGTTATCACCTGTAAAAATATTCCTACCTTCCTTATTCAGGTTTCTAGGAAAAGTCAAAGTAAATGTATCGGTTAGATTATTCCAGCTCTCGCTTGTTTCAGCTTCGTGAACATAATCAAACTCAATAACACTACCTAGTTTATCGGTTATTTTAATATAGGTGTAAGGTCTAAGCATTAAAATCTAGGATTAGATATATCTGCAAATTTACTCTTAGTGTATTTTATCTCGAAAGGCTCGTCACTTAAACAATTCATTGAGAATCCTATTGTGTTTCTAGCACCCTCAATCTGATTTAGTTTATAATCCATAACAACCATAGAATTAATCTGAAACATATCTAGGAAGTTACTTGCAACTGGGATAGCCACATTTGCCCTAAGCATTGCAAAAACACTATTAACGTAATTTATATCACTCTCGAAAGGAGCTACGTTATTATACTTAGTACTTATAACCCCGTTAATAGATATTTGATAATCCCCATCTGAAATATATTCTTTAACCGTTCCGTTTCTTCCTTGTACCGCAGTTGTTACTATGTTTCTAGTCTGGCTAACTTCCATTAATACGGTGTCAAAATCTATTTCTGTTGCAATATCAACTACATTCCCATCATTATCCGTATATTGAAAAGCAGGAATCCTTAATACGTCATAAACAGGTGTCCCTAGCCAGCTCTTTTTATCCGATACAGCACCCTGCTCGATAGCCAATTTATCATCGTCTATTTGAAAAAAACGAGGCTTTAAAAACTGATTAGCTACGTTTTTAGACTGTAAAATAACCTGTCCTTTCGGGTTAAATCCCTTTGGTAATATTAAATCTCCTTGTGTCATTATGCTGTTCTTGCTAAAGTGTTAACATCGTTTACGGCTTCTAATAAAGCCTTAGCGACTTCTTCTTTTATCTTACTTGCACTCTCGGTTAAGTTAGTAGTGCTTAAATTTAAACTTTCAACTAACTTAGTAATATTTATAACTATCGATTGTGGCTTTGCTCCACTTATCTCGGCAGTAGTTCCTAGTTTACTAGAAGCTGTACCGCCTGACTTCTTACCTGCAACCTCGGCTTTAGCCTTATCTACGTCACGCAATCTGTTTGCTTCCGAACTATCTAATTTTCTAATAGATTCGTTTAATAAAGCCATTCTCCTAGCAACGTCTTTGAAGTCCCCGCCAGTTTCTCTTTGTAGTTGGTATTGTTCTTGTAATCTTTTACCCTCGTTTACAAATGCAGAACGGATAGCGTCATATCCTTGACCTTGCGCTCCAACTCCGGACATCCCCTTTTGTAGTTGTTCCTGATACATAGAAAGCTCTACATTTGATTGTCCAAATAGTTTTTCTCCGGTAGATAAAGCTAATCCCGTTTTATTTAGAACCTTATTAGCTCCAAGCATTGTAGATAACTTAGCGTTAACCTCGTTTATCATTGTTGTAATTGAAGCTACAACATCTTTTGCCATATCAGCAAAAGAACTACCTACATTTACTTTTAATTGCTCAAAAGCATCGGACATATTCGATATTTGCCCATCCAGTGTTTTAGACTGATTGTCCATCATTCCAAAAAATTGTCCGCCCTCTTTAGTCATTGATTTAAAAGCCTGTTCAACTTCTTTGAATCCGACTTTACCATCTTCAACTAATTTCATAACCTCGCCATCAGTTACTTTAAACTGTTTAGCAAGTTCTTTTATAATAGGAATACCACGACCAGTGAACTGACGTATATCAGTAGCATAAGCCCTTCCTTGTGTTCTTAATGTTCCGTATAAGTAACCAACCTCTGATAAAGACGAACCAACGCCCGAAGAAATATCCCCAAGCATTCGCATTTCATCAACCACCGTACTAGATGAACTACCGTAGGCAATCATCATTTTGGTAGCATCCTGAATCTCGGTTAACTCGAAAGGTGTTGTGGTAGCAAATTGTTTTAGTTTATCATTTAAAACCTCTGCCTCAACAGCGTTACCATGAAACATTGTTTTTAATGAAGTTAAAAATTGCTCTTGCTTACCAAATGCAGCTAAAGAATCTTTACCGAACTGAACCACTGCACTTGCAGCTCCTTGAATAGCATTAGATAATAAATTACCACCAGCTACGGCACTCATTAACCCCCCCTTTGAGATATTAGACATTTTACTGTCTAATTGTCCAGTTTGGTTAACCGCATCAGACATCGCCTTATTAAAAGCACTACCGTCAGCCGTTATTTTATATTTTAGTTCCTTATCACTCATTTTTTATCTACGAGTTGCCCCGTGAATTTTAATACGAACCCTATTTCTTCTACCGACCTAGCCCATTCGTCAATACTCATTGAATCTGGGTCTTTTTTAAAATAAAAACGGATTAGAGCGTTGTTCTTCGCAATCCAATCCGTTTCTAAAAGATGTTTATAATGTGCTACTTTTTTTTTACCAACTTCTCAATACTTGCTTGTCTTGTTCTGTACATATTACCTAAAACTTTTGAAGCTGCTAAAAGCGTTTCAAAGTCATCGATAATACTCTCTTTATAATCCCCACCAACATACAAATCGTTAATTAACAATTTAGCCGCTGCTAGTTCGTCTTTTTCGATTACTTTCATTGTAGCCTTATAAGTAACTTCCGTTAAAGGCTTTAAGAAAATAGTACAAAACTCGGTTTCTTCGTCATTTGTAGCCACCTTACATTCAAATACTTTTCCGTATTTTTCCTTTAAGGCTTCTTTTTCCGAATTTAATTGCTCTTCTGTTTTCATATTACAAATTTAATAATAATAAAAACAGGTATTCTATTTGTTACAATTTTATTAAGCGAATTGTACGTGAGAGATAATTAAATCGATTTTTGCCTCGATAGCGTTATTGCCAGGCTCTGACGTTCTCATATTGTTAGTGAAACGTACATTTTTTAATACGTGTCTAACTGTGGTTAAACGGTCATCCAAGTAAGCAATAGGAATATCAAACTCAGGAATATCCTGAATACGTCCATTAGGAGCTACTGATTGTAATGCTTCTAATTCAGACATTAAAAGGGTGATTGAAGCCGTAGCCTCAATCTGCCCATAAGTACGTGAATTAGCATAGCGACCAGCACCCATAATATTCTTCATATCTTGTGTTTCTCCGTATTCAATAGCCGTTACACCAAAGAATTGAGTACCTAAGATGTTCAAGGCAATATCAGCCCATTCGTAGGCTTTGCCGTTAATTAGTGGTAATATAGGATATGCCATGATTAATTAGTTATTTTTGTTACGTAACCTAAGTTAACAGTAATAGTGCGACTAACACCAACTGGTAACTCTTGTACTGTGATTTCTAAATTAGAACTTGATAAAATGTCCTGGGTAGGGTCAATACTTGCTTTAGCATCCGATAACTCACCGTCTGATTTCATTTCGTCTAAACCACGTTGGCAAAGTTGCTCGTAGTAAGCTAATGAATCTTCACGTAAAGTACCGTCTGTGTTTAAGTAAACAGAACCGCCTAATGCTGGAATCAAGTAGAAACGCATCTTTCTCACAGACTTGTTGATTGTACGGTTAGCCTCGATATAACAATAATCATCTGACTGAATAACAGCCGTGTGAGAATCGTTAAAGAAAGAGCCATCCACGTCTTGTTCTTTTTCCCCGTAGATATACCCGTAAGTGTCTAAAGTACTTAAAAGGCTATCCGAGATAGCTGTGTACTTTTGACCATTCGCAAAGGCTAAGGTATTGAACTCAGTTCCTGAATCGATATTGAATTTACCTCTCCAGCTAATTGATTCGTGAACCTTAGAAAAAGCAACAGCACCTAGTAATGTACCTAGCATTCCGATTGATTTACCCGTAGCGTTAAACAGCTTTAAACCTTTAGCTGAGCCATCCTGACCAATACAAACCGATACGTTACGTGCTGTTAAACCTCTTAATGTACCTAATCCTGATACGTTTGCAGTACCTGAAATCTCAGCATTTAAAATAATTTCACAAGGCTTGTTATTTGTGTATAACGAACTGTAAATAGATTGTAAAGTCGTACAATGTCCAGTCGAGAAAGCAGTAGATTTATAATAAACACCTAACTGTTTAATCTCACCCTGAGCATAGTTCTGTATATCGGTTACGTTTGAGAATGTACCAACGTCAGCAGTTGCATATAAACCTACATAAAGAACACCTTTAGGCTGCATACGGAAAAACTCACTAATATGATAATGAAAAATATCAATATCAGAAGCTACACCAGTTACAACATTTTGAGTTAATGTACCAGCTAAAGTTCCACTAATTGTAGATACATAAGGCGTACCTGAGTTTAAGTAAATACCCTCACCAGCAGCGGCCGTAATTGTTACAGTTGCAGTATTTACGCTTGCAGTAAATCCGTGTACATAAGTTAATAGGTTAATCTCAGCAGCTAAACGGTCAGCAGCAGTTGAAGTGCTAGATACGTCAGCAGTAACCTGAGTATAAGAACATAAAGTAAGTGTTTCACCGCTTGCACTTGTTACTGTTAATGTATGTGTATCGCCAACAGCCCCTTTGTTTGTTACTAAAAAAGTTGCAGTTGATTTTGTTTCTCCAAGTGAGGTGTTAGTAATGCCTAAGTCCTCAGCTTCTTCTAAAGAGAAAACTTTTTTAACTCTACTGCTAGAGCTAAAGCCAGTTGGTAGTGTAGCCCCTGTATAAAACAATAAACCACTTATATGGTCTGTTCCTGCGAGAGGTCTGCCAAGTCCACCCTGACCTTTATTAAAAACTAAATTGGTTGCCATTATTTATTTTTCTTTTTTGGCTTTTCTTCTTTGGTTTCTTCAACCTCGGAATTTTCACCGATTAATAATTTACCACCTTTTTTAACTAACACTAAAGTTTGTTTGTTCTTAGCAGCCCATTCTTGAATTGACTCAGATTCTTCTGTAAATACAGAGTTTGATTCAATAGCTACTAAAACATAATCATAATCACGATTCCAATACCCTAGAGATATTTTTAAGGCTTTTTCTTCTTTTGTTAACGGTTTTTTACCGTCTATAATTCTTTCCATTTTTGAAAGTTTATAAAAAAACCCCCTCTTGTTTTAGAGAGGGTTTCTTTGATTAGTTATTATTATTGAGCTTGGATAATGGCTACAATACCTTTTTGGTCTGTGCGTAACTTAGCAGCACCGTGCATCATTAAGCCTGATAAGATGTTACCGTAGTATGTAGGGTCATTTTCACGGTAAAACATTTTAATTTCTCCCATTGCTTTAGCAACAAATGAAGGGTGGTATGCAATCGCAGCACCGTTATCGGTTGTAGCAGCAGTAGTTAATGAACCATCACCGTTGATAGCTTTGATAACTGGAGTACCAGTGTTATCGTAGCACAATACATCAGGACGGGTATAGATGTCGAATCCTAAGATACGAGCAACAACACCATTAGGCAATACTGGTTGACCGAAAGAGTAAGCAGCGTTAACGCCAGAAATGTTTAATAAGTCAATATCAAACATATAATCAGGAATCAACAATACACGACCAGTTTTAGGTACGTTGTCCTTATCTAAAATTAACTTAGCAGCAGTCAAATCAGCAATAGTTAACATTTTACGTGAACCAGTTGCGGTTGAGTGAGGTAAGTTTAAAGTAGAAGTAGAACCTGAGGTACGTACTTGACGGCTAGAACCTGACGGTGCCCAGCTATAAAGTGTTTGAGTAGCTACTGTATAGCGTAGAGCCTCCATAATATTAAATAACACAGAAGCACGCTTGTTATAGCTAATTTGGATTTCTTCTAAGTTAGTTAATAAAATAGGGTCAATTGTGTACTCATTTAAGTTATAAGTTAAATCAGTATCAGTACGAGAACCAATTGAAGCAGGTAAGATAGAACGGTTTTGTTCTACGCTTGAAGCCGCACCAGCTTGTGGAATATGTACTGTTTTAAAGTTAACCCACATTGAGTGGTCGGTTGCTTTTTGCAAAAATTCGTTATTTTGGTAAAAGTTATCTTGGATGTCTTTTGCCCAAACTTCTTGTTGTAATGCCATTGTTTATTCGTTTTTTGTGTTTTTAGTTATTAATCTACTTGTACTACTGTACCAACAGGGTAAAAATATGTCCCGTTATATACAAAGCCTTGAGCAAAGGTTTTATTTGTAACTCCTGTAAAAGTTGGAGCAGCAGCAGCACCAGCGAAAGAAATTGCGCTTGTTGTAGCTGTTTTTACCGCCAAACTAACAATAGCACCAGCCTTTAAACCAGTACCAGCAGTTAAGCTGATGGTTGAAGCCGCTGTTAATGTCGGAACACTAGCAACGTGATTCATTTTGTTAGTAATTGTTAGTGCAGTTGTACCTGTTGAAATTGTTAAAGGTGTGCTAATACCATTTGGCCACTGTGGCGTAACTTGGTTAGCTGTGAAAGCAAAAGCACCCACGATAGCGATGCAAATTGCTGAGATTGCGATGATTTTTTTCATTTTATTTTTATTGTTTTAATTAAATTTTTGGTTCTACTCCGTACTCAGCTTTATACAACATAGTGTAGATAGCTGGAGCTTCGTTTTTAAGTTTTAATAGTCCTTGTGGGTCTTTCTTTTCCCAATCACGACAAGTCCAGCCTTCACGGTTTTCAACCCCGTTGCCGTTCTTTACGTTCTTAAGGTCAAATAATACAGGAGCGATTACTACGTTAGAAATCTTATCTAACATATTTTTAACGAATGCAAAGTTCTCTTTAGAGCTTAGCGCATTAGCTAAAACGGCATCCTTTTCTTCTGCTTTAATCTTATCAGCCTTAACAGCGTTTTCGATTACTTCGTTAACTTCCGCTTCAAAAGCAGCCTTTTCAGCTTCTTCTTTAGCTTTTTTCTCAGCTTCAAAAGCAGCAACTTTATCAGATAATTCTTTATTTGAATTTTCTAACTCAGATACTTTGTTTTGAAAGACCTCGATGGCGTTAACAATTTCAATCTCTGTAGCCTCAGCCCCAAGATTTAACTTGTTTTTGATGTTTTCCATTTTTGGTGTGTTTATTGCTTTGTTATAAATTATAGCCATTTCTTCAAGGCTATGTTGATTACTTATCTTTACTTTCTTATTGATGTCTAAAACCTCGTCAACAATTCCTTTCTTCTTACACTCATCCGCACCCATCCAAGTTTCTTTATCCATCATTTTAGAACATTCTTCTTCACTTAAACCTGTACGTGATGTTAATATGTTTACAATTGTAGTCTTAACTAAATCGGTTACTTTCTTATCCGAACCTCCAGAAGGATTGTGCATCATAAACGTGCCATAAGAAGCCATGTGAACCTTTTTACCGCATACCGCTACCCATCCAGCCGTTGAAGCCGCTAAACCGTCTATAAACGTGTTTACAGGTTTATTACAGTTAAGGATTGCAGAGCAAATAGAATAGCCATCTAAAACCGAACCGCCTATTGAGTTAATACGGACGTTAATTTGGTTTACTTCTTGGTATTCGTCTAGCCATTGAATTGCGGATGCGAAAGAACTGCCAGAAATTCCGTAGTTAATAGAACCGTCTTTATTAACAGTGTCCCCTATTTGTTCATAGAGTTGAATGGTAGCTACACCATTAGAAACATTGTCAATAAATTTAAAATTATTTACCACAATGTAAAATTAAATTACTATATTTGTATAATTGTATAATAGTAACAGGTTATATCATGGAAGCAAACAAATTAAGAATAGGGAATTGGATTAAAGAACCAATTGAAATTGGCGGTAGAATTGTGCAAGTTGAAAGAATAGACACGGACAAAGACGGTTACAATCATTATTTAGACCATTGTAATCCAATCCCCCTAACAGAAGAATGGTTGTTGAAGTTTGGGTTTGATTCAATAAGTGAAATAAATAGTTTTACTGAAAACTATTGGAATAAAAATAAAGATGCTTCAATTGATGTTGAAACTTTTCTAACTGGTAATAGAATAGAAAGAATTTATCGTTATGTTAAAGCATTTAGGTTTAAAAAAAACTAAATCTATTAAATACATACATCAATTACAAAACCTTTACTTTGCTTTAACGGGAGAAGAATTAACTATTAAATAATATGACTATACAGGTTACTTTATATCAAATAATAATGAATGGTAAGGCTGGAGAACTATTTTTAAATTATTACGAAGCATTTGAGTTTATGAAAACAAACTATGGGGCTTCAGTAGAAACACATGATTTATACATAGAATCAAAAACGCTTTATTTTGACCCTCAAAATAAAATAATTAAATAATATGCCGAAATCCATCCCATTAGAGGTTAAGAAAAAAATACTAGAAGAACTATTAAAAAAACTTCCTGTAAAAGAAATAGCAGAACGCTATAATGTATCGTCGCCTTTAGTTTACAAAATAGGTGTAGAGAATATAGATAAAGTAGATGTAGATAGGATAATTAAAAAGGGGACTAACTACCAAATTAGAGTAACTGCGTTTGTAAAAGGAACGCTAAAGAATAAATTTATTAAAGATTGTTTGGATAAAAGATATAGCGAAACACAAATGGCAAACCATATCTTTGATGTTTATTACTACATACAAGATTCAATACACAACTTCGAGAAAATAGAACCTAATAAAATAAAAGACTATTTAAAAGCAAGAATAAAGTTATGATAAGTTGGTACGTAATAAAAAGGGATAACACTTTCGAGATTATCGAAATATATCCCCAGTTCATAACTTTTGCTTACTCTCTTAATTAAAGAGCTATACAGATAAGTTTATTCTGATTCGTAGTCATACTACCACCATTTAAAGACTTAAAACGTGCCTTAATTGTTGAATTAGGCGATATTGTTCCCAAATAAAAACAGGTAAATGCGAATCTTTGGTCTGCTGTAGTTCCAGCTTCATCCTGAAGAACCTCTGTATAATCTAACTGAGTAGCAGATGTAGAGTTGTAGATTTCGTGAGCTGAACCATCCCCTGTAGAAACGGTAGTGCTTGAATAACCCTTTAATAAAATTAACCATAAACGAGTTAAACCGTCATTAGGGGTTGTATATGTTAAACTTGTTACGTCTTGAAAAGATGTAGAGCTTGTAGATTGACTTGAGCTTGTAGTAATGCTATAAGCTCTTTTAATAGTTCCCCAGCTTGAATAGTCTTTTGTTCCTGTACCTGTACCAGCTTGGCTGATTACCATCTTTTTAATACGGTGAACATTATTCATTGTCCCGTCACTAAATTGAGCTGGGTCATTAGCATTATAAGTAGTGGTTACTGTTCCAATTAATACGTTAGTCCCAGAAATATTACCAGACACCGCATCAACCTGATAAACCTCACCGTTATAGTAAACAGCTCCAGCAGTTACAGCGTATGGATTACCAGCTCCAGAATAAGAACCAGTCAGAACACACCCGTGTAAAATAATAACACCATTAGTCGTATAACTAATGTTCATTGTGTTTAAAATTCCTTTTACTAAAGAATCATCATTTTCCTTTATGCCTTCTTGAACGTGTTCTAAACTCCAGTTATGAAATGGTTGACGGCTTGTTGATGTTACTAAACTTGTATTTATATCTTTCATGTTTTCTAATATGTACTAATTGAATATTGAATCCCAGCTGGGACGTATCTATCTGCTATATTCCTTACCCTTGCTTCCCTATCCGCAGAAGTTGAAGCCAAAGAAGTGTAAAGTGCCGTTGGAACATAGATAGTCATTGCATATTGATTAAGTGAATAAGAATCTCCCATAAAATCATTCTGAGAATTACTCTTTGCCATTTCACCAAGCTCACCATACCCAGAATCCCCCATATAGAAACCGTTAGCGTCTATAACATTGCGGGTTGTATAGATTAAAGGTATGGTTGTTGGTGTTGTGTTTAGGTAGAGATTGAGGGTATATTCAAATACCATTTTATGAGGGTTAAAAACTCGTCTAGCGTCCAATCCTACAAAGTCTTTATTAATTAATAACCAGTAATCGGTGTTATTATAAGGAATTTCTCCAGCATTAGCCTGTAACGCCTCATAAATAGCATATCCATATTTAACTCTATTGCCTTCTGAATATAAGTTAGCACCGTCCCAGTTTAAATAGTTAGACCCATTAATGTACTCTAAAAAGTCATTCCATTTAATCTGTATAGGAGCTAAAAGAACCCGAATATAAGCCAAAATCCTTACTTGGCGTAAAGCTGGAGGAACTAATTTCTCAGATAAATATGTAGTATTAAATAGATACATTAATCAACAATATAAGTAATAGTATCAGCAAAAGTATTAGAAGCAGTCGTTTCTTCAACGATATAGCCCGCCGCAGCTTGGTATTTTAATGAATTTGTACCGCTTGCTAAAGAATATACAGTAGTTGCAGAGCCTAAAGCTGTTGCGTTTGGTCTACCTTTTACACTAATTAATTTAACATCCTTAACCCCGTCAACAGCTTGGATTGCGTCCTCTAATCCAGTTATATAAACATATCCGTTAAAAGGTAAGTTAGCTAAATAATCGTTTATTGCAGCCTCTACGTTAGCCCGAATAACATCTATGTATTGACCGTCATAATAAACCTCGGCTTCAACTCTTAATTTATCGCTTGTAAGATTAACCAAATCAAACACCACTCCGCAGTGCATAATAGAATCAATATAAGCGTATAAAGAAGCATATTCGCTAGCCGATAAAGTAGTTGGTGGGTCATCTTTTGCAACCTTAATTTTAACTAATTTGTTTAAATCCGTAGTAACAGCACAGCGTGTCACTATTCGTAAATCTTCGTCAACCGTTGCATAAGTAGGGACGTAGTTAACTAAACTTAATACCTGTGGATTAGTAGAACTGTATTGAAACTTTAAAACCTGAGCTTGTATGTAAGCCTCGGTATCAGGAACACCAGCAACCAATAAAGCGTCTGTTTCATCTTTCTTAGCGTCAACTAATTGCTCGAAATAGTTAATAATCTGAGCAACTACCCCTTTAAATAGTTGGTAAATACTTGTTTGTGATGGGTTATTTAATGAACTTAGACCGCTTTCCGCAGCTTGTTGGTCATCCATCTGTGTTAAAATATCGTCTGTACTTCTTGCCATTATGTTATAGTATCTACAATTGAAGGGGTTATTACTGGAGTGTAAGTACTAATGTTGTGACTTATTCTCTTATCGGTGCTTAAATCCCTTACTTTAATTAAATAATCTATTTCAAACTCTATTACGTTATCAAAATCATACACTTGTCTTTCTTCTATTCTTACCAACTTACTCATTGGATATTCCAACTCATCGGTACTATCTAAACATCTTAAGTGTTGAAGCTTCTTGTGTACTAATTGCTTTGTATCGTAAATTAACTCTGGGTTAGTATAGTTCTCGAATCCTAAATGAATAGTTATAATCATATCGTAATCCTGACATCCAGTCTGAGCCATATCCCTAAAGTTCTGAGGCTTTAATTCGATAAATGCCGCAGGTAATTGATAAACATCTCGCTCTGTTTGTTTAGCAAAGTCGTTATTCCACATACCAACGTGTTTAAGTTGCTCAACTTCTGTTAAAGCTGTATGTATTGATGTGTATATTACCCTTTGACTCATTTAAAAATTCTATCTAATCTTTGTCTAACCTTTCGGTCAATCTTCTGAAACATATTATAACTATCACCAATAAATTGGCGTTTAGGCATTATAAAACCTCTACCACGTCCAGCTCTTAACCCGTCATTGTGAACTTTAGCGTATTTATTAGCGTTACCAGTTACGTAAATAATACCACTATATCTACTGGTTTTTAACCTTCTTAATGACCTTCTTAGAGTCCCTGTTCCTTTACCTATTAATATACCCCTAGTGCTATCGTCAACTCTTCTACCACCTTTAGTTCTGTAAAATTGCCTTTTTCTAGGTTGCCACTTTTCAACTACCCTATCATCAAAACCTTGTTTTCTAAAGTTCTCGGTAAAATGATTTTGGGCAGTAATTAACATATCTGTTAAAGCCGCCTCCATAGCCTTTTGAGCTTGTTGTTGTACTTTCCTTATTTTACCTGCTTCGTTAAACCTCATGGTGTTGGTAGATTCCAATTTAACCTAGCTAATTGTTTGTCTTTATCAGCTACTTTAAAGTATGGGTGCTTTTTACTAAATACTATTCTATCAAGTCCAGCGTTCATTCTAAAAATATCTGGCACGTTTTCAATCTTAATATCTGGCTTAGGTGTTAGTTTTAACTCGATTCCGCCCTGTATTACGGTACAGCGACAGTTCCAGCCATTAGGTGGATAATATTTTCTCCAAAAACTGTCATTAACGGGACGAGTCGTACCATCCATTGCAGCGTGTTCAGGTCTTACCCTGCCATCACCTACGGTACTGTAAGTAAGATTGGGATATTCTTCTTTATCCTTTTCAATTTCACTCCATTTATTGGCACTTAAGCCCTGACTTATAGCGAAGTTATATTCAGTAGTTAGATAGTTCTCGTTATAGTTAACTAAAACTTGCATCGCCTCTTTTTTAAAGTCACCTAATGTCTTAATCTCACCCTTACCACTAAACAATTCTTTTAGCTTATTGCTAACTTCCCTTGTTTGTTGGTATGTCTTGGCTCCACTAAAGTAATACACGTTTTGTCGCATATCCCTTAATAAAGAGTATTCCATAGAGCTATAAGATAAGTCATCTAAAGTACTTCCAAAGCCGTTGTATAAAGCAACCGTTAAAGCCTCCGCTATCTTACTGTATGTTTCATAATCCAAAGAACTTGTTGTGATGCTCCCCTGAATAATCCCGTTAATAACACGTTCATAATCGGATTCACCAAATATCTTAATAGGCTTTTCTGCCTTGTTTGTTAAACAGAGTTGACACATTAATCTGGGTAAAGTTCATTTAACTTATTCTTATAATTAGTCATTTCTGTAACCTCTTTTTCCTCTACATCAACCCCGTACATTTCTTTAATGTACTCAGGTTTTAATGTATAGTACTTCATTAACTCGGTATCAATTTTAATCTGCTCAACAGCATCCCTTCCTTCTTCTTCTTCATAACCAAAACTATCAGTTTCAGACATTAAACCACGCTTAACCAATAAAGGCTTTAACTTATAGTTAAGTTCAGACATAATAAAATGCTCGTCTGCTTCTTCATAAGTATCTAGCACCCTTTCGTGAACTTCTGCACTACCTGAATATGCTTTTTCGTCCATTGTCGAGGTCTGACCTAAGATTAATTTTGAAATCTCGCTATTAACCATATTAACCATATCGTTAAATACCTTACTAGCATCGTTATTAGTCGAACTAATTACTTCTATTTCGTCACTAGGCTTGAATAAACCCCATTTAGATACACCAAAATTAGACAAAAAGTTAATCATATTGTTTTGGGTATTTGGGTCAGTAGAACTTGTTTTACCAATCCTTAACGGAACACCAAAACCCTCTTGATACTCTGCCCATGCTCCCATTGCGTTCTTTTTCCAAATAACCAACGGAGCAGCTTTCATTAATATGCCTAAATCCCAATCATCGCCAAAAGAAACACACCAATCCGCATAAGGCTCTTTAGTATAGTCTAATCCTGTTTGGTCAGAAACACTTGCAATAACACAATGCTTAGGTGGGTTAACGTATTGTCTAGGAACTAACTCGCACTTTAAAAACTCTTTCTTGGCCTTATCGTAATCACCTAGTTGAACTAAAGAATGTCCCCATAACTTAGAATCCAAAGCGAAAATTATCAACTCTCTAAACCATTTCTTTTCCAATAGTTCGGATTTCTTTTCATCAATATCCCCAGCCTCGTTTTTAATTACAAAATCTTTACGTAAAGTTAAGTTTTTTCTTTGTTCCCAAGCCGCAGTTAAGTGCGGGTCAAGTACCGTAGATATATAAACTTGATAAAGCTGGTATCTTGTTGGAAATAAATAATTCTCAGCAGCTAAAACGCCATATTTATAAGTAGCCATATCATTAGCTATCCGATAAATATGTTGCTTATACGGTATAAAATCCTGAACTGGTTTAGGTGAGCTTTGTACCTCGTTTCTAACCTCTTGTATTTTGTTTATTTCAAATCCAAAAATCTTCATTACCAAACTTGGTTATCTTGTTTATCTTTTGCCTGACCGTGCATAATTGAATACAGGGGGGTTGAGTATATCTCAGGTAAATCCGCAGAAACTAATCCCTTAGCTACGTTTTTCAACCACCCCAACGCCCCACCTGTATCGTTTCCAGTATTCCCATTGTAAGCCTCCTTTATATGGTCTGGTATTGCTCTTGCAGGTACAGCCCTCATAAAATGATAAGCTGTTATGTCTAATAAAAATCTAACAACTAAAGGATTACGGTTATCTCCGTAAGTCCATTCATAATCATCAGTTTCTGCCGTCCAATAAGTAGCGTTAGTTGGTAGGTTTCCAGTTGTTGCCCCTAATGCGGTGTATTTACCACCTCTATAAGTAACAACGTCATTTAAAGCGTATGTAATTTCATCTTTATATTCAACGTCAGGCGTTAATCCTGCCGAAATAGTGTAAGTAGTACCAGAACCCCAAATACCACTATTTGAAGTAGGTTCTATATTCTTATTTGATACCGTAGAAGTATATTCTTTATTCTTATACCAAACCACATCCCCGCTTTCGTAAGTAGTATCTTTGTCCCATTCCTCACTAGGTAAAGTAACGTAATATAAAGAGCCGTTTAAAACTCTTTGAACCCAATATGTAGTGTTTTCTGGGCTAATCCCCTCGGCTGCTAAGATACATTCGTAAATATAATTGTCAAAAGCAACCCTATCACCTACTGAATAAGAGGTTAACTCGTTATAATCATCTTCAAAATACTGTACTAAGTTTTTAGCCGAATAAGTATTGATTGAATCGTAAATTGTTGTATCGGTAAAAATAGAGCTTACAATATAACGCTGATTTAAGTAAGATAGCATTTCAGCTTGTGCCGCTTGCTCTGCGTCTAACCATTGGTTATAATTGTTTTCGATTAAAGTCCTTACCTCAGATGATAAGCTAACTTTTAAATAATCGTTATCGGTAAGTAATCTTGCCATTTATACAAAATTACTTATTTAGTATTAGATAAAAGTACTTTGTTACAATTTTATAACCCCATAATTCGCTCAGCAAATGAACGCTTATCAACTATAATCTCAGGCTTTTCTTCTTTAAAAACCTTCTTTTTTTCTTCAATCTTTAAGTTAATATCTGTTACCATTACAGCCTTTAACTTAGGATTTAATTCTGTTAAACGCTTCATAAAACGCTTAACCTCTTTTTGTATGAGCTTTTTATCATACAACTGTTCTTCTTTTTCTGTCATAACCTTAATTTATCGTTTCTTACTGAATGTCCTGTTATTCTCTTATAATTACTCATGTCACCGTTTTGGTAAGTTTCAAAATGTTCCTGCCAAGCCGCACAAATAAAGTAATCCATAGAATCCGAGTGATGGTGATACTTTTCGTAACTTGTACCATTCTCTCCTTTTACCTTTTCTTTATGCTTAGTACCGTCTGCTGATTCCTTACCAAAAAGCAAATCATTTTTCAAATATACCGATTTTTCTTGAATTACAATACGTAAACCGTTAAAATTATAATCAAATATAGAATTAATAAACTGCCCCCTCATGTGAACTGGAGGGTGAGCCTTTAAAACCCTTAACTCTGGTCTAAATTGTGCCAGTTCCTTTTCGATAATCGAATAATCGTTAAACCCTTGCTCTGACCTTGTGTCTTCTTGCTTTCCTGATGGGTCACCATAGATAAACATCCCCGTTTTGTGATTTCTATACCTATACTGTATTTCACGGCATACAGAACGTGTATCGTTATTAGGACTAGATAAGGCTATTTCGTCTATCTGATAGGCTGTATTGCCTTGTAATTGCCAAATAGTACACGACATATAAGGATTAACATTAAAGTCAAAACTAATATGTAGCGGAAGCTCTGGTCTGTATTCGTTAACTTTAGTATTCCTTCCTATATCAAATTTCTTATAGAATAGTCCGCCAAGCTGTTTATTACCCCAATTACCTAAGCAATAAACCGTATAATAATAAGGATTGGTACGTTTTAAGTCCATTAACATAGCCCTAAACTCATTAGGTAACCACTTATTATCTAAATGGGTACTATGGTGTACTGTATAAGTTAAATCTACTTCTGTTTCTGAATCTACCCTAAACTTTCTTACATCGCTAAACCCCTGATTAACCTGTTTGTCTTTAAAAAAAGCCTTCCAAAACCAATGGTCTTGATAATTCCCTTCAACCTCTGGGTTAATAGTAAATACTTCTTGTAAGTAAACAGCCTTTTGAGTACGTATAGAACTTGAAATGGTGATAAAATCTGATTCCGTTGGTATGTCCTCTTCCCACCAACAGCCCGTCGCGTCTTTAATTGATTTTAAAGTAGTTGCGTCATCACATCCCCGTGCTAGAAACATATTCCCATTCAGGCAATGAATTTCTAATGGTTGTAGTTTGAAAACAAATAATTGGCTCAAACCAAGCTCGATAATAATATCTTTCAAGGTCTGGTAGCTCGAATCCTTTATTGTGTTGTATTGATTCCTTATAAGAATATAACGAAAGTAAGGTTCTGTCAAACATCTGTAAATAAGTTTTTTAGCGATTGCGTTAGATTTAGAACTACCACGACCACCATATAATATTAAGTAACGGTCTTTATTGTCTATTAACGGGATAAAGGATTTATTTACTATCTTTTCCCATTTACACCAATTAACACTAATCCTCATTTGGTACGTTAACGTTTATTGTAATCCCAGCTTCACTATTACCTTTAGAATCCTCACGGCTTCGTTTAGGTCTAAAGTACTCTATAAACATTGTATAGTAAAGCATGAACTTATCTGGTGGAGCGTTCCTGATTATCTCACGGGCTTTCTCTGCGCCTTCTTCTGTTAGAAAGTCGCCTAAGTTATCCCAAGCCTTAGTCTTTTCGTGGACTTGACCTTTTTTGATTCCCGAACCTTCAATTTTCTTTTGTCCTTTTTTGAACCCCATTCAATTTAATACTATAATAGTACAAATTTAATATATTTTTCTCAAATAAAAAAATCCCCCTACTTTTTTATGGCAGAGGGACTAAACCAAACAAAACTACTTAGAAGAAAACTAAGAGTATTGCAAATATAGGAATTTATTTTACATTTTCAAAATCTTTTCAATAGTTTCTAAGTCTACTTCTATACCGTCGAAGGCTATTTTTTTGAAGCCTTGTTGCTTCATTAATACTCTAAGTGATTCTATTCTCCAAGAATCTATCTCTTTACACCCTATCTTATAACTGTCTCCGTCTTTTTCTACGGTATACCGACCTACTTTAATAGGTTCGTCTTTTATTATTTCAGCCCATTTGCCTTGATAAAAAATCCAATTTTTACCAGAAGCTAAACCTTGTTCATAACCGTATAGTCGTTTTGGAAAAAATATTATACGGTCTGTAACTTTACCAACCTTATCCACATTTTCAACAACTGGCTTAAATGTAACCCCCTCTTTAAACCCCCTTCTTTCAGCTTCTTTAATTAACGCTTCTTCTACTTCTTTGTCTGTGGCGGGGATTTCTCCACATAGCGTCCATTGCGGACTAGGTGAGCTCATCCAATATCCAGAATTATCAAACCCATATCCAGAATACCATCCATTACCCTTATCAGCAGTAGCAAATAATAAAGCTTTATTATGCGGTCTCTTATACCACTTACCTACTTCAAACTTAGGCTTTACTTCTTTTCTAAGCTCATCTATTTGAGCCTTAAATGCAGCTTCTAGCTGATTGATTTTTTCTTCTGTTGTCATTTTGTTTGATTTTTTGTTAAATTTATTGCTATTTCCGTTTTATAATCCAGCGACTCGATTAAATTTATTAACCTTTTTATTAACAACTCTTTATCATATTGTTTGGATAGTTTAGTCGTTTTCATAGATTTCAGGTGCTTCGTCTATTTCTATCATTAACCAAGATATAAACAGACCTGTTAGGTATATGTATAGTATTGTCATTTATTTGGATTTTTTACTATAAAATATAAGATTAAAGCACAGAACACATTACTTTATGAATAGAACAATGGTCTTTAACATCTTCCCATGTTTCACCTTTTGTTTTATCAAAACAACTTTCTTGTGCTAATCTTCTTGTTCTGTAAACTCTCTGGTGGCAAACTCCCCAATTAAAAGTTGCCCATCCTGTAAATTTAAATCCTTTTTTTGGCTTTGGTTGTTTTTGTTTTTCCATTATATTTATTTTATTTGTTTATGATATTTTAATTAACTAATTCTTAACGCTTTACAGTAAACAAGACATCTTTCAGCTGTTCTATTGTTGGAGTATTACAACCCCAAGCGGAACTGCTTTTTTCAACTCTAAATTGAACCCTACCATCTTTATGCCTTCTAGCTTGAAGCAAGTACCTTACCTCATACGCCTCGCCAGTTGATATATCTGTCCACTGACCCCATTTTGTTTTAAATAATTCCATCCTATTTATTTTTAAAAGTTAAACATTATCTTCAACCACTCATTAACTGCCTCAGGATATAATATCACTACTATAAGTAAGTAACAAAGTAGTAAACGGTCAAAGATGGCTATGTAAAAGGCTTTATTGTCCATGTGTTTGGGTGTAGTATTGTTCTCCATCGTATTTTTTACCATTATAATTCCATCCAAACCCCTTGTCATGGGTAAGCCTTAACGCTTGCTAATATACCATCATATTTACTTAGTATTTCTTCTTTATTCATTTTGCTAAAGTATTAATTAT
>ERZ724505.512-NODE-512-length-24691-cov-8.898279_pt1 | contig 24691 bp, 19 predicted proteins | sample MGYA00376038_ERZ724505 | MGnify/ENA primary metagenome ERZ724505 (study PRJEB28724, sample SAMN07190884) | wastewater metagenome | isolation source: effluent of sewage treatment plant in Hong Hong | place: Hong Kong | collected 2016-03-17 ...
TCTCTTGCTTCATCGCAATTACAGCAGCGAAGATATGCATTTCCCCACTGACCTGGAGAATCTAATCCATTGGCATGCAATAGCCTCGCAAGTGACAACGCGACATCGCCTTCAATTACCTCTCCGTCCTGATCTCGAATAGCACGAACGACATCAAGCACCAGGGACGATCTGGCTGGTTGTTCACCGTTCATAGCTAACTTCTTCCTCTATTTCGATGACAGTTTTTTGATCTTCTTTTGTTTTAACTTTTACTTGCTTGAATCGGACTTCTTTGACGAACTCCGGTGAATCGTCGCGTAATACTCCACAATGAACGAGGCCATCAATTGCCGCTTTTGCGCTAATGCCATCGGAGTCTGCGAGTCTGCATCGATAGCTAATGATTGTGATACGCACTGGTGAATTAAATGCTTGATTCGAATGCGTTGTCTCACGCTTGACGCGAGCAACACGTTCCACGTTGGTAGAACGATCGGAAGTGTCACCGATAATTTTCGCGGTTCCAATGTAACCTCCTTTCTGGTAGCGTGGCGATCTCATTGTTTTATCCCAAGCTCATCCAGTGTTATGTCGTAGTCTTCGCACGACTGCTCCAGAAGTTTGATCGATGGTTCATTTCCATCCATGTCTTTAAGCAAAGGTAAACCTGCCATATGCCTAGCTTGCTGACACTTCGCATCGCCAGCTTCAACAGCTACACACTCGTTAGGCCGAGTGTCGTAGATTGAGCACTTGCATGATTCATCCAAGAACGGGCATTGCCGCGTTTCTCGATCGTACAAGTGAACAGCATGCAATCCTTGTCGAAGCATTTCGCGATCGCCAAGAAATATGTCGTACAGCCTGGGTTCTCTCTGAACGTCAAGGTAACTTGCCTCGACGATCAGAGTTTTGCAACAAGCTCCACAGTTGTCACACTGGAAGTTTTCAAATGGAAGCGACACTAGTTTGCCCCATCATCAATTCGATTGGCTACCACCGAAAGACGCGACTCAAGATCCGCGACACGCTTTTCAAGTGCAGCTAATCCATCATCTTCACCCAAGGCCGACTTAACATGCAACTTGGCACTAAGATTGAACTCTGGGAGATCTTCAATCATGTACTTTAACTGCTGCCAGTTAATTTCAACCTTAGTGGCGTCGCTAACCATTGAGGCAACGGCCGCCTGAGAGTCTGCTACAACCGGCTCAACCAGCGATCGTAAGTAGTCGACGACCTTGATTCGCTCGCCAAGACTAAGCGTCTTGCGTTTTGTTGCTTTGTCTTCGACTGGCGGAGACATTTCAGGAGCATCTTCCATATCTAGTGTTTGCTGTTCTTCACTCATTTCAACATTTCTCCAGTAGTTCGATCCAAACCAAACCGCCTGTTAGTAATTCTCGCATGTCTTTGAAGTGTGGCGGAACTAACACTCCGACAGCCTTTCCTCCCAACTCGTCAGCAACCTTCTTCATGCCAAACCATCCTGGCCAGCAAAATGCGCAGCCTCGGCAATTGACAGTGCAACTAGCTACTGTTCCTCGTTTGCTTGGGTTTTCGTCTCGTTCTCCAACTACAACTATTCGTTTCTCAGGACAGCACTGGCGAACCATCTTAGCTATCCAGTGGGCTCCATAGGTGTTTGAAGCGCGACCAATAGCGTTTAGATTGTGCGATTCACAGGCAGCAACGTCGCTTCCGCCTTCGACGATGAATACTGGGCCTGGATGCGTGTACCAGTTCGGAGTGTAGAACACCCCAGTGGTTCCACCTGGATTCGTCCGTTTTGTCCCGTCAGAATATCGACGAACGAACCCAATGCACTTACCATCATCATCGCGACTGGGCCAGCTTGAAAACTCTTTTCCATTCCACTCATCCCAGCCTATACCGACCCTCAAAGCTTCTAGTGATTCAACAGACACCTTTAGCGCATCAGCAACCTCACAGCGCTTTTGGTGGGCCTTTTCATGTAGATACATCTTCTTGCATTCATCAGTCCAGTCCGCTTTTTTCTCCACTGGCTTTGGTGGAGGAACAGGAGGCAACGGATCTTTCATTTGATGAATCCATCCGCCAAGTGTTCCTGGAGCTGGCTGGCCTGATTCGATTCTCATGCACTTAACTGCTGAACCGTCAGTCGTTCTTGTGCAGTAGTCTGGACGTTTGCAAATTGGACAGGGCTCAGATCGACTTACTCTAATCCATCTCATTTTAGTGATTGCCCCCATAGCATAATTTGAATCGTCTGCAATTCTTGCGAGGTATCTTCAGGCATAACTTGACGCAGCTAATTCTCGGATTCTTCCAGCAATTAGACCTTGAGTTGTAGTTCGTAAGTTTACGCTTGAGCAATTGCAATCGCTTGCGATTCGAATAGTTGAGCGGAATGGTTTCTAGGCAAGCCGCAACAATCTCAAGTGAGTTCTCAAGAGATTGGTTCATTACTGACGGAGCTTGCTGAACTGAGCTAGGTCGCTCGAATGAGACAACACAGCCACGAGACACCTTGGCGATGAAGCCAACGCCATTTCCTTTGTTATCTTTGTCCCGGTAAATGGCCGCGTAGTAATCTTTCTCGTCAATCCACACCAGTACATTGCCCGTTGGGTACTCGATAACTACTCCGGTTTGCGTTACTACAAATGCACTCAAAATGGCACCTCATCAAAATTGAACTCTTCTGCCTGGGAAACAAACGGATTTCCACGGGATCGATTGAAGCTACTTTCTAGTAACTGAAGATTGTCGATCGCGTCTGGATAATCTCTATCCTTGCCCTCAATGTGATCAACGTCATATCCTTTAGGAACTAGCTCCCGATGAAACGAAATCCAAACAAGCCTATGGAGTGCAATCTTCTTTTTTTTGCAACCCTTACAAATCTCAACAAATCTGTAAGTACTTCCATTACTCTCTCGTTCTATGACTCTCAGCTTTGTCCAGCTCTCAGTTACTTTGCGATACGAGAACACTTCGGCAGTATCAGGAAACACCGTCAGTCTCCCACTTACAATCTTGTCAAGAATGTCTTGATCTGTCATTCCACTGAATGACTTCTCAACATGATCCTCAAGATTTTCAACGTAGTTGCATGTTGAATACCACTTCCAACCACATTGAAGACACTTAAGCCTGCTTGAAGATGGTGATTTTCGTCGCTCGATAACTACCCAACGATGACCAGCATCGCGATAGTTTCCACACTTGCAGTTAGTTGGCTTTCGCATGTTCAACATCCTTGTTCAATTCGGCCCTTCTCTGCTTACCCTTCTCTGCCAATGCCGCAAATATCTCTTTCGACATTCTTCCTGACTTGAGTTCCACATTGAGAGACTTGCCTATCAACGTCAACTCTTCGTGTGTTTGCGCTGAGCTGATTCGACTTTGGTAATTCCTTGGGCTTATAGGTACCCTTTTTCCATTCAGCAATGAATCAATTACCTCAGAAGCTTCCTTTGGAGTCATGTCATTAGACGCGTTATATCCAAGCGAATTGAGCTTTCTGATTTGCTTTATGGATGGTCGCGATGCTTGCCAGTCGAATTCGTCCAATCCGTTGAGATAAGCTACTTTCTCAATCGACTCTCCCTTTTGAAGCAAGCTAATCATTCTGCTTGCTTGTTGCTTAGACGGCTGCCAGTCACCTGGAAACTCAATCCCAAGAAAGCTCAGGTAGTTGATCATCTTGTCTGAAACTTCTGATCTATCTCGAGGAGCTGTACCTACATCGTGAGTGGTGTACTCAGCCCGAGCATTAAGTCTGGCTCTCTCTTCAGCTTTTTTCCTTCGAGCTTCTTCGGCCTGCATTGCTGCTTTGCGTTTTTTCTCCTTAGCCTCTTCCTTTTCCTTCCTGGCTCGACTTATGGCTTCAAGCGGATCTTCTACGCCACCCTCCAACGCGATTACCTCGGCTCTCGCAACAATATCGTCGTCAAGCCCTTCAGCGTAAAGCTGAACTGTACTAGCGCAGTCTGCCAAACCTGTTACACCAACCAGATCGACAATTAGGCAATCAGGCTTTGCACTAGCAGCTATAGCGGCAACACGTTCCTGGGCGGTTTCCAGGCCGTGAATGACTCCCTTAAGCGGTCTAGCTCCTCTGCCTTTCATTTGCTCCGCCAGTGAACTAGCATCCTTTGATACTGGCCTAAATATGCCTACGCATGAAATGTTTGGATCGTTGTATCCTTCTCGGCATAAACCGCACACAGCCAAGAACTGAAACTTTTTTGCTTTATGACCCTCGTAGACTATCTTCCGATCTTTATGGGGAACGCTCCCACTCAAAGAACAAGCTTGCGTACCAGTTTTAGATAGGTGACTTCGATCAATAGGATGATTGCATTGTGGACACGACGAACCTTCTCCTATTATTGGATTTGGATGCCAAGCCTTCTTTCCGCATGACGGACAAATGCATTCGCTTCGAGCGTTGATGTAATCACATACCTTACCTGCAAGCTCTACTGTTGGAGTGAAAATTAGCGTTTGTCTGTCTTCGACCATATCCAATAGAGGATCGCATAACTTCGCAAGGTCTCCTTCAATTCGTCGATTTACCTCATTGTCCCACTTTTCAATTGAGTTTCCGGCAATCTCTTTGATTGCCTTAAAATCAACCGACGCAACCTGAACAAACTTTTGAATGTACTTTACCGCGTATCCTTCTTGAACCGCTTTAGTTAGCGGATAGTCAATAGATATTGCTGGGAACAACTTTGTACCAATTGATACTTTGTCGCGCCTTTTAGGAGTTGCGGTGATTCCGCTACGTCTATGGTTGGGGTTCTTCTCAAACCACTCAATCAAATGACCGACAGTCTTTAGCTTCATTGAATACTTGTGCGCTTCATCCATCACAAGTAGCCAATTAAGCTTGTTATCAAACTTGTAAAGCCTGCTAACTCGACCCAATTCGTGGTTGCACCTATACCCAGCATTGAATTCGTCGATTGCTGCGGAAACGATGTCTACATCAATGCCTGACCTTAGGTCGTTTATCGCTCTCGTTGCTTCTGGTTTCGTTAGCAATCTAACGTCACTGATCCCAAAACCTTTTAGTACTTCACGTTGCTCAAGTGTAGCTAATTCGTGCGTCATCAACGTTTGGCGACTGGCTACAACTATCTGCGGGATGTTGTTGGGAGAAATATCGAATGAACCCATTTCGATACCGACGCTAACATCGTTTCCAAGAACGTCCTTAACCTCTTCAGTAAACTGCTGAACAAGTTCTCGTTCATAGCTTAAGACCATACATCTGTAATCAGGTCCACTGTCGAGCCACTTGCGAAATTTCAAGCAGCTCATAATCGTCTTGCCCATGCCTGTTGCAGCGCGGGTTAGGACGCCAATTTCCCCGGCATCCCACAGACGAAAACAGTTTGCGACATCTTCAACTTGGTAGTCGCGTGGAATGATTCCTCTGACTGGCTCTTGCCATAACGTTCCTTGACTCATCTGCGTTCTTCCTGTGGTACGCGACCAGCAAAGTAGGTTGGAAGATATCCATGACCCTTGCAGTAACGACACTTGCCCTTTTCTGTCATTCCATCGACGCAGGCAGGGCAAACTTCTGCTTTTGCCCCTCGCAGAGTCGTCAATCCAGCTTTGATAGACTGCAGCGCAGATTCGATTCTTCCGGAATCTTCAGTCCAAGGTAACTTCGGTACGTTATCGTTGAAATGCTTCACAACATTACGACAAAATGACTCGATCGCTTTGTTGTCCGCTTCACAGATCTCAGCAACAGTCGGCTCCTCTTCTGCTTCTGGCTCTTCGGATATTTCATCCTCTGGATCTTCAACATCCTCATATTCGGGCTCAGGATTTTTCGGAGGATCTACCTTAGCAGTGTTTTTAGAATTGTCCGTCTTAGATGTGACGGTTGCAGTTGTAGTAGGTGCTGTCGCAGTTGTGGCCGCTGTGGATGATGATGAAGCAACTGGAGTCTTGTGCTTCTTGATGATTTCTTTGGCTTGCTTTTGTGTTATCTTCCCGTTTTCGGCTAGCTTCAAAGCCTCCTTCAAAGCTGTCTCGGGAGTATCTTTTTGTGCTAACAGAAACATAGCACTGTCTTCAAAGCTTCCTACGTTTGGAACGTTCTGGAATACTCGGCTAGCATCCATGTATCGATAAGCTGTGCTAGCCGAAAAACCCCACTCCTTATCGACCCATCTTAAAAATGTTCTTGTCGACTTTTCTGCCTCATGAGCGATAGTCAACTGCTTTCCGATTTCTAGCAGCGATGAAGCAATCTTGTTTCTGTGTTTGTTTATCTCTAAAGCACAGTAGCGAAGCTTAGCCGCTGTATCCTTATCAACTTCGTCGTAACTAAAAGGCTTTTCTGAGACAACTTCCGACTTGGCCATTTTTTAAGTACCTTGCGTAGAACGAATAATCCTTCCAATCCATGGCCCGTCATCCTTGACGGGCTTCATCCGTGTGTAGATCCTAGTCCTATTCCGTTGGATCGTCATCCTCACCAGAAAACTCTTCCTTGTCCGATGCCTCAGCACCGACCACTTCGCCATCCGCGATAACCACGGCACAGCGCTCCTCGTCCTCCTTGGATCTTGTAACCAGTTCAATTAGAAGCTGGAACCTGTTTTCTTCGACAACCTTTTCCAGTGCATCCAATGTGGAATTGTCTAGCTCGCTTCCATGCTGACATACCAAAAGCCGCAGCTTAGGATTCAAGGCCATTCCGACAGCCACGGAAGCCATAATGCGCTGGCTAGTCGATGCCTGCTCAAATGGCAATCCGTTCATCAGTAGACCATCTTCGTTTAGCTCCATGCCCTCAATTGGCCACTTTGCCTTTGAAACAGCATCGGCGCGACGTTCCTGAATCTCTTTAAGTTGATCTGTCAACTTTTGATACTCGCCTCGAGATGCCTTTACTTCAGCATCTAATCGATCCCATTCGCGATTGGTGCGAATCTTGGCGTTGATGTCATCAGCCTTGGAGATCTTCTCTTTGACGGCTGCAATGTCTTCAGTTCGATCTGGAAGCTTAGCGTATTTAGCCTCGGCTTCCTTTTCAGCTTTCTCCGCAGCTTCAACATTGGCCTTAACCTTTTCTAGTGCCTCCTGCTTTTTCTTTATCTGATCCTGGAGAATCTGAATTTCCTTGAGTATGACTTCACCATCCTCAACAAAATCAGACTTGCGAACCCTCAAGTCTCTTACAAGCTTCTCCGCGTCTGATCGAATCTTTTCATCTTCGGCCAGCTTATCAAGTTCATTCACCAACTCGACAACCTTAATTTCTTCGGCTGGAACACCCTCATACTTCTTTCCAGCACCTTCCAATTGAGCAGCCAACCGCTTTCCGTCGCGACCAAGCTCTGTTCGCTTCTCAAACACCTTTTGATACTCACGATCGAAACTGGACAAGTCGACGCCAAGCATCTTCTGAACCAACGTAGCCTTTTCCTTGGGTGCCATCCGTTCAAACGCAAGAGGGTCAAACGCTCGAAGCGTGAATAACTGCTGAAGCAACTTGCGAGGTTCGTTTGTTTTCTTACCATCCGCGTCAAGAACTCGAAACTCCTCGACTATTTCTCCAGACGCCTTTTGACGCAGCGAGAGCTCAACCGTAATTGCATCTCCATTGGTATCACCCTTCAGGACAATGCTTACCTTGCCTTCCTTCTCGCCTTTGCGGAGAGCTATTTCAGGATAGTCTTGCATTCCAGACTTCCCGGCAAGAGCCATTACAAGCGCGGTCAGCGCTGATGACTTACCTTGACCATTTGCACCACCAACCAGGAACAGGTGGCGACCGGCCAAATCAAACTTAATGTCCTTAACGCCCAAAACGTTGTGGGCTTCATATTTTAGAACTTGCACAATCAATTCTCCATTAGGTTAGATACTCAAACTCAATTCGTTTCGGTGCATAGCTAGGTTCGCACTGCATGTGTTTGCAGAACATAGCCACAAACTCAGCTCCAGTCATTTCAGGAAAGCCTTCTTTGGCTGCCTCTTCCTTACCGTACTCTGGATCATCGATCATTCGTTGCAGTGGTTCGTTTCGAGCATCTATTACTCGAATTTGCCCAAGCCTTACCATCTTCTCCCCAGGCTTCAAACCCATTGCCTTTTCAACGCCCATCAGAACATCGCCGACCTTTAGGCTGTCCCAGCGAAGGCGACGAGTAACAGTCTTTGTCTTGGCTCTGAACTGAGCAGTGGTCAATGAAAATGAAATGTTACGTGGCATTACTGATCGTCGTTTTGCTGTCTGTCTTTTCCGTAGGCATTGATATACCGACGTTCTGCCTCTTCGCGTGAAATTCTCGACTGACCATTTTCAACGGCTTGCTCCCAACGCTCCATCCACTGCTTGAGTGTGAGCTGAGCTTCTTCCGGCTGTAGCTCGCCACGAAGAACTCTAACATCCTTGGGAGCATCAATAGCAAGTCTGACCGTATCTCCGACAACCTTAGTCACCTTTACGGTAATGTTGTCGCCGATCTTTATATCCTGACCTGGAAAACGACTTAGCACTAACACAATCAATCTCCTTTGAAAAACCAACTTCCAAAATGGACCAATTCGGATTCGAACCGAACTCGCGGGCGCTGAGCCCCGCTTCACTGCAACCTTTTCTGGCGATCAACTCATACTCTAAATTGCAGTGCCTTTTCGCCGCTAAGCGAAACGGAGCATTAACCGCTATGCTATTGGCCCACACCGACTAAAGCTTGTTCAGAAAATACTCGACTGCACTCGCTAGATCGTCTTCGTCGTAGAAGTCCTTTAGCGGATCTCCCGACTCAAGAACCTCAAGAAACTTTTCTTTCTCACGAACGATCTTTGGAAGATCGGATTTCCACTGATCTTCAAGCTGCTTCCAGTTATCTTGATTAGTTACATCAACATCGAAAGCGTTCTTCATGAAAGAGGCAGCTCGACGATTAGCGTCTTCGTGACTTTCACCGCAATCAAGAGCGATACAAGCAATATTGCAATGCCAAGTCCATGCGTAATCTTCATCACGCTGCAATGCCGCTTTTAGCTCGGAAAGCGGACTATACGAATCGCCTTCGATCTTGGCGTATCCGCTTTCAAATGCCTCGGCTGGCGACCATGACTTGTAGCCGTCTTCGTACACCACGTAGTATCCACCAATGCGAGGCTTATGCTTTCCCATATACTCAGCATCGACAGGAAACGGACCATAGACCTCTTCAGCCGGTGTAATGACTGCCGCACCCGTCGCCAAATCGAGATCGATATTGAGAATCTTCAGCGCGTGAACAATCTTATGACTCTTGTACTTGGGCAACTCTCGCATTGGAGTTCCGTTCAGCTTTTTAGACATAACCATCCTTTCAAACTTGATTAAACGACCCTGTGTAGCCCAGCGGCCACACTAGGCTACACAGGTCCAGAAACGTTCCACCGCAACAAGCTGTGGACTACTATTGACCGTTGCTATTGGCCTTGCGAGCACATTCCTCAAAAGAAACTTCTTGAGGCAATTCAAACACCAGTCCGCGATCGTCAATGATGTAGTTGCAATGAACGGTCGATGCAACGCTAGGCATTCCAGGTCGCCATGTGACTTTCAGGTTGAGCGATCCATTGCTGGTGTTGGATGTCAACTTCCAGCCTTTTCCGTTGGTGATACGCTTGACAAGTATCAGCCGTTTTTCTTTGTCAAGCTGAACATCAACCATGTCTCCAGACAACAATCTCATTTGAGTAACTGCTGGCTCTGGTATTAAGATTCGCATTCCGAATCGATCTTCACCACTCTTTGTTTTGGACGCCAAGTCTGTCGAAAAACCGACCTTATCGCCAGCCGACCTAACCCGTCCTATCGTGCTCTTAGGAGTAAACTGCTGCAAAGACTCAAAACCCATAATTCAGATTCCTTTGGAAAAAACGTTAAATTCTCGTAGTAGTCGGCAACGGCAAGTCGGTATGCAGAGTCACAAGTTTTTTCGTGATCTCGTACTTGGGCTCAAACGCAATCAACGCATTGCGTTTTTTCTCCGTGATTCGTTCATCTTCATCCTTTGCGGCCTTGATGATTTCTTCGAAGCTTCCGAACTCCTTAACAAGGTCCGCAGCGATCTTGGCACCGATCCCCTCTGCACCTGAAATGGAGTCCGAGCTATCGCCTGCAATGGCCTGGAACAGCGTCATTTGTTCTGGAGTGATTCCTACGACAGATGTTCCGTTGTACGTGAATCCCTCGATGTGGTCCCTGACGCTAACCCACTTGTATTCTGGCATCATTTCGCCGCTCGTTGGGTCTTCGTTCCATTGAATGTCCACCAGCATATTGCACTTGGAAGACAGACATTGACGCATGTCCTTGTCAACAGTTAGCAGCGATACCTTTCCGTCGAACTGTCTAGCAAAGCTAGCCATCAAATCATCGGCCTCATATCCGTTGATTCTGGCGCAACAGTAATGCGAAAGCATGTCTTCGGCTAATCTCAACTGCTGAACCAGCTCAGGGTCTTTTGTTGCTCGAGACTTATACTTGTCTTCCCAATCCTTTGTTAGGTCTTTCCGAAAGCTGTTCGTAGAGTCTAGGCAGCAAACAACATCAGTTAGACCCTTTTCTTTGAGCCTGCCAATAAGCCTATCTATCCATTCAGAAACTTGCTTAGCGGCTTCCGTCCCAGCACCGGACGCCCATGTTCGTGTTACATGATAGTTAACATCTATTGCCAACAACCAGCGATGCTTTCTAGGCTCTGAATCGACGCTAGAAGCATCCCTCTCGGCCTTTTCGTGCTTGCGTTCTTCGTCAGATGTTCTACCAGCTTCGACAGCCGCAGCCACTAACTCAATTCTATTTGGCTTATTGGAGTACAGCTTATGAATCGACCATGTTGCGGCTGGATGCTCATTGCGTTCACTTGGAGCATAAGCGCGAGCAACTGCTTCGCATCGCTGAATGAGTCCTGGCGATGTTTCAGTAGGAAAGACTTGGCTGTAATTATCCTCTCCAAGCATTGCCTTCGCAGCGATGGCTAGGTCGCCAAGATACCAATTGATTGACCTCTGCTGAGCTATCAAGTCTTTTCCCCACTGTTCCAACTCAGAAAGTGAAAGACCTGCTGTATCAAGCGAAACTGGTTTTTGTCGTGACATGATGAATCCTATCCAAAATCAACGTCTGGACTGATGCCCTTTGGATCGTTCGTTTCGTTGATACGATTCCAGCACTTTTCGTAACCAACTCGTAACCAACAGGTGAAGTCGTCGACGGGAAATTCTCCGATTTCACACTTCTTAACGAATTCCTTGAATCCGTAACGAAGTTCTGATGGGCTTTTGGAATCGGGAGCAAACTTGGCTCTCCAAGCTTTCTTCAGCTCGTTCAGCTCTGACTCTTTGATTTCATGCTCTGGCTCTTTCGGTAGAGCCCATGATGGAAGCTTTGGAGGCTTCCAGTAGTAGCTACCTTTGTTGTCTGGAAGCTTTGCAAATTTCCAACCCTTCGTTCCTCCCTTTGGAGCTTCTTCTGAAACCTCGGCAAACGTTTCATCCAGGAGGTACAAATATCGTCCAATTCCCCACTGCGCTCCAGCTCGCTTCATGGCACCGCTGAAACCGCCCTTCGCTGGCTCCACCTTAGTTGGTTCAGAAACGTCCCATTTGGTTATCCATTCGCCATTGATGCGAATAGATATGCCTACCTGAACTGCGATCGGTCCTGTTCGCAATTCATGAACCTGCATGGCCTCATTTCGCCAGTTCTCAGGACCACACACTTCGTCTAAACGCTTCATGATCGCTCTGGCTGTGCAGTAAGCCAGGCACATGCAATGAATCTCTTTTTTGACGCTAACTCTTGAAACACGCCACTCGATGTCTGACTCTTCGAATGGCTCAGCCAATTTACTAAGATCTATTTCCTTCGCCATCACAAAGCCTTCTTTTTGTAAACGGTTGTTTTTTCTTCTACCGAAATCGCCTTTGCCAACCATACGCGATCAACGCCTTGACGCTTAATCTCGCTGATTACACTATCTGAATCTTTCAATTCGCACTTGACCACCAATCCGTGTACTCCGTTGTAAACGAATTGACTGTCTGCGACTACGAAGTAAACATCGTCATCCATTATGGAGCTACAGCTTGAACTAGTTGAACGGTGTAGTTTCCATGACGGTTTCCTACAGAAACACCAATAGCATTTCCTGGAATGACTCCATCAACTGCGGCATCTTTGAGCAACGCCTGAAATTGATCGGATATGATCTTTCCCATGTGGTCAGCGATGTATTCGATCAAAACACTGTGGCTTGAAAAAGGTCCAATCAACTGAACACTTCCAGCACCGCCTTTAGGCGTAAACAACACAAACATGATTAGCTCCATAACAAATAATGCTGATTAAAACCGGCCATCCACTGCATTGGCACGAAGCGGTCAAGCTTCTTACACCGGCACTATTGTCGGGATCTTCTAAACCGCACTGTGCTTTAATGCAGCAGTCCAGTGCGTGACCGTTTAGCGTCAACTCCCTATCGGTTGATTTTTACGATGGCAAGTAGTAGATGCCAGTCTGGTCGCAAACCAGAAGCTCTCCGCGTCGAACTTCCTTGTAAGCATTACATTCAACGAATCGGTAATCTTCAAACTCGATCTTGATCAAATTCGCGCGATCAATTTCTACGTCGGCTGGAACCATCTGCCCTACGGCGATTACAGAACATCCAAATCCAGCCTCTTCCTTTGATCTTTGAAACTCAAAGTCGCGAATAGCAACCGCATCTCGAAGTTCATGTGTCCCAACTGGATCTTTTTCGTGTCTGACGATCCAATTCTTTTGTCTGCGATCAAGATAGTTTGCACTCACAACAACAGACATGAATATCTCCTAAATGGCCGAAGACGTTTCGCTAGCGCAGCGAACAGAAGAGATTCAGTTGTCGGCACTCAACTGGACCTCTTGAAGAATGGTAACAAGTAGCGGGATCGAGTTACGAAAGAATGTACTTATCAGCCCATCTTATTGTTGACTTAGGCCCCTTGGATTCAGTCTTTTCAAATCTCAAGAAGGCTAACGTTTTTGGAACTTCATCTACAGGTACCATGTATACGTTTCCATTTTCAGGGCAAAATACTGCAGAGAAATCAATCTCTCCATGGTACGATCGTTTATTATAGCCTCCTGCATTGCTGCAACAGCTAAACAACACTGCACCATTTTTTATCCTGCCTGTCTTGCACTGAATTCGAACGAATACACCATTCCTATCAACAACCAAATCGTATCTCTGATTGTCTCCAAAAGGACGAAGCACTACTTCTCCTCTCATTAACAGCTTAGCGATAATTACCGCTTCGCTTCTTTCTCCGATGGCTTTTGGATTTTCTTTCACGACCTAAATCTCCGCTGCACGAAATGATACCGATGTGCAAATTGGGAATCAAGCTTAATTGACCCAAAATCGCAAAAAACGTCCATCAAACAAAAAAGCCTCTCAGCAATGTTACCGTCGCTGAGAGGCCTTATCCCTTGCGTTCGTGCCTTAACGCTGGAATCATATTACTGTTTCGGCTTGAACATTTCCAGTGCTTCTCTGGCAGTCTTTCTTTGATTCTGCCATTCTTCTAGCCGTTTTCTGTAGCTAGTGTTGGTTTCGCTGGGCTTTTTTTCCGGCTTGCCCTTAGGAGATCCATCCTTGTTTTTTCCAAACGCCATATCGTGAAGGCGTTTTTCTCGACGATGACGAATCTCTTTGGCCTGTTCCTCTGTTAGCAACTCGGAATAGTAGAACTGCTCAGCCTTCTTGTATTCCTCCTTTTCAATCGGAGAAAGCGACTTGTAGAACTCAAACGCATCAAGAGTACTCAATCCACCGGCTGGATGGCTCGATTCAAGAGAGTCCATAAGACCATCTTTGTTTCCTCCAGATGCTTCATAGATCGCAAGGTACTTGTCCGCTGCGGTCTTATCCTTCAACCGCAAGGCCATCTTATAACTTCTGAGTGCATCACCCTTAACCGATTCAGAGTATCCAACGCCTCGATTGCGCGCCGTTTTAAGCCATCTGGCCTTTGCGTCTTCGGTCATATAGTAGGCCGACGTCCCTGGCTCCACTTTGTAGATGAAGTAATCCGAAACAGCCATTGGCGTAGTTGGGTTACCCATGAGCCTGTCATACTCCTTGGACAATCCGAGTGTCTGGGCGATGTACTTTCCTCGATCTCGAATTGGTCTAGGCTTGCCTACATTCGGATATGCAGTTTGACCAACAGCAAGTTCTGTTGGTGCCTTAATAAATGGCGAAAGCATTCCGTAGCTCTTGTCTACCGGAGACTTTGCCATATCGAGCATCACTTCTCGAACAGTTCGTCGACCATCGAGAACATCGCGCAGGTCATAATCGACAGAATCGAGCCCGATCCAATCTAAAACGTCCGCTGCGGTTCCTATTCGGCTGAAGTACATTACTTCGCCTTTGGAATTCCTACCGAATGTTAGGTGGGCTTTTTTCTTTTCGTCCTCTGGAAGCTCGTCATCGTCATCAGGAGCCCACATTTGATTGAATACTGTGGCCATTGCTTGAAGCCCATAGAACAGAATTGCTATTCGTCCAAGCTTGTATGCCAAGAAAGGCGCTTTGGCCAATGCTCCAATTCCGGCTGATCGAGCAATCTGCATGCCTGCCTTGATTGCAGACTGTTCATTGCTCGCAAGGTTTATCAGTCCCCGGAAATAGGTTCGAACGTTAGTTTCTTGGAATGACCAGAATGGAGCCAGTCTACTTCTGAGGAATTGGCCAACTAAAGAAATGTCGCTGTAGTCTCCCAAAAGATCGGCAGACAATCGCATTGCTTTGTCTTTGTTGTCCTTGATACCATCTACTTCCGATCGAACTGAACCGCCGTAGTTAGTCAACTTTCCTGACTCAAGCTGTTTTAGGTAGCTCAAGTAGGCCGCATATCGCAGTATCGATTCACGCATGTCGGAACCAATTCCTACCACTGACCAATACTTGCGCCACAAGTCCACTGGAGCCGAAATTAACTTATCGGAAATGCCAGATTTCTTATCGGCGATTAGGCTGGCAAATTCCTTCAGCTTATTGATGTCACCCAGTTCATTTACTCGTACCAGCGTGCTGGTTCCTCCACGCTCAACCCAATCACGAATGGTCGATGGAATGTTTTCGTCACCGCTGTAAAGCTTCCAAAGATCCTTAAAAGCTTGCGGGACATAGCTTAGTGCATCAGGATTAAGAGACAGAACTTTGTCAACTTCGCTGAGGTTTCTCAAGTTGTACTTGATAACATTCGTTGGACCTTGCAGACGCCATTTCTTCCAAGCGTTCATTGGCTTGGTAATGATTCTGTCCAGCCACCCAAAATCTAGCTTGTTATCGACTGCTGCCATTTGTGCTGCCACTTCCGTTGGAACAACAAGCGGAGTGTATTTGGCTCCAAGCGCAGTCAACGATCTAAGGCTATCAGCGTTGATTCCAATCGTCTTCGACAGGTCAGCCATCAATTCGCTGGCAATTTGCTCCTGTACGCTATACGCCTGGAACATGGCCCTTCCTGGACGGATTGCAACCTCTTCATGATCATCTGGAACAACATCCTCCCAAGTTTGGTACTGATCTCCTAGCTGATTCTTGATAAATGCCTTTCGATCGGAAACGGCCTTCAGAAATTGCAATGCGTATGGCTGCAATGGATTGAAGTCTTGCTTGGCAAGATCGGAGACGTATCGCATAAAGTCTGCTGGAACCTCTTCGCCGATAGACGAAGCTCCACGTTCGATTTTATCCCTGGCTATGGCCATGTCTCTGCGGAATGGCATTGTTGGATCAAGTTCCCACAGTCGTTCGCTCCACGCCTTCATTTGGGCCTTTTCGCCTGAGTCCAATGAATCTTGAGCCTCCATTTCTGCCATCAGCCCGCGAAGTTCTTCGATTTCGTCCATGACGTCCTGGCCTCCGACTACTGCAACATAATTGTTGTGCTTAGCCTCTTCCTTTAGCTTCTGCATCTTGTCGTAGTATCGCTTGATTCGGCCAATAGCCTGGGCTCTCTTGGTGTCTGCAATCATTTGCGTAGACACTTCCCACTCAGCTTGAAGATAGTTGGTGTTAAGGTCGAACTCTTCTCCTAGATCTTCTCCCGATGTTCTGCCCTTCATCCATGCCCGATTGGTTGTAAGCTCGACTTTCTTCTTTCCAAGGCCTCGCTTTTTATCCTCCGTGTAATAGTGGAGTACTTGGTGCCTAAAGTAGTTTTCTCGCTGGAATCGATCGTTCATGTCCATACCTAGATACTCATGGGCGTCTAGGTAATCTTGAGTCATCGCCTCTGTCCATTGCTTTCTGTACTCGAGAGAAGCCTGAACACGTTCATTGTTGGCTGCCAATGCTTCAACGCGATCCAGTTCTTCCTTGGCAGTCTCAGGAGTCAATCCAAACGACAGCCTTTCATTGTTGGCAGCTGCTTCAACCTGATCCCGCATAATTACAACACGACAGAACAGGTCATAATCGCTTGGTGAAAGCGGCTTGACTGTTTTCTTCAGAAGATCCTCGGTAGCGATTTGCGCGTACCTAGCTGAGTTCTGGTAAGCGTGCATAGCCGATCGAGCCTCACCAAACTCTTTGCTACGAGGCAATTCAGTTAGCGAACCCCTAACGGTCGACTTTACAATCTGCCCCCAAAACTCTCTAAGCCTTTCCGCTAAGGTAGATTTACCTAATCCAGAAGTATCCTTAGACCATCTTCGTTCGAATTCCTTGTTTGGAGAGGCATACTTGCTTTCCTTAAGCTGTTCATCCTCGCCAACCAGATCCGCCGCCGACGAAATGCGTACCTTGGCAGCACCCATGCTTTGTCGGTCTTGCAATTCTGGAGAAGTGAACTCGTCGAGTCTTCTGGACTCTCCAGCATCATCATTCTTGGTTGACTTCTTAGCTGCCTTTTTCTTGGGTGGTCTTGGATTAACGCTTCTGTCCCACTGGTAAACTTCTGCCTCTGCTCGCAACTGTTGCAACCTGGCTTCCCGTTGGGCATTTCTTTCAGCAGTCAATTGACCTTCAGCAGCATCTACGAAATTGGCTTGAACAACTGCATCCTTCTCATTTTCAATCGCAGTCTTCAAGTCGGTCCTAACAGGAACGTCCTTCCATAGGTACCTTCCAGTGTCTTCGCTGATTACTACCTTGCGTCCAGTATTCTTCGTGATTCTTTCGGCAATATCCTTCTTGTGCTCATCGCTTCCACTGGATTGAACCAGACCGGCAAGAGTGGCCTGTTCCTCTCGAAGATTAACCAGCTTTTCCGAATCTGGCCATTTGTCAGTAATCCGCTTTTCAAGGGCTGCTATTTTTAGCCTGTTGTTTTTTGCCTGCTCTCTGTATTGCTCCGGAAGATCCTTCATCTTCTCTACAGCATTGTTGAGACGAGTGATGTTTCCAGATGGAGAATCCCCAAGCTTCAACGATGCGTTATAGGTTCCAGTGTCTTTTCCAATCCACCCCGAAGCATAAAAACTCTCTGGCCCAGAGTTCCAGTCTTGGCTTACCGCAACATCCAGCCCGTTGTACTTGAACCTGACAGTTTGTCCCTTTGGAGCATTTACAAGTGCATTAGTTAATGCCTCCCCAAATGCTTTTGGATCTGTGTACTTGGTTTTGCCAATTTCCGCTCGAATCTCACCATCAGGAATTACGAGAGACTCATTGATCTCAACAAGTTTCGCAAAATCTTCCGCGTCCTTTTCCGATCGTTCAATCGTGTAATTGGCCGAAGAGATACCTCGACGAATTTGCGACTGTTCGTCGATAAACCCTCTGTATTCTGACTCGAGCTTATTGACTTCAGCTTGAACAGTAACGTATCGAATCAGGTTTGGATCATCAGCAGCAGCCGCTTTCATTTCGGCTGCCGACATATCTTCGGCCTCACTAGCGTCCAGGACTCGATCGCTGGCACCGCTCATTGCAGCGCGAATGAAGCTGGTTTTCTGTTCGATCTTGTCCCACATAAACGAATCGAACGATCCTTTAGAGATGTAGCGAATAACCCTAACCTCTTTGTTAGTGTTTCCTCGCCGAAGAATACGACCATCTCTTTGCTCCAATTGGTCAGGACGCCAAGGAACGTCTAGGTGGTGATTAGCGATCAATCGTTTTTGGACGTTGACACCAGTACCCATAACGCCAGTGCTTCCCAGCAAGATTCGTATATCACCATTGTTCATCGATCTGAACAACTGAGCTTTTGTCTTCTCATTGTAATCGTGCATGATGGCGATTTCCTCTCGTGGTATTCCGAGAGATACCAGCTTATCAACGATGTCATGGTACAGATTGAACGAGTAATCAGTGTTTGGGCTTGTAACGTCAAGCCAAATTAACTGAGTTGACTTTTTGTCGGCTGTTTCCTTCCAAATCCGGTGGACATTCTCAACCATTAAGTTGACCTTCGATCCTTTTAGGTCTGGATACGTTGGATCTATCAGCCGAATGTCCGTAGCTGCTTTTCGTCCATCGGTAACGATGTTGAGCATGTTATCGGTAGACTTATCTACCGCACCGCTGCGAACTCTTCTGGCTCGCTCCTGTAGGCCGTCAATGATTTCCTCGAGGATCGCGTTTCGCTCTGCCTTAACCGCTTCTGGCTTTCCTCCCTGAATCAATGGTCGCTTAAGAACATCAACCAGCATGTCGGCAGTTTGAACGTCAGCAACTTGTCTGAAAATAGCTGAAAGCTCAGGCATGTTGATGTACTGCGATAGACGAGAGTGCATTCGCATTCCGCCACCGGCTGGATCAATCTCTGGCTTGGTGACTTCATCGGCAAATGCGGCAGCCCAACTATCGAAATGTTGTAGTCCAAGCTTTTCCAATATGCTAGGCTGCAAGTACCTCTGCATTGTGTACATCTCAGCGATAGCGTTAGCGATTGGAGTACCTGTCGCAAATAGCAGCGTCTTTTCGTTTGTGGCTTGATTGAAGTAGGTCGTCTTCATCCACATATCGAATGCCATTGCTGAACCCGATGGATTTACACCAGGGACACGAGACATGCGAGTTCTGAATGATAGATTCTTGAATTCGTGCGCTTCATCGACAAACAAGCTGTTGATGTTTAGATCGTCAAAGTAAACGCTAAGCTCGTCTCGCTTCATTGCGGACGACATTTTCTTAAGCTTGTCACGAAGATTGTCGATCATCGTTTGCAGTTCTGCCTCATACGAACGATCCTTGTCTGCCCTGGCAGTTCTGATTTCAACTTCAAGTTCGTCTATTTGCTTCTGAATGAAATCCGACTCGTGCGATGGATTCAAAGGAATCATCCCGAACGATGTATGGGCAATAACTATGATGTCGTAGTTGCCAGTTGCAATTTTCTTCAGAAGAGATCGCCGACCAATTCCGCTGAGAGAATCGGGAGTAGCTGCTAAAACCTTGGCTGATGGATATGCCTCATAGATCTCTTTGACGAATTGACCTGAAGTTACCAAGTGGTTTGGCACAGCAATCATTGTCTTGTAGCTTGGATTTCCGCTTATTCGCTTTTGCTCCATTGCGGCTGCTGCCATAGTCCAGGACTTTCCAGCACCCACTACGTGGCCCAAAAGCATGTTCCCACCAGTGATGTATCTCCAAACTGCGTTTACCTGATGCGGGTCAAGCAAATTTCGAACTTCATCAGACATTCCGGGAAACGTCAAGTGAGAGCCGTCACTAGGCTCCTGATGCATGACGTTGATTTCTTGATTGTAAAGCGTTGTAAGCTCGTCAGATCGCTGTGGATTATCCCATAGCCAACGCGCAAACTCAGCTTTGATTTTTGTTAGCTTTGCTGCAACCTGAGTAGTCTTGTCGCGATTTACTACTCGGCTTACTACTCGGCCTCCATCACCATCAGATTCCCATACTCGCATATCACCCTTATTCAAGCTTTTCGTGATAACCTCGAGCGCTGGCATTTCTGGAATGCCAAAGTCCAATGTTTCAAGCTGATCATTGCGACTGCCGTCTGGCGTCAGAAACCACTTTCCGCGTGAGCTGGAGTGAGACACTTTAACGGTGCGACGAAGTAAGTGGTCGATAAACTGTTCGTACACATGCGTTGGAATCCAGGGAGATCCCAGCCTAACTTCAATCTGGCTTGGCGTAAGATCCTTGGGTTGAACTGCTTCTAGTGCTGAAACGTTTCTAAGGTACTCTTTGTTGTCTTTGGCCAGCTCCTTTGCCTCGGCAAGCTTCTGCCTAACATTTCCAGACAGGTACGTTGAAGCCAGCTCCCAGTCTCCTGAATGATTCTTGAAGACTAGATCTCCAAGTTCTTCCATCGTCGCTTCCACAGACTTGCCGACCAAATTTGCAGCATGTTCAGGATCTAGGCGACCGACCTGAGACAGGCTGATCGTCAAAGCGTCTTGAGCGTTGTTGGCTGACTTAGGAAACGTGTGGGGTCGCTCGGTTCGCTCAGTGAAAATTGCTGCTTTCTTAGCTGTGTCAGTTGTCGGGTCGTACTCTTCCAAGCTGAACAGTCGAGAAGCAACCGAAAGGCTCATACGCGCAAACGTGGCGTTCCTACCAGATGACAACGGACCATATTCTTTAACCGCAGCGTCGTAAGCAGAGTTCAATTGTTTTCTGGCAGTTTCAATCTCTTTGTCAGTAGCATCAGTTGGCTGTAAGGCTATGAGCTTTTCCGCTGCGTTGAATACCTTAACAAGAGCTGCTGTCCTGGCCGCACCTTTTTTGTCAGGTGCAATCTCGACAACTACATCCTTTTCCTTCTTGTGCCTACCGTATGGCATTGGCACTTCAACCTTGTTTCCTGAATCGTTGATGTAAACCCGATCGCCTTCGACGCGCAAGTGGTCTTCTTTCCATTCACCCGACTTGATCGACTCTAAATTAGATTCGTCAGCCTGCTTGGTCATCACGCCAACTCTATCCAGCGATTCCTTGTTGACTGGAAGCTGCTTGATTATCTCGCCTACCCTTCCACCAATGTCTCCGTCTTTAGGTGGCTCTACGTTGACCTGATTTTCGTCGGTCTTTTGCATGGTTCCTGTCCAAGCCAATTCACCAACTACGTGGCTTGGATTTAATTCGAAATACTCGTTGACGGGAAATGTTGTCTGGCCCTCATTGCGAACTTTTATCTTTCCAGGCTGGCCGTCAGTCCTTTTAACCAGTTCAAGATATCCGGCCTGAGGAACGTTCTTGCGTTGTTTCCAAGGTGCTGCGTGTTTTGGCTCGGCACCATCCTCTCGCTTCTGCAAGATGATTACGTCTGTGACTACATCAGTGTTGGCTATGCCCTTGAATGCCCCGCCTGGAAGCCGAACAACTCCAACCAAATCGGCTCCGTTCTTGTCCCAAAACTCTCTTGTAGAAGCATCTTTCTCGTCCATCGAGTATCGAGAGGTAATGAACACCACCAATCCACCTGGGCGAGTTTTCTTGATAGCCTTGTTGAAAAAGAAGTTATGAATAGCCGCAGTCTTGATTGACTTGTCCTTGGCATCGGAAAGCTGATAGGAACCAAATGGAACGTTGCTAATGAATAGATCTACGCTTCCATCAGGTAGATTCAGTTCCTCAAATCCTTGAACTCGAATGTCTGCATCTTGATAAAGCTGCTGAGCGATGCGACCAGAAACGCTGTCAATCTCAGTACCTACCAGCCGAGTAGCTGAGTTGTCCAGTATTGATTGAGGCACAAGACCAAAGAATAAGCCAGTTCCCGATGAAGGCTCTACGATTGTCCCGCCTTTGAATCCAAGATCTTGAATTCCCTGCCACACCCCACGAATAACATCGGGATCGGTGTAGTGTGCATTGGTTATCGACTTCTTGGCTGAGTTCCATTCATCTTCGGTTAAAAGAGCTTTAAGTTCAGCAAACTCAGACTCGTATCCTTTGATTGGCTCGTAGACAGTGTTTTTACCTGCCAGCTTGCCACGCCCGAAAGCCTGCTTGAGTCCGCCCCAGCCAACATACTTGACGAGGATTGCTTGTTCTTCTGTAGTTGCCTTGCGGCCCTCCTTCTCAAGCTGCTTTAGTAATCGGATAGCTCGGACGTTTTCGGCAAATCTGGTCTTTGCGCTGAATCCTCTTCCGGTCCCACTTCCGACCCGCTCATCTTGTCCAATTCGGTAATTTCCCCCAGGTCCGGAAGAGACACGAACATCCTCATTGCCTCGTTCTGTGCTTCCTGATGACTTAGACCCTTTGCCTTCAGCCCGTCCTCCATCTCCAGCCAGTCCTCTGCTGCCGCCATTGTCTGCTTTTGAAGATCCGCTTGTGTCAGCGACTTCACCAGCTTTGGTCTGGCCTTCTTCCAGATTCTCAGAACGTGCTCCTGTAGCACTGCTAGAGTCTCCTGTTGATCCAGTGTTGTTCTCATTTGAAATATCCTCTAAAACGTCGGTAACTTTTCCTGCTGGGCTATCTACCCACTTGAACTTGTTGGCTACTCTCCATGCCGATTCCAAATACTGAGCTTTATCCTCTACCCAAGGTTTTCCAAAGTCTTCGACTAGATCGCGAACAAATGCTCGGAAGTCCAGTGCTCCAGCTTCAATGTAAAGCTTCGCAGCTTGAGCTACCTTTGCTCCAACTTCTGGATTGAACAGAGAAGTAGGCTTGTTCTGAGTCTCGTTGAATGCCTCACGCATCTTGCGTTTGGCCTCTTCACGTTTGGCCGCTGCTTTGGCTCGATCGTCTGCCGACTTTTCCTCTGGAGTTTTCTTCTTGCCAATTTTTGGTGCTGGCTTCGATTCCGAAACAGGCTCAAAGACGTACTCGCCATTTAGAATTTGCTGGAGGTATTTATCGATCTTGTTCATAGCCAGGGGCATGACTAAGCCGACAACCTCGCCGTTCACCGTGTAAGCAACTGGCCCAGGCTTTTTAGCAAACCTTTCAGCTCCATGCCAAGCTACAGCCGTTGGATGGAATTTCATAACCGTATCGTGTAACGCCTTATCGACTAAAACAAAACCTCCATTGCCGTTCTTCATAAGAACCGACTTTGGATTGATGTCTCCTCCACGATAGGCAACTGGCTCTAGCTTATTGTCTTTGTGTGACGCAAGTTCTTTTCCGTCCTTAAAGAATTGGTCTAGCTTTAGTGATGAAGCGTTGACGTTTGAGTCTTTAGCCTTAGCAAGAATATCATCACGATCTTTGTCATTAAGACGGACGATCAATCTTGCGTCCGTGTAGTAATTAGTCTTTCTCAGTAATGCCGCAAACGAATCTTTTCTTGAAATCTCCCAATTGTCAGCCAGCTTAGCATTTGAGTATGCAAGATTGGCACCGCCATCTTTGACGAACTTCCATTCAGCATCCTTATCGAACGTTCCATCAAATATCCTTTTCGCTACATCCTTGGCTTTTCTGAGATCCTCAATGTCAGTGGCTAGGTCATTGCTTTTTCCCTGCTCTCGAATTGACCATCGGTAAGTACCCTTGTTCAGCTCCAACAGCAATGTCTTATCGCCACTGGACGCATTTACGGTTCGACTTACACCAGCTTCGTTTTTGCGCAGGTCCGAAAATTTAATTTCCTTTGACTCAGACTTTTTGCCTTTAATCTTCGGTGGCTTGTCTGATTGCGGCTTGTTCATTTCCGCCATCAACTTTTCCATCTCAGCATCAAAGTCTTCCGGCGAAGTCGTTGGCTTAGACTCCTCACCTTTTACCTCGCTGGGCTTGTCAGGTTGTGCAAAAGTCTTTTCTGGTTTCTTTGAAGATTCCTGGCGCTGTAGGTATGACCGAACGGAACCAACCTTACCTCTCCGTGGCTCTTCTGACTTGCTAGTCTTAGCCGGACGTTTACCGACCTCTTCAAAGAAACGATGTTGAGCCGAGAACAGCGATTCGAATGCGTCGTAGACCTTTTGAAACACGGAATTCGATTTACGTTGCTTGGCAACTACCCATTCCCCGTACTTGGTAGCCATTGCCTCGATGCCACCATGTTGCTGAATTTCTTCCTTGGTAACGACACCAGTATCTTGAAGCCAGTGCATTACTTCGTGATTGAGAATGTTCGTATGGTCGGCATCTGAACGAACGTAGATGCGCCCTTCAGATTGATCCTTTGGACGAATGTACCATCCGTGAATGTTTTTCGGGTCTTTGCCTTTTGCTCTCGCTGCGGCAGCCAGCTCTTCATCTGAGTTGAAATGAACCGTAGTCTTGAAACCGTCTGGACGAGTTACTTTGACCGTACCGGCCTTTTCGTCCATATCGAATTTCGAGCCCTTGAGTGCAGGAACCGCATCAAGCTTGGCGCGTGTTTCGGATTGCCATTTGGTTTCTGGTTGCTTCTGAATCGACTTCAATTCTGGATTAATCGAAACCATGTCTCCGCCCATCTGTTCGGCATACTTTGCGTATTGATGATGCGGGAAGCCAACCATTGGAACGGGGCTGTCTGAATTCCTGTCTCTTGTTGTTAAGGTCAATCCAAGACGCTTGGCTGCGTCTTTAGCATCTTCTCCGTATAGCTCGTAAAAATCTCCCATGCGAAAAGCTAATCGCTTTCCAGGATTAGTTTCCTGAGCGGCAGAGTACTGTTTTGCTAAAAAGCTATTACTTGGAAAAGGATTCGGTCGACCGACATTAGATTTAGTGTCACCGGCCGGTGCCGATCCTTCATGCTGCGACGATCGATCGACTGTCGCACCTGGCTTCGTCGCGGTACCAGTCGTCGG
>ERZ724505.513-NODE-513-length-24674-cov-7.502132_pt1 | contig 24674 bp, 27 predicted proteins | sample MGYA00376038_ERZ724505 | MGnify/ENA primary metagenome ERZ724505 (study PRJEB28724, sample SAMN07190884) | wastewater metagenome | isolation source: effluent of sewage treatment plant in Hong Hong | place: Hong Kong | collected 2016-03-17 ...
CACTCGAAACAGCACCGCGCCGCCGTAGGCTTCGGTGGTGACGAAGCCGCTATACTTCTGGTGGCCCATCACCTCGACAATCGCCCAACCCTCAAACTTGGCTTGCTCTTCGGGCATCTACATCACCTCCACTGACGAATGAGGCACATTCGGATCCAGACGCTGCTCCTGATCCCAATCAACGGCCCCGGGGTCCGTCGTCGGCCGCGGTGTGCGGGCCCGGCGCTGCTTCCGGAGCTTCTCGGTGCTGCCGGCCATGCTGACCGCAGAGGGTAACGGCCCGGCATCCTCGGCGGGCTCTTCCGGGCCTGCCTCCACTCCGCCCAGGAACGTCTCTACGGTGTCGTAGAGCTCGCCATCTTCGCCATCTTCTCCTGCAGGCTCCAGTTTGGGCTGATCGGTGTCGGCGACTACGTGCGTCAACTCCAAGGTCCCCTGCTGAGGCTTCTCGTAGCTAACGATGATCTGGCAATCAGCCCGCCCTATGGCGCTCGCTAACTCCACCGTGGCCAGCATCGAATCGAGATCACCCGTCTCAACAGTGAACTCCAACGCGTGCCCCTTGACGTCTCCAGCCTCGTCCTTCAGTGGCACCACCTGGAACGCCTTGACGGCGTTGATTTGCAGGCAGCGCTCGTAATTGCCGAGGCTGTCTCCGTTGGGCTTGATCTCAAGCGAGGAACAGACGAGGTCTCCCGGAAGATTGGCCTTGCTGGCAACACATTTCGGGATAGCCTGCCAGCCCATCGCGTCTCGGATCGCTTCCGTCAGATCGGCGCGGAAGTGAACACGCATGAACGCGGAGCCTTCGCCGGGAACCGGCATGTTGAGGTGCCGGGCCTCGGCACCCCGGATGATGAGTTTCTCCATTACTTTCGTCCTTTTGTCCCAACTGCCACCAATTCACCATCGACGTCCAGTCCCAATGGCTCGCCGGCCTCTGCCCGAGCGAACACCACCTGGTAGCCGCTCTCTGCTGCCGCTTCTCGGAACGCGTCCCAATCCGCGCCCACCAGGGACTCCGCTCTGTCGCAGACCAGGAAGCCCAAGTCGCCGCCCTTAAGCGTGGCCACCTGGAAGGCTACGACGTACTGCCGCTGGGTGTTGAGAGAGTCCAGCGGAATTCCGTCCACCTGGATTTCTCCGTTGACAATCTCCAGGCCGGGGATTCCGCTCTCGCTGAGTTTAGCGACCTTCAGCGCATCCAGCTGCTTCAACTGCTCATCGCACTGGAGCGACTCCATCAGCTTGCCGTCGGACTGCTTGGCGTAGTCTGCAATCTGCCGGCGGAGTCCCTCAGCCTTGGCCTGCGCCCTATGGCGCTCCTCCGCCGTGGCAAGTTCAGCGCTCACGGTTTGGAGCTCGGCGTTGATTTCGGCGGCCTGCTCTGCCTCGGCCTTCTGCGCCTCAGCGTCAATGGCGGAGCATTCCTTGTGGATCTTCGCCAGCGATTCATTGATAATCGCGTCGCGCGCGGCTTCCGCCTGCCGGATCTTCTCTGCGCATTCTTCCTTCGCTTTGGAGACCACGGAGTCGTATTCCGCCGAAGCCAGCGCCTTGCGTTCGCGGGCCTGCATGGCGATGGCATCCGAGACGGTCTTCAGTTCCGCCCGCAGATCGGCCTGCTTCTGCCGATGCGCCGCCACGATGCCCGGCCAGTCCTGGTCATCGCCGTCCGGGAGATTCTCCCGCAGCGTTGCCAGTGTTGCGCCAATGTTCCGCTGGATAACGTTCGCATCACGGCGCTTGTCGTAGATGCCCTGCCGGAGCGCCGCGAAGGCTTCCAGGTCGATCGGCCGCGCGAAGTCAGCGCCAGTGATGGCCTTCAACTCCGCCGGATGGAAGCTGATCGGCATCGCCTCCAGGAGAAATTGCGTGCGCTTCTTTGAATCCGCCTCTAGGAACGCGATTGGGTCGAACTGAAAGCCGCTGGCAAGTTGTGCCACCCAGGCGGCGGGCTTTGTCACCTTGAGCCCCTGCGCCGTCGTGATGTCGAGCGTAGAGTTCTTCGGCGTGATGACCTTGCGGATGGTCGTTCCGTCGTCCAGGGTGAGCACCACCACGGCTTTATCTGCGCCCTGCCGGATCAGGTCCGGATCGTGGCCACCCGCAAACACAGAGGAGATGGCGTCAACGATGCTGGTCTTTCCTGTACCGTTCGCGCCCTTGATGACTGTCACGCTGCCCAGGGGGAACGCTGCGCTCTTGATCCCCTTGACGTTCTCAATGCTGACAGAGGCGATTCTCACTTGCGCCTCCCGAATACGGGCTTGTATGCGGGCGCAGCTGGCTCCACCACCTCAGCGGCTTTTGCCTCCATCGGAACTTCGCTGGTGTCGCTTTGCGGCGTGTACTTCGCCTCGGTTGCCTTCTGCGCCTCGGCAGCGGATCCAAAGCCGCGCCGTTTGGCGGATTCTTCCCGAACCTTGGCCTGTTCCTCGGCGGTGCCGGTCTGGCCTGCGCCGTCGCGGGATTCCATCACGGCGGCCCAGGTGCCCTCTCCGTCTTTGATGGTGCTGTAGATCTGCCGAAGTTCGGCGATCTCCGCCGGCTGGATGCGGTCGAGAGAGTGACCTAGGTACTGCTGTAGGTCAATCGGCCCAACCCCCACGTCATTGAAGGCATCGACCAGCTTCTTCTTTGCGGCGTCCGGATCGGCCGCAACGTCCTTCGTTAGTGTGTCCTGAACCAGAGCCATGCACTCATCAAGGATGTCGCCGGGCAGCAGGCGCAGCGCATGGGTGCGAAGGGCCTTAGAGATCAGCGCATTCTGTTTGTTGAGGAGGTCGTCCTCTGTCGCGCGCACCAAGTACACCGGCTTCCCAGAGGTATTTGTGCGCTCGCTGATGACTTCCTGCCCTTCCTTGACGAACTTCCGCTCCACCGTTTTCTCGATAACGACCTCAGAGCTGAACGTGAGATTGTTCTCCAGATCGGTTACGCACACCTTGACGATGCGTTGTGAGTCGGACTCGAAGATCACGGACGTTTCAGGCAGACAGTTCGTCATACAGCGGAGGGCGGCCTCTGCGAAGCGAATTGACGGCCCCTTTGGCCACTTCGATTTATCCTGGCCGATCGGCTTCTGGTACCGCGCCACTGCCGCGAATCCGGGCCTTTTGCATTCCTTCATCAGCCTGACGCGCACCTCGTCGTAGTCGCGCGGCCGATGCAGCGCCATCATGTAGCGCGCCTCCACCGCCGCCTTGGCTTGGGCAGCAACGGCAACGGCTGCAGTCTCGCCTCGTACCGTAAGTTCGCCGCCGCCAAAGTCCTGGCGCGCGGTCTGCCCTCTGACGGGCACCATGTCTGTCATGCTCTGCTCCTTCCACCGAACCTTTAAAGGGGCCGCGCAGTTCTCGCCGCCACGGCCCCGCTCGCAGGACTCTCAACCGCCGGGTGCCGCCCGGCTCGGTGCGCTGCTGGTACGTGGGCTCAGCCAGCGCTGTGATGCCCCACGGCTAAACCTGTTCCACCAAGCTCCAGTTCACCGGCATGCACTCATCGCCGCGCACAATCCGCTTGTCCCTGAGCGTGTAGAGCGTCGTAGAGACCGTGGCCGAAGTCAGGCCAGTCAAGGGAGCCAGCGTCAAAGTCGTTTTCGGGCCACTCCTCAGAGCGTCGTAGATCGCACGCTGCGCCTTCGCCAGCGGATTGCGCAGCGATTCGGGATAGTCGCTCAGGTCGTCAACGATCCTCTCCACCGCTTTCCGCGCCGGGCTCTTCCGCATCGCCGCCGCATGGTTCTTCGGCGCAGGCGACGGGGAGGAGGCCGCCGCCTGTGCCACCTTCGCCGTGGTCAGCGGCGGAGCTTCAGCCGAAACGGACGGCTGATACTCTTCCCGGATGGTGCGCAGCTCGTGTCGGAGCGCGTCTTCCACGCCGGCGGGATCTTCGTTAATAACTCGGGCGAGAGTGCCGATGCGGGCGCCCTCCAGCCATGCGGTCAAAACTGCATCTCTTGTCATTGGGAAATCCTTAAAAAAAGGGGAGCCGAATCCGCACGGCTCCCAAGCCGCTCCATCGGTCAGTGAGTCAAAACCCTCAGCCACCCTGCCACAGCGGCCGCGCAGAACAGCACGGCGAGCGTTGCGGCGATTTTCCACTCGCGGATGAGGCGACGGTGCTCCTCCCTCATGCGCATCATGATCTCGGCGTCGCGGCCCATCACAGCCACCCCATCAGCGCGCCCACGAACTTAGCCGCCTCAATGATCCCGATCAAGGCGAAGGCCAGGATGGGCCACCAAAGCCAGTCCGCCGGGGCAGCCTTGCAGTTGGCAAGCCGCTGGCGGTAGGCAACGCACTGGCGGCGCTCGGCGGCCAACTCCTGGCGGAGGCCATCGATCTCCATGCCGGCATCGCGCCTCAGCTCGTGGAGTTGGTCGCGGAGTTGCTGTACTTCGGTGTAGGCGGCGGGTTCGGCGTCGGCCGACAACTGCCGGATCTCGTCGGCGCTGAAGCTCGTAATGGCCAGCGTCGTTTCACCCTTGGCGTTCTTCCCGATCTTGAGTGGCATTACGCTGCGCTCCCCTCTCGGGCCCGGGCAGCCTGCCGGTGCTCCAGCCTTAACTGCATCGCCATGATGATGCTGCGCAGCTTCCGCGCCAGATCTTCCAGGGGCTCGATCTTCTCCAACCGCCGGATTACCAGTTCGTCGAGATCACCCATGCATGCCTGCAGTTCGGAGTCCTGCCACTCCGCCTCAGTCGCCGGCAGCAGGCCGGTGCCGAAACACTTCTGGCATGAATCGTCGCGCATACATCCGCACACGCCCCACGTGCAGGGAATGGTGTGCGTGGCCGCGTCGAGCGCCTTGCGGTGCAGGTCCGCGGGCGTCGGCTCGCCGTAGAAGGCACCGTCCACGTGGGCGGACGTGCAGCCGGGAGGGAGGGAGCCGGGGATCATACGGACCTCCTCGCAGCCAGCCACTCGCGGCAGTACGAAATGTGGCGGCCGTACTCTGCAATCTGCGCCGGAGTGTAGCCCTCTGCGCGGCCAACCCCTTCGTGGTGTTCTTCCCACCATGCGAGTGTTCTGCGCATGCAGCCGATTGATACATTCTCCTCATCCAGGCACCAGATGGCGTGCCTAGAACCGGCAAGCCGCAAACAGTCTATGACCGCCAATAGGCCATCCGCGCCGGTCAGGTCCGCGCGGGTCAGGTTCGCGTCGGTCAGGTCCGCGCGGGTCAGGTTCGCGCCGGTCAGGTCCGCGCCGGTCAGGTCCGCGCGGGTCAGGTCCGCGCCGGTCAGGTCCGCGTCGGTCAGGTCCGCGCGGGTCAGGTTCGCGTCGGTCAGGTCCGCGCGGGTCAGGTTCGCGCCGGTCAGGTTCGCGTCGGTCAGGTCCGCGCGGGTCAGGCTGTCAGCCTCAACCCGGTGCAGCACGGCGCCGTTATAGCGATGGAGGATCTCGATCATGCCGCAATCCCCCTCTCCAGCAACGCCTCGCGGACGTCCTGTGTCAGCTTTGGTTTTCTGTTCTCAGCGGCATGCGGGATTGCTCTTGAGGAGCACACCCGTTTCCGATGACCATCGAAAGCGATGATTTCAGCCATTTTCAATACCATCCTTGGATTTCAGACAGAACAACTCGACCTTGGACAATGCGAGATGCAGCACGGTCGTGATCTCCCGCCTGCTCAGGCCATGCCTCAGGAGAAACGACACGCACTCGTCAGCCAGCCGGCACTCATTCCGCGTCAACCGCGCCACATCAGCGGCGTCAACTCGCGGGCGGGTGCCTGGCTGGCCGGGGTAGGGCGTGGCCATGCTAGGCCACCTTCCGCAACAGCTTCGCGAGTGCCTGGGCAACCAGGTCCCCCAGCGTCACTCCCTGCTCTGTGGCGGCGATGCGGGCCTGCCTCCAGATAGCGACCGGAAACGAGCGGATCATGATGTCCTTGACGGGCTCATACCCTCTCGCTTTGTGCTTAACTGGTTTAGCGGGCTTAGCTGCCATGCTTCGGATTTTACGGAGTTTCCGTTTCATCCGTCAATAGCTATTTTTGCGGAGGTTGCGCAAGTGCCTAGAAGGAAAGCAAATAAAGTTTCCGGCGAGTCTAAGCAGACCGTCAACATCGAGCCGTTGCGGTTCAAACACGCGAAGGTACGGATGGCCGAAACGGATTCTTCCAGTTTTGGTGAGTATTGCGGGAAATTAATCGATTATGACGTGGCGAATCGGGTGATTCCGGATTGCCCGCCTGATATAATCCCAGCGGATCAGAAGATAGCGTTCAGTCTTGACCAGATGCAGAAGGCGGTCAAGTTTTTGGAGGTCCTAATCCGGGATGTCGCTGAACACGTTACAGTTACTGGCGCGGATGCTGAAGGATCAACTGGCGGGGGTGGAGGCCCAAATGCAAATCGAATCCGCAAAATCGCAGCAGCCAAAAAAACCGGGTAGACCGCAATTAGTGGTGGTCCCGATCAAGCAAAGCGGCCCGATTGACTGCTCCAACTGCCATCCGAGGAATTGCGAGCGCGGCGAACTGTGCCCAGACGGCTACGGCGGCCTGGTCGCCAAGAGAGCGGCTGGGGGGGGTAGAGTTGTTCCGTAAATTCCGTTGACTCCGTTGTCGCCGTCATTTATTCTGGGGTTGACCGCTTACCTGGCCTCATGAACCAGGGACAGCGCTTAACGCTTTGGCGTTGCGGTCAATCCCTCAAAGCGTGATGGAAAAGCGCAATGAAACATCAAACTTCCGAACCGTTCGGACCCTACCGAGCATTCCCGAGATTCAACATGATACCCGATTGTGTTTGTCGAAACATTGGGATTTCAGCAACCGCGAAGCTGGTGTACGGCTTTCTCATCCGCTGCGCCGGCAAAGGCAAAAGCGCATTCCCCAGCATTGGGGCGATCGCAGTAGCGGTCGGCGTCAAGCATCGCGCGGCGCAGAATGCCGTCAAGGAGCTTGAGACGCTGGGCATGATTCGCCGAAGCCCCCGCTACAACGAGTTCGGCCAACGCAGTAATCGCTTCTACTTCCTTTGGTGCGAGTGGATGGAATCAGGGGATGCAGAAAGTTGCACCCCCTCCATGCAGAAAACTGCACCCATAAAAGAACCAGAGGAAAAGAACACTCTCAACAACACAGACTATGAGCGACTGGCTCGCGATGCTACGCCAGTACGCCCGTTGAGTCTCTCTCCCATCGCTTCGGCGCTATACACGCAACACAGGCTACTCAACCCACAGGCGCCGCCACCGTCTACGCGCATCGCAGCCGACATGATGATGGCCGCGAAGCGGAACGGGATGGATGAGCGGCAGGCAGTCGAGGAGTTCACCGTGTTCGCCACCTACCGCATCGCCGGGCTGAAGGACAAGCATCTTCCAGCGTCCTATCGCTGGTGGGTTGTCGCTTGGACGAACCACCTGACAGGGACCAGAACAGCGCTTGGCAACTTCCGGCCGGAACTGACTGAGCCGACCGTCCCAGTTGAATACGAAGGCAATGCTGGCGACGTGATGGATAGCATCTACGGGATCAACTGAAAAGGCCCCGACCGAAGCCGGGGCCAGTAGTCAAGAGATGCTTTACAACTCACTTCGCCGCCGGCTTCCGACCCAGCCCGCCCGGCCGCGCTTGGTAGCGCTGATGGCGGGCCTTGCCCCATTCCTCCAGTTCCATGAGGTCCAACTTGTCGACGAGCCGTGAGGCATTCTTGATCAGACGCCGCACTTTTCGCATCCATGCCTGCCGCTCAGCGGCGGCTCCGTCTGCGGGGGTGGTGAGGGTCATTGGATTGTCGCGCTCCCTGAGACGCGGGCAGTCCCGCACGTGATCCTGTAAGTGTTCGCCCCGGCGGTCAAGCCGGTGGCGTTGTAAGTCTGTGCCCGCCCGTGGGCAGTTGCCGTGGCGTCCCCGCTGTCATCGCTGCTGGTCGGATTCATCGCCACTGTGCAGGCCGCCCCAGAGGGCGCGGTCCAGGACAGGGCGAGCGTGCCGGTGCCGGGGATGGCGCGGACGGATTGGATGCGGTCGCGGGGGTAGAGCGCCCACTGCGGCCCGGTGTTCCGGCTGTCGATGCTGGTCAGCGTGCCGTAGACTCGCTCCCATGCCCGGCGGCCGCTTCCCTGCGAGATGCTGAGGTCCTCGAACATCGCCACAACATCGGCGTAGAGGTTGTTATAGTTGTGGTCCGTGCCGGGGTAGTTCCAAACCTGCCGATCCCAGGACACCGTTGCGCCATCGGAATGCGAAGCATCGCCGCTCCCGAACAGTCCGCGCCCACCCGCGCAGACGCCAAGACTGCTCTTGCCTGAGGTTGGGGAGTTGTTCGTGTAGCTGCAGACCTGGATCCACTCGTTGTCGACTTTGATGATGGCCGGCGTCTTCAAGGTGAGCGTTGTTTCGCCCTCGGTGGTGACGTGGTGAGCCAGGACCACTGATGTTCCGCCGGCTGCGAGCGCAGCCCCGAGGGTCTCAGTCGTCAGGTACAGTGACTGTAATTCCGCGAAAGTCTGCGGGAGGGTGCCGTCCATCTTGAGATACGGCACCACGTACTGATCGGCGAAGTACATGTTGAAGTTCGGGTCGAGTGCCAGTCCAAGAATGTATTTCGCATGGGCGGCGTTGGAGTACTTGAACAGAGGCTGGCCGGTGGCGACAGATAGCACTGCCCCGCTGGACTCGATCATGCGCATGACCATGGAGCCGTAGTAGAGCATAAAGACGCTGTTCCCGTTCGCGCCCAGCGCGCTGAATCCCAGCGTCGGCACGCCTTTGGAGCCGTTGGAGCTGTAGAGGCGAAGCCCCAGCGCATCCGGCAGGCCCTTCATATAGTACTGGCGCCCGTGGCACCAGTTTGATTTCAGCGGGCCATAGGAGTACGTTACGGAAATGGTGTCCGTGGAGATCAACGGGGTGCCCGCGGCATCCTGCTCCACCCAAATTCCACCGGGCTTGTAGTAGAAGTCCCGGCCAGTGTCCACGCCGTACACGCCGAACGTCTTGGCTGATCCATTGACCGTGATCCCGGTTACAGCGACGATGCCTGAAGCCTCCGCCGCCACGACGAACCGCTTAACCTGTCCGTTCGGCAGGAACATGCACGCCGCAGAGAATCCGTCGTAGCAGTTGCCGTTGCCGTAAGAGCTTGTCTTTGTCCCCGTCATGGTGGCCGGAGCGCAGTCTTCAGTCGCCTGTGCATTGCCGCCCGTTGCCCCCACGACGCCTTCGTAGAACTGGTCGTTGTTGGTGAGGATATCCTTGAAGTACTGCTTCTCGGGTGCTCCATCTGGCAACGCCACGACAGCTTCGAACATCTCGCGCAACGACCAATAAGCGCCGCGGTTGTTGGAGTAGGCCGCCAAGATTCCCTTGTCTTGGTTCCGGTTTCCATAGGTCAAGTTTGCCGTGTTGTTCCCCGCGGCAAACCCCGCCTGCTGAATCAGCGACACCTGATAGGAATAGCGGCCAGTCAGCCAGTAGGTCATAAAGAACGCTGATGGCATGTGGCTTGTTTCCACCCGGTACCAGTTCTTCTGGTTCGCTCGCGGCCCGGCTGTGCCGTTGCAAGTGCTGGCCGTGCAGACCGGCGTGATGGCGTCATTGGCTGAGACGTATGCCTCGTTTCCGCCAAACTCGATATTGGGGCGAGCCTGAATGGTGACCACGCGCCCCCATGCCGGCGTCGTTTGGTCGCTCTGGTAGTTGAAATAATAGCGTTGTCCGTCTGCCGTGCTGTCGCGGACACTGGAATTGTCGAGCTCGCGGTAGTGAATCGGCAACGTCATGGCGGCATCAGAATTGCCTAGGACCAGCTTGTCGAAGATGCCGAGCCGCGCCGCGACGTTGTAATTGGTGGTGTCTGCCATCGCGTAGAGGTAGGTGGCTACCCACTGCGTAATGAGCCCGATGTCGGCGCGCGAGCCCACATCCCCCAGGTCCCACCAGACGCCTGCGCACATCGCCCCGGCCTGGTTGCAACTCTGCGGGTCCGTGCCCGCGAGCGAATTCGTGTAGGCCGTCGTGAGGGTGTTGGCGGTCGTGGTTGGAACTAAGAGATTCGTATCCAATGGCGGCATCAATTTGGTCGAAACCATGTACTTCAGATTGTGGTCCACCTGCACGGATGCGGGTGCTGTTCCGCTCCATACCAAGCGGTTGAACGCGGTCATAGCGGCCAAGTCAAAGCCTGACTTTGAATACGCCGTAGTGCCACCGCCACTCCCCGTTTTGACGGCCAGGTCGAACACTTGGCGCTGCTTTCTTGCCGTCCAAGGATTCTGGACGAAGAACTCAATCTCTACGCCGCTCCAGCCAGCGTAGAAGGCCACCGTGAAAATTGGGTGGACGCTCTTGAACTTGTCCAGTGAGGGGGCCGCCCAATTGCCGCCGGTGAACTCCCAGCCGAAATCGTAGGCAGGATTCGGGCGGCTGGTGTCTTCCGCGATGACCTCTGTCACGACCGGGCCGCGAAGTCGGTACCGCCATGCCCCCGCGCCGATCATCGTTTTAGCTGAGGCAGAATACGTGATGGCGTTGGCAGTGCCCTCGAAGATGCCGTCCCACGCGCCGCTAAGAAATCCAGTCATCCCGGTCTGATCGAGGCCGGCCGCCTGGCATGTGGCCAGATTCCCAAGGTGGCAAGGATTCGAGTCCCGCACGAAATCCACCACCACTGATCCATTGGCCGCGATCGACACCGGTAGGCTGACAAACGCAGCCATCACGCTGCCGTCCGGCCAGGTGTTCTCGACGTCTACCTGCCACGAGGCCGGTACGGAACCGTCCGCCCGGGGCTTGGGGTAACTGCCCGATGGAAACTCGCCTTGAGCGAAATACCGGTGGATCGTCCGGGGCTGGCTGGTCTGGGTGGCCGCTGAGGCGTCATAAAGCCGCACGGAGTTGTCGAGGGCCAACGCGGGCAGGGCGAGCAGGAGTAAGGGGAGGATCTTCATGTTACCTCGTGAGTGTTCCGTAGGACCAGTAATACCAATCGGCGTAGGAAGCCGTGAACGATGCACCAGATTCGAACCCGAAGAGGAAAAACCCGGTGCTGGCGTTGCCGTTCATGGCCGTCACGGTCGCATCGCAGCCGCTGGCGCAGAAGGTCGCGACCTGCGTTCCGTCGATCTTCATCGTGTAGGTCGAACTGACCTTGGTAATTTCATACACATGCCAAGAAGTGTTCGGCTGGACCGTGGTGACCTTGTACGTCCCGCCCGTGTCGGTGCAGCCGCTGGAAACGCACATCTGCGCCACCCATCGGCCAGTAGTCGATTTAGTGTCGTCCGTATACGAGGAACTCGTGTCGTACCGGAAGCCAAGGAACCGGGCGGGGACGATGGAGGCCGTCGCCCCAATGCCAATCCATGTTCGACTGTTGGAAGTGCTGGCCAATTTGACCCGCGCCTTCCAAGTCCAGTTGTAGTTCACCACCATGGACGGGTCGACGCTACCCAGCGTGAAGATGCCTGCCGAATCCGCATTGGTGCTGTGCGCCACGCCTGCCGCGTAGCCAGGCACGTCGGCCAGCGGGGTTGAGTTGACATCGACGGAGCCGCTGGCAAGGGAGGAACTGGACCAACCGTAGGTGCCGACGCTGTTGTTGGCCGAAGTCCCGTTGGCAAAGTCCTCAATGACCGGCGGATAGTTGGCTGGGTTGGAGTAGTCCACTGCGCCACCAGATCCGCCCAACTGAGTCCACGTGTCGGTCGCCGTGCAGCCATACACGTTCTGGCCGGCCGTCGCGTCCGACTTGAAAAAGGTCTGCCCAACGGAGCACGTTGCCGGCAGAGTCGTGCCGGTTTTGTGGGGTTGTGTGCTGGTGCTGGACCCGAAGCTGACGATCTTTGCCGTCAGGGTATCGGTCACGTCGAGAGATCCTGCGGTCTGTGCGCCCCAGAGAAGCAGGGCGCTGGCAAGGATGGCGAGAGTGATTTTGGTTCTGGTGTTCATTTCAATGTGACCTTTCCTGATAGTGCGGCTTGGCCGCTCATGCCCGCGCTTGCTGTGGCGGCCGCGCTGATCGTTATCGAAAATGCCTTGGCATCACTGCCGGTGCCGTTGGTTGCCGTGATGGTGGGCGTACTGGTTCCCGCTGTCGTTGGCGTGCCCGTGATGGCCCCTCCACTGCTGAGCGACAGCCCCGCCGGGAGAGAACCGCTCGTGACGGACCAGGTGATCGTTGCATCACCGGTGGCCGCGAGCGACTGCGAGTAGGCCACGCCTACCGTACCGGCTGCCAGGGGCGATGTGGATGTGATGGTGGGGGCGGTACCGCCGCCAGCGGGCGAAGCGCCGTACTCGAATGCCCCCGCATCGCAGTTCGTTCCGCTCGTGGGCCTCGTGTAACCCCGGATGTCGGTAGTTGGTGCGCAGCTCGCCTCGCCAGCATTGATGAGTGGGCTGCCGGTCTGAACCTCGTACCCGTTGGCCAGGCCGAGCGCACTGAGACTGTACTGTGTGCCGATGACAACCGTGTCAGTTCCGCAGGTGAAGCTCTGGCTCCACTGCCAGACGTTTTTGGTATGCGTGCCGGCGCAAGTCGCGAAGCTCTGCATCCATCCGGCATTGCCACGCGTGATGAGGTTGACCGGAGTCCCGGTGGTGTACGAGATGCCGCTTGAGATGGTGTTGTATTGGATGACGGAATTGGAGATCAGGCCCGTCCCACCGAACACGATGGAACTATTCCCGTCCGTCCCGAAGTAGGAATTCTGAATCGTGATGTTCGTCGGTGGCCCGCCGCGAAACGTCGTCAGAAAGATGGTCCCGGTGTTGTTCTGCCCGCCATCGACGAAATTCAGCCGATCAATCAGCATCGTGTCGATGTTCCCGTCGATCCTGATGGATTCGGCGTGCAGCGGGTCGCCGCCACAGGCGGTCGTGTCGACCTTCTGGGGCTGGACGTTGATGCCTCGAAGGACGATGTTGGTGATGGCGGAATCACCCAGCATATAGAGGTAGTAGCCGTCGGCATTGGTGCAATTGCGGCTGCCGAGATTGCCCGGCTCGCCCCACTGCCCGCCGTCCCATGTGAAGTAGTCCGTTCCGGCTGAGATGTACCCGGCCACGTACCGCCCCCATGCCTTGACGTTTTTGAAAGTGACGTGATCCCCCGACACCTGCCACCCGGAATCATGGGCGGTGTCGCCGGGGTTGATTGTGACATCCTCAAGCCAGAGGTAGTTCACGCCAACAGAGAAGGTCCCAATGGTAGTGGTGGCCTCTCCGTAGATCTTGGTGTCGCTGGTTTTGTTGCCTGAGACTGACTGCGCCCCGTAGGTTCCTGCCTTGATGACGATGATGTCACCAGAGCTCGCCGCGCTCCATGCGGCGGAGATCGAGGCACAGGCCGCGGCATCTACATAGGCCGCCGCCGTTGAATTGCGGGTGCAGGTACCACCGTTGGAGTCAACCCACAAATTGGCCGTGGATGGCGCAGCGATGGCCGAGACGCAAACCAGGAACGCGAGCAGGTGTTTCATTGGACGACGATCACCCTACGGCGTACAGTCGCGCCGCCGCCCGCTCCAGCCTTGAGCGTGAGGCACATGCCCTGCCAGGAGGAGGTGTTACTGAACGACCAGGTGCAGGACTGCGCCCCGGTGGCCGCTACGCTCTTGCCTTCATGCTCTACGCCAGCCGAAGTCTCGCCGATTTCGGTGAAGCCGCTGCCGGGGGTGACAGCGTTGGCATCATTGAGCGCCACGAACCCGACAACCAGGTCGGTGGCGTTCGTGGTGGTAGCCGTGGTGACCGTGGCGGTGGAGTAGCTGCCGCCCACTTGAAAACTGGCGGCCACCACGTCCCAGGGCGAGGAGCTGGCGATGCCAGTCCACTCCGAGGCATAGGAGGTCAGATAGTAAGGTGTCCCGCCACTAGTTGAGACCGTGTACGTGGTAGTGGCGGAGGTCGATGTAAATAGGCACGCGTGGCCTTTCCAGCGATTACTCCCGTCGCCGAATGTTGTCGCGCCGCCTGGCATCGCCGTGCAGCTATCGGACGCTCCATTGCTGAAGCTGATAGTGATCCCCGAGGTGTCCCCAGAACACCCGGAATTGCCGCATACGAAGGCAATCACGAGGACCTGATTCGTGGCGGTCGTTGAACTGCCGAAGGTCGCCGTGGCAGTGGATCCAGCCCCCGCCAAAATGGTCCCAGCCTGCTTCACGCACGTGAAGCCGTTGCCGTAACTAGTGTTGCTGCACTGCCCCCAGATGGGCAGCGTGAGGAGTGCGATGAGGATAAGTTTTCGCATGGGTTAGTCCAGAGTGAACGTGACCGTGACGCTGACCCACTTCCCAGCGCCGCCCGCCGAAACAACCAAGAAATCGAGCCCATTGGTTGACGCCACGGCGGCTTCGCCCGCGACGAAAGTGGTCGTGCTCGCGCGGGTGGAACTACAGGACAGGTTGGAACTCAGCATGTTGGCAGGGCTTCCGTCGTTCTTCTGTAGCTGAATCGTGGTTGCAGTCGCGGAATCCGTGATGCACGAAACGCCCGTGATCGTGACACCCTGCCCCAAGGAGTTGTACCAGATTGCCGGTTGGTCGTCCGTGTCCTGGAGCACATTCGAGGAACCCGTTCCCGGTATCACAAAAGTAATGTTGCGAGTCCGCATCACGGCGGATGCCTTGGCAGGCGTGACGGCGTTGGCCGCAATCGTGGTGGCCACGGCTCCGGCGCTGGTCGTGACATCGCCGGTCAGTGCTGGCATCTGCGCCGCCGTGACGTTGATGCTGGTTACAGCCGTGCAGGATTCGGAAGCCCCTGAGGCATCAACGCCCAGGGGAAAAGATCCAGCAGAGCAGTTGCTTCCGTTGGCTGCAAGAGCGGCAGCCGTCCCCGTGGTGTTCTGGTTTAGGGTCGGGACGTCGGCAGCCTGGATGGATCGGAAGGTCTGCGTTACCACCCCGGCCGAATTGGTGCCGTAGAGGTAGCCCGTTCCGGCCGCGGCTGGCAGGTTCGTGATGTATGATGTCACGCTTGCAGGGGCGTAGATTTTGACGGAGGTCGTGCCTGCGCTGGGAGCTGTGCCTTGTACCAATTCCAGCGTTCCCGCTACGCTTCCGCCGGCACCTGAACTGATGCTTCCAGGCGTGGAGATGTTGCCGCCAGAGCTCAGCGTGGCCGTCGCCGATGGTGTTTGCAGGGTAGTAGTTCCGCCCCCGGTCACCAGGGCAGTCGAGGTCAGGGAGCCGCTGGCTACCACCGTAACCGTGCCGCTGGTAAGCGTCGGCTTGTTGGCAATGCTGTTCCCGCCGCTTGAGGCATTCCAGTCGATATACTGCGCCGCGAGCCCCGCTGCCGTGCCGGTCGTATTCTGATTCAGCGTCGGGAAGTTCGTCAGCAGGGCAGCGCTGACTGCGGGCAACTGCGAGGAGCCGTTGAGTTGGACGATGTTGTTCGCGCCAGTGCCGAGCGTGTAGCTCGTACACCAGGCAGACCCGGTAGAACAGGCAACACCCGCGCCCGGATAAGTCATCGAGCCGGAGCCCGCCTCATCCGCCCAGGTGTTCGTGCCCGTGCAGATCCGCCCTTTGTGCGAGGTGGTGTTGTAATACCGCATGCCCTCCGTGCAGGTTGCAGGGTCGGAGGCCTTCTCGGGGACTGGCCGGGAACTGAGGGCCGCGCTCATGTCCACCTTGGTCGCGGCGTTGGCGGTGTGTCCGTAGGTTTCCACCTGCCCCCATGCGGAGGCAATGAACAAAAGAGAGAGCAGGTATTTCATCACATCCCCCTCACAATCTGCGCCGTGAACGTCTGGCTCGAAATGGTGTTTGTGCCCGCCAGTCTGCAAATCCGAATCGTCACGGTGTTGGTCGTTGATACATACGGCTGGCTCGCAACCAGGCCAGCAGGGAACGGAGTCGGCAGGCCGACTGTCGGGACGTCGCCGGATGCGGCGCCGGTGAGCGTGATGTTCTGCTCCTCGCAGTTTCCCGTGCCGCTGAAGGTTGAGAAGGAGAGCGAAGCCGATGCCGAGATTCGCGTCGGCACCAGGTTCGGATCAACCAACACCAGCGAGCCACTCGGAGGTCCGCCGATGTAGCACGATCCTGTGTATGCCGCTCCGCCGCCGGGGTTGATCGTCACGTCGCCGCTGGAATTCGTGGTGTAGGCTACGCCCGTTGCCCATACGCCATCGGAGGTTCGCCGGCAGCCCAGGAATACCGGGGTTGTGCCGAGGCCGTGAGTCGCGGCCGTCACGGTCCTGGTCGGTTCGCCGGCGAAGGCAATCAGTGTGGGCGAGGACGATCCGCCCGATCCCGCGCCAATGTCAGTGGAACTCGCCGCGATGTTGCCGCTGGCGTCGAACTGCAACTGCTTCCCAGTCGTCTTGGTGCCGCTGATCGTGCCGAACTCCGTTGTGTTGCCCGACCTTGAGCCGATGTTGGCTGTGCCGTCGAACGACAGGCCCATGATTGTGCGAGCCGTCGCGAGGGCTGTGGCAGTTGCGGCGTTCCCCGTCGTTGATTGGTTCAACGTGGGGAAGTTGGTCAAGAGTGCCGCCGAGACTGCTGGGATCTGGCCGCTGCCGTTGAGTTGCAGAAGGTTGTTCGGCGAAGTTCCAACCGTGTAGCTTGTATCCCAGGCGGAGCCGGTCGATCGCGCGACACCCGCGCCTGGGTACGTCATGGACCCGCCACCGGTGGCGCTCAGGATGCCGCTGCCGTCGATGGACAGCCCCGTCCCGACCTTGACGCCGCCCAGCACTGAGCCGCTCGCAGTCGGCAGCGTATAGGAGCCGCCACCCGATCCGATCACGGAGGGTTGAGCCCAGCAACGGCCAGTGAAGGCCGGGGAGAATGTCAGGTCGATTGTGTTGGTAGTGGCGTTGGTCGCACTGCCAGCGAACACTTGCCCATCGCTGGAGTTTCGGCACCATACGCCGACATCCTTCGATGCGTAGTTATGCGTGATGGTGCCGGTGAGGGCTGCCGTCAGGTCAACGCCCACGACGTCCTGAGGCGTCCCGCCGGTATCGCCCTTGTCTCCCTTCGCGCCAGTGGCCCCGATGCCACCCGTAGCGTTCACGGTACATGTCACGCCGGCCGTCGAAGCGTAAGTGAAGTTGACGGCGGTAATCGGCGCGGTCCCCGTCGTGGTGTAGGTGAACGTAACAGGCGCCGTCGCCGTCTTGCAGCCGAGCATCGCCGGGGCAATGGATGTCAACCCCAGCGACGTGACGGTCACGCTTTGCGCCGTGGAAGCCCCCGCGACTGTCGTGTAGGGGTTGGGAGCCCCTATCCCGATGCCGCCGGAGCCGCCGATGGATTGGATCTGCCCCCATGTCGGCAGGAGCAAGAACACAAACAGGGACAGATGTTTTTTCATGGTTACCTCAAATCTGCGGACATTTGCGGACGTTGCGCCTGGATGTGGATGTCAAGCCGCCGCTCAACTTCCTCCATGCGTGACCCATACGACTCCAGGAGCGACTCGTATGAATCCAACTGCGCGCCAACCACAGACGCCCGCATGAAGCTGCCATTGACCCAGGCGCGGTTCTGCTCCTGCTGTTGTGAGAGCGTCTGTTGTATCTGGAGGGAGAATTTCGAGAGTTCGCTCTTGACGACGTACATGACGACGGCGCCCAGCGCGGTGACACCGGTCACGGTTGCGCCTACTGTCTCAACGGTCATTGGAATGTCCATTCGGATGCGTCTCGCTTCGCGGCATAAAAATGGGGGCGAGAGACGCGCCCCCGTAGGGTTGGTGGAGGAGAAGTGCTACTGCTGAGGTTGAGTTGGGTCGGCGGGCGGCGTCGATGGGGTCTCTTTCCGCTTCGACTGGAAAGCCATCAACGCGGCGCCGAAGAGTGTCGTGGCCGTGGTCTTGAGCCACTCGGCAGCGGTTTTGACGTCGCCTCCGATGATGGCGAGCCAGACAACGCCCACGGTGATGATCATGGCGGCGAGAAGGGGGATAACGGCTGATTGAAGCTCTGTCATTTTCACCTTCATCCTCACTTTCACGACTTTGGGGCGGGATGAGCCGCCCGCCATGCGGCACTGACGGCGAGCGCCTCGTCATCAAGCGTGATGATCTGTCCATTCATCTGGTGGATCTTCACCGGCAGGTCGTCGGGGATCGTCGCGCCGTTCGCCTTGAGCGTGGCGATGATGAGTTCTACGGTAGTTGCGGCGATGTTGATTTCGGGGATGATGCTCCGGCCGATCTGGAGCGCCGTTTTCAGGAAAGGCGTTGCGTCCACTACTGCACCCCCATGATTTGCAGGACCGCCACGCTCACGGCCGCGAGAGCCTCACTGAGCGGGGAGTTCGTGATGTTGGGCGGAACCTTCAGCGTCGTCAGCAACGATTGAATCGCCGCCGCCTTCTGCTGTGCCGAGGTCGCGCTGTCTTTGACCTGCGCCACTGCCTTGGAGGCGATGGCGATCTTGTCGGTGTAGTCGAGCACGGCGCGCGTCTGATCATCAGAGAGCGTGCCGCGAGCGTTCAGCGATACCGCCATCTTTGCCGCCGATGTGTTAGCTTGCGCCAGCACCAGCATGGCCTGAGTCACGCGGTACTCGTAGGTCTGCGCGGCCGGAGCGGCTGGCGTTCCCGGCGCGGGGCGATTCCCGCAGCCCGTCAGACCCAAGCCCCCCACGAGGAGGGCGAGGGCCAAGGCGATGTGTTGGAGGGAGCGCATGGTCAGTCCTGCTTCTCCCAGTAATCAGCGTGCTTGACGAAGGTTCCGCGCTCATCCGTGTAGGTCGCGCCGACCTCATAGTTCGACGCCAGCCTGCCGAGGTTGTAGCGGTTGTGGACGAACGAGGGGTTGCCAACAACCGGGAGATCGCCGGGGAACATCGGCGGGATCGTGGGCTCAGGCTCTACCGGCGTCACCGGCACACCGTGGACATCCGTCCAAGCCTTGATGACGGCTTCCGTCGCGGCGTGCTGGGCGAACGACGTGCCCATCATGTAGAGGCCGGCCGAGAACTGCGAGAGGAAGAAGTTGAGACCGACTTCGATCCGCGGATTCTGCGTCAACATCTTCTCGATGGCGCGGACGTTGTGCCACTTGGAGAATTCGTTGTCCGGAATTCCGCCCAGCCAGAGGTAGAACTCCAGGACGGCGGTCTCGGGGATGACTCCCTCGATTTCGGCGATGGTGTATTTCTTCCACTCGCCGGGCGCGCCCTGCTGAACCATGACGGCCAGCGTGCCGACCTTCAGTTCGTCGATGTTGGCGAGGAAGGCGGCGATAGCCTTCGCGTTCGCGTAGCTGATGTTGGCATCGTTGGGGGCGATGCCGAAGGCAAGTACCTGCTCTAGTTGCATGTGTCTCTCTTTCAGTCCTTCCAGGGCACTTCGGCCCAGACTTTTCGGGCGGTGTCAAAACGGTAGCCCCAGCGCACGCGCGGCGCGGATCGCACATCGACGTGAATCCAGGTCGGCGCCACTCCGAGGCCATTGAATGCCGGGATGGCTTGCGCCATCTCGAAAAGCTCGCGCCCACTGCGGTTCAGGGCGCTGATATCGGCAGCCGTGCCGAGGACGTGCTGGGAGCGCGGTACTCCGCCTACCTCTGCGTTGTGCTTGGGGCAGCGGTACCCGCTCTTGATGAGGATCGGCCCGCCCACCTTCGCCCGCAGTGCCTCCAGGGCCACCACGAGCGCGGGCTGGACCACCGTAACCTGGCAGCAGGGGCAGCGGAATTCGGACTCATTGAAGTTGGCGGAGAGTTGGTGGCTCATGGTTTCTTCCTCAGCACTTGGAGAAATGCGGCGATCAGCACGACGGCGGCGCAGAGGAGGGCGAGGCGCTCGGCGGTCATGCGGGCGGCGCAATCTGGCGCGATGTGCTCTGCGATTCGTAGAGCTGCTGCCCGTTGACCAGGATCGGGTCTCCGTTGCCGTCTACTTGCTTCGCCGTGAAGCCGAAGGAAATTGTTCCGTTGTTGAAGTTGGCTGTCCAGTTGAGCAGGTTCGGATTCGTTGCCGCCTCTGCCTGGGCAGATTCGAGAAGGGTCATAATTGCCGAGAAATCCATAACTCTCCTATGCGATCAGCACGACGTTGTAACTCGTGCCGTTGATGACGATGGTTTGGTTTGTTAGACCGAGATTTGTTCGCGCGCCCGATGGCGTGGTGCTTCCAGTCCCGCCATAGGACACGGAGAGAGCGTTCAACAAAGCCAGCGCCCCGAACTGGCTTGTACCGCTGAGCGCGTTCATGAACGCGCAAGACATGCTGCCAGAGGCGTTGATGTTGCCGCTGCAACTGATTCCGAGCAGGCCGATATTGAAGTTGATGCCGCCCGTGTTGAAGTCCACCGGGCCGGAGAAGTTCACCGCGCCCGCGCCGTAGATTTTGGTTACCTGCAGGTTTTGGATGAAGGCATCGAGGATGACCGCTGAGCCAATGTGCGCCGCGACGATTACCCCGTTCCCGATGTTTGCTGTGCCGACTGCGAGGTACCCCAGTTTCTGATTGGAGACCGCCCCGTCCTGCAACTTCGACGTGATGACCGCCGCATCTTGGATGAGGGTCTGCGTGATGCCATAGTCGACAACCTTCGTCGCGCCGTCGGTAGATGATCTGGTGAGCGCTCCGGTCAGTGGGTCTGCTGGTTCCAGCGACAAATTGGAGAAATAGCAGTAGCCTGACGTGCCCAGCGTGTATGCCTTGACGCCGACTTTTACTGTTCCGGTTGGCGCCGACTGAGAGTTCACCAGCGTCTGCCATGTCCCAATGGACGGCGAGGCTTGCGACACCGACAGGCCGGTTGAGATCTGCGCGCCGGCGGAGTCGTAGAATGCGCACTGAACCACAACGTTGCCATTGGTCTCGTTCCGCAGCATGCCGCGGACTCGCCAACTGGACAGCGGCTCCGCCGGCTGCCGCTGGTGTAGCTGCGTGGCGCCGGAGCCAGTGGCCGTGAGCCGCATGGCTGAGCTGCCGCCGTAGCCAGCGCCCGCCACCACGGCGAACCTCGAATCCAGGGCAATCAGATTCCCAGAGCCATCGACGGTACGCCAGTCCCCGCCGCCGAAGGCGAACTGAGGATCGTTGATCCCGTCGCGGGTCGAGACCAGGTTTCCGCTGTCGTCGTATGCCTGGCTGGCTCCGGGTGCCGGCAATGCATTCCACTCGCAGGAATCAATCTCGCATGTCCCGGTCGATGCGAGGCTCAGTAGGCCCGGGACTACCTGCGCCTTAGCCGCCGTCGCCGGAGCCTGAGCCGTGATTTTGTATTGCGCGAACGAGGAGCCGGAGAGCGTCTTGGTCGTGGAACTGCTGATGTAGCTGCCGTCCGCCTTGAAAAAGGCCACCCAGGCCGTCGGCGCGACGTTGGCGGTGGTCTTCGCCTGGAACACGAACTCGTACCAGGTATTCTGCATGGCGGCCACCGTCTGCGCGGCCTGCACGTAGCCGCTGTTTGCCGTGAGGCGCATCGCCTTGGAGCCGTCTACGCCAGCACCCGCAACAACAGCCGCGCCTGTGGTGACGTCCCAATTGATGCCGCCCAGCTCGAAGTTCGAGTCCATCAGGGTCGCGGCGGCGGCGGATGTCAGCTTGCCGCTAGCGTCTTTGCCGAGGCCGGGGCCGAGGTTGCCAATTGCGGTTGAGTCGATGCCGGTGGCAGCCGCAAACGACACGTTGACATAGGTTGAGTTCGCGAAGTTCGGCCGCCCCCATTGATCGGTGGGGGTGAAGCGATACTTCCAGTATTCGATGGCCGGCGGAGACTTCAGCTTCTGCGCGACCAGGGGAGACGTGAAGCCGTTGTAGTAGCCACCGCTCTCGTATGTCTGGCCGCTGATCGGGTTATACGATGAGTCGCAGGCGATGCGGTAGATGCGCGTGAGGCCGTAGGTGGGGTCGCTTCCAGGCCGCGACCAGGCCATCGTGAGGTCGAAGTACTTCACGCCGTCGATGGCGTAGGGGGTGCCCGGCGTAACGCTCTGCGCCGTGCAGGCCGCGACGGTGGAGGTCGGCGAAGTGGTGACGGACTTCCACAGCGTGGAGGCGTCCACCCATGGGTTATAGCCTTCGCGGGCGTTGACGACAGCGACCTGGATAGTGACCGGGTTGACGGAATCAATCTCGTACCAGTGCTCTTTGACTGCCGGGCCGAAGCCACCGACGATCCAATTGGATTCATTCACCGACGAGGGCGGAGCCGCGCCCGTGTAGGCGTAGGCTTCCCACTGGGTTCCGTCTCGCTGAGTCGTGTAGGTGACGCGGATTTGGGCGTAGAACTTCAGTTCCTTGCCCGGCTCTAGGTTGCCTGAATACTGCACGATCGAGACGGACCAGTCGCCCGTCTGCGGCTGCACTGGCCGCGTGCTGATGATGTTCTGGTCGATGGTGGCGTAGTTGCTGGAATAGGCCCAGGCCGACACCTGCTGATCAGCGCCACGCCCGCGGACTCGCACGTACTGGTAGACAGGCCGGTAGTCCTTTGGCCAAGCGGGGCCCTTCCACCCGGCGGCTGTGACGCCCGGCACGTATTGCCGCGCCCGGTAGTCGGAATCTGCCGGGGTGCCAACGGAGTACATGCTGGCGAATTCGACGTCGTAGCCGACTGTGCCGCCGGCTGGGCTCGGGGGAGTCCACGTCGGCCCGGCAGTGTACTCGGAGCCGTTCAGGCTGGTGATTGCGGCCAGGACTGCCGTCGGCGGATTCGGCGCGGCCAGCGGGACGGCCCCGTCGAGCTGCGCCTGAGTGAACATGAGCGCGAGTTCCGCCGTGCTGGCCTGCGTCGGGTGCGGCTTGAACGGGATGAACGCGGCGGGCTCGATAGCCAGGCCGTGCAGGTATCCCGTGCGGTTGCCGGAGCCGTCCGGGGTGATCGTCAGGATTGATTCCTTGGTCAGCCAGACTTCGTAGCTGCCTTGATTGTCGGGAGACGGCTGGTTCGCCTTGGTCGTGTCGTAGGGTGACTCGCCGACTTTGGACGGCGTGCCATCAACGCCCGGCTCCCACCAGAAGGCGGCTCCCACCGTGCGGGACACGCCAGGGCTGATGTAGCCGGGCAGGAATTGCCCTTCGATTTTGAACTGATCCCCTACCGTCGTGATGGTCGGCGAGGCCAGCATCGTGAGGTCGTAGGCACCGGAGTGCGCGCCATAGGCTGCGTCCACCAGAACCGGGTCCGACTTGACCCACTCGCCTTTTTCGAGATCGCCGTTTGCCGTGCGGACGGCAGACCTGACGTAGGTCGGCGTCTCGTAGCCGGGCCAATCGCCGCCATCCTTCGCCGTGTTGGTGACGGTATCCAGTGAGAGCGTGGCGAGGTCGGCGTAGCCGATTTCAACTGCGCCGTCTTCGTCGCTGTAGAAGTAGGCCCGGCGCTCGATTCCCTTGATCGTCGCGGTGTCGCCAGGCCAGACCCATGAGGAGTTCATGCCCCAGGTGGTGGTGTCGGCGCTGTAGAAGAGGGAGGCGGCGACGGAGGCGACTGGAACGGAGGCTGGAAGCGGCGAATACCGCCGCAACGCCAACCCATCCACGCCCAGCGTGCCCGCTGTATGCCGCCCGTCGTAGGCGTATACCAGCGCGTACACCGTGCCAGCCGGAGCCGTGCCGGTGAGGCTGAACGCCACCCACGCGGCATCGTTGCCGGTGGTGATCGGAACCACCAGGGCGCCAGTAATTTCAGCGTCGGCGGCGTCGAAGAACTTGCAGGCGATCTGAAGCGTGGCGGCTGTAAGCGAAGTTCTGCGATACCAACCCTCGAACACCAGCGGCACGCCAGCGGCAAGCGGGATCACCGGCGTATCGATCGCTGCCGGATCGGTGGCGCCGAAGTTCACCAGGAGGCTCTGAACGCCGTGCACGCTGTCGGAGGTATTCACGCTGGCGTAGGCCGTCAACGCCGTGGCCACGTCCCAGGCGGAGAGGTCCGCCTCCTCAAAGGAGCCGCCCGTGATGAGATTGTCGCCCTGCGTGCCGGAGGTAATCACCACGGAGCCGCCGGTCTCTCCGGTCAGAATGATTTCGCGATAGGGTGCCGCCAGCGCTTCCGCGCCGCCACCGTCGACCGTGAGTACCTCCACCAGGAGGGCGTCGGCTGTCACGTTGCCGACTTCGAGAGCGATGCTCAGCGGCGATGCGGGATCGTCATTTTCAACCGGCGAACCTTCAGCGGTGTATGACCACTCCGGATCTTCGACGATCCAGCGCGACGTGGAATCCAGGACCTCGCCGAACTCGCCTTCGAACGCGGTGGACGTGTTGCCGGTGAGCCGTACCGTGAGGCCCGCGGCCTTGCCTGCCAGTACCCGCAGAATCTTGCCCTGCATGGCGCCCGCCGTCATCGACAGAGCAGAGTCCGTCACGCCAGAGCCGCTCGCAGCAGTGGCCTTGCATCTGATGACGAGGTAATCGCCAGCCGCGATGCCGAGCGCTACTGGAGACGGCGCTCCACCTGAGAGCGTGAGGACCGTGGCGGTGTTGCTGGCGATGCCGAAATTGGCCAGCGGGATCGACGATCCGGCAGTGTGGCCAAGCACGGAGCAGTCACGCCCTGCCCATTGGTTGACCGTCCAGCCTGCGCCGGTGACCGTGATCGTGGTTGCCGTCACTGACGACACCCGCACCGTCCGGACGCCAGCGACAGCGATGCGCTTGGCGCGCGCCTTCAGGTGATCGAACTCCCCATCGGGCGCGCCGGCCGCCCGTTCCAGGTAGCTGCTCAGCGTGACGCTCGAAGGCGTGCCGCTGGCCTCCGCCTGCAGCGTCATCCAGTTCGGGT
>ERZ724505.514-NODE-514-length-24669-cov-7.341879_pt1 | contig 24669 bp, 23 predicted proteins | sample MGYA00376038_ERZ724505 | MGnify/ENA primary metagenome ERZ724505 (study PRJEB28724, sample SAMN07190884) | wastewater metagenome | isolation source: effluent of sewage treatment plant in Hong Hong | place: Hong Kong | collected 2016-03-17 ...
GGTCATGTCAGCACACCCAACCATGGTCAGCGCTCATTTGTGCAGACCTTCCTTAAGGGAATTTTTAAGTGAAAGCCCGACCTGAACTGTTGCTAGTCGATGACGACCCCACGGTTCTTCACGCCTTGAACAAGATCCTGAAAGGTCACGCTGGGGTGCGAGCGGCGACTTCTGGTGACCAAGCCATTGACTTGTTGCGCGAACGGCCCGCCGATCTGCTTTTGCTCGATCTCGAAATGCCAGGCTTGAGCGGCTTCGATCTGATCGATCATTTGAAGCACTCACACGAGCTATCGCATATTCCAATTGTTGTATTGTCAGCGCACGACGAACAGGATGTGGAAGCACGGGTGCTTGAATCAGGCGCCGCTGATTTTCTAGCCAAACCCTTTGTGCCCTCGCAAGTCTTGGCCAGAGTTCGCGCGCAACTTCAGTTGCGGCGAATTCAGGAGATGGCTGCTCAGACTTTGCCAACGAAACCAGAAGACAGCACGCCAACCATTTTGCTTGTTGATGATGATGTGCAATTTCTCCATGCCAATCGTTTGGCTTTGAATGCATTGGGCTGCCGCCTTCAGTTTGCGACCAGTGCGAAAGAAGCGTTGCGTTCTATTGAGCAGTCGACCCCGGATCTGATTTTGTTGGACGTTCAGTTGCCTGACAAAAGTGGTTTTGAGGTGTGTGAATTGTTGCAAGCAGACCCCTTGCTGCACTTCATCCCTGTGATCATCTTGACTCGATTCGATGATGAGGAAAGTGAGGCGCGGGCTTGTGACTTGGGCGTGATGGACTTTGTCTCCAAGGCTTGTAGTCCGGCAGTGCTGGTAGCCCGTGTACGCAAAGCGCTGCGCTTAAGAAACGATTCCGACGCCATGCTTGTGGTCATGAATCGGCATTGGCGACAACAGAGCGAATCCCGAACGGCGTTGATGGTGGACGCGGCATCTGACGGCATCTTGAGCGTGGACCCTGAGGGGCGCGTCGTGCTGATCAATCAGTCTGCATGCAGACTGATCGGGGTCGATCACGCGCAGGCCATGCAGCGCCCCGTGGACGAACTGTTTAAAGATATTCAAGGCTGCGAAATGATGCTTGAACGGTTATTGCTTCCAATAGCCAGCAACTCGGTTGAGAACAATGGCGTGGATTCGATATTTAAATTGCGTCGCCAAGATGGCGTCACAAGAGACATCGAGCCTAGATTCTTCCGAATTGTTGGCCCAGGGTTTACGGTGAATTCGGTCTCCATGCGTGACGTAACAGAACGAGAAGCCGCTATTAAGCAATTGCAGGAGCACACTCGAATTCACGCCGAACAGGACATGAGGCGCGTGATGACGTCATGCGTGGTTCACGAAATAGGCAATCCTTTGAATGCCATTCTTGGATTCACACAACTAATGGGGCTGGATCGGGCTAACCCACTGACGGGCGAGCAGGCTCAGCGGTTGAAGATGCTTTCTGATGCCAGTGAACATCTCAAGGGGTTGATGGATGATTTACGTGATGCCACCTTATTGGAGCAAGGACGCTTCAAGGTGGATGTGCAACGCGTCGATTTATTTGAAGTTCTGAATGCTTCGACAGATCACACCAATGTGGCAGCCAAAACTGCCGGGATCAGCTTGCATTGGATTGCACCGAAGGAGAAACTGACCGTGGCAGCCGACCCAAGCCGATTGCGGCAATGCCTGATCAATCTGCTGTCAAACGCCATCAAGTACAACCGACCGGGAGGTCGCGTTGATGTCTCTGTTTCTCATGATTCCAATCATGTCGTGCTCAGTGTGTCCGACACCGGGGAAGGCATGTCTGAAGTGGATATAGCCCGTCTGTTTCGACCATTCGAAAGACTAAACAAAGCTGGATCAGGCATCCCTGGAACGGGGTTGGGCTTGGCGATTTCGAAGATGCTTATTGAAGCGATGGGTGGAAACCTAACCGTGAGCAGCACACCCGGCGTTGGGAGTTGTTTCAGTATTTCTTTGCCTAATCAAACGAAGGGTTAGAAATCAGAGCTTTGATTTGCGGGGCATCCTCTTGTCAGAATAAGTGCGATAAATCGCCAGATGGTTGGCTTCTTTTGGGTGTCATCACGAGGTCCAAGCAGCGCCGTCAGGTTGTGATGGTTACCCGCAATGCAGACCTTGCCGTTGTCTGTGATCCCGAGCAAGTGATTGTCTGTTCCATGGAGCGGGTCGGCTCGAACAGGATTTCCTACGAAGCCGGCGCCATGGAGGAGTTAAACCTGAACCAGTGGTAAAAATCCTGGAGAGGACGACGCTGGCTTGCAGGAACCGGCGGCGCAAGTACGTTTGAGATCAAGAGCGATAGAGGGCGTCACACCTAATCCTGACGGATACCGGTCACTCTGCCACTCGGCGAGTGGAAGGTCAGCTTCCTGCAATTACAGTCGTTTGTCCATCGAACCTGACCGGCCGCGTCCAACCTGTTGCTGATCCAGCCGTGTGGACGGCGGCTCTGCAGCGGGTGCTGGCGTCGGCCTATGCTTGGAAGCACATCTCCACCTCCTATGGCGGAGGTCAATCGTTGACAACGGTCGCCACAGGCAGGCACCGGCCGAGCTCCTATGTTGCATCGGACGTAATAGTCGATGTAAGCTCATCGAAGATAAATCGACCGAGCTTGGACGAGAGAGTCTGCAGGGCGCTCGCTTGAGCTCTTTGAGCTTTCCGCCTTGGAGCGAGCATGAACGCTGTTTGGATCGAAGTTAAACGTGCGGCCAAGGAAGCTCCGCTAATGTATTTCGCGCCACTACTGGGTGCCTGGCGTGGCATAAGGGTGCAGTACAGGCTGTTGGATAGAAGGTTCACCGCATCTTCCAGTAAGTCCAAACAAGGTTCTGGGCGCTGACATGGCTACAGCTTGCAAGACGTTGTTTACGACTTTGGGTTGCCAGACGCACCGATAGTGCATGGCTAAGTGCTTGGTTTGTCTGAAGAACTGTTTACGACTTTATTAACCAAGAACATCCGAGGAATCCGCAGGGGGTCAGTGCGAGGTGCCTTCTGATCGGGTGATTTTGTTGTACACGTTGTACTTGCCCACCGGTTTGCTCATGGGGAGGCGTTTGATTTCGGTCAGGGTGCTGGCGTCGTACACGATCAAGGCGCCGTCCATTTCCCACAGGCTGGCCAGGGCGTATTTGCCGTCGCGGGTGAACTCGATGTGGGCCAGGGTCTTGCCGGCTTCGCCTTCAATGGTGCGGGCGGGCTGCAAGGTGGTTTTGTCGATCAGCATGAGCTTGTTTTTTGCGGGGCTCATCATGGCGTCGACCCAGGCGTAGCGGCTGGCCTCGTGGCTGCGCATGAAAAAGCCAGGGCCCAGGGTGGGAATCTGGGTGATGGTTTTCCAGGTTTGCATGTCGATCACGCTGATGACGCCATCCTTCAGGTTGGGTGAAGCCAGCACGGTGGTTTTGCTGCCGTCTGGGCGCGTCCACGGCCAGGTGATGCCCGAACCCAGATGCGGCATGCCGGGCAGGTCGATGTGAGCCACGGCGCGGCGGGCGTCCAGGCTGATGACCTGACTGTCGGCCTGCGTTTCCCCCGGGCGCGGACGGGCTGACCCAATGGCGTAGCGATAGCCTTGGTCGAAGAAGAAGTCGTCTAGCGGGGCGCTCAAGGGGGTGTGGCGCACGCCCAGATAGCCCGGTTCGGCAATGGACTCGCCCATTCGGTAGTCGTGCACGTAGCCGTTGTGAATCGGTTCAGCCTTGGGGTTGTAGGAAATTTCCCAGAGTTCGGGAATGTCTTTCAAGGCCACGACAAAGCTTTTACGTGGGGCTGCGTCGTACACCGCTGACACGCGAGACGACTGGGTGCCGTCTAGGGTCTGGGCCGGGTAGAGCTTGAGCAATTGCAGGTTGCTGTCAAACAGCACCACGCTGTGGGGCAGGTAGTTCGCGGCCATCACATAGCGGCCGTCAGCCGAGACGGCCACGTTGCGCATGTTGATGCCGGCACGGACCTCGGCCACCACTTTCAGGTTGTAGAGGTCGTACTTGGTGATCCAGCCATCGCGCGAGCCGAAGTACACGTAGCGGCCATCGGGCGAGAACTTGGGGCCGCCGTGCAGGGCGAAACGCGAGGCAAAGCGGTGGATGACCGTGAACCGATCGCCATCGACCAGTGACACATGGTGGTCTCCGCCTTCCACTACGACAAACAGGTTCAGCGGGTCGGCTTTCCACACAGGCTTGCCCTGCCACTTGGCCCAGCCGGCGGTTTCCACGCGCGAGGCTTCAATGTCGGCCTTGGCCCATTGGGGACGCGGTTCTTGAGGCGAATAGATCCACTTGGCCAGCGCATTGATTTCGTCGGGTTGCAGCTTGTCGCCAAAGGCTGGCATCTGGGTGGCGGCACGACCTTGGGTGATGACCTGGATGGCGTCTTTCTGCTTCAGTCGCTCCAGGCTTTCCGGCATCAGGGCCGGGCCCATGCCGCCCAGCCGCTCGGCGCCGTGGCAGGCGGCGCAGTGCTTCGCGAAAAGCTCATGTGGCGCGGCGGCGCCCGTTGTTGGGGCCGCAGCGGCCACAGAAACGGCGGAAGCGGCTGCTGGCGGCGCAGAGGTTTGCGCATGAGCCATGTCCCAGCCCATCCAGGCCATGCCCATGGCCAGGGCTATCTGGGTGATCCATCTCCACAACATCATGTCACTCCGTTTAGCAAGGTCCGAGTGGATCAGTGAGGGGTGTAGGCAAAAGGGGTGACCTTGATGCGCTCGGTGGTCACATTTACCCCGATCTCTTCATCGGTCAGATAGCAACCTGGGTCTTCGGCCCAGAAGTTGCCGGTGACCTGGTGGGCTCGAACGCGGGTGTTGCCGTTGCAGATGGCCAAGTGTTGGCATTGGCCGCAGCGGCCCTGCACTGGGCGGGGATGTTGCTTGAGGCCAGCCATCAGGGCGTCGGAGGTGTCGGCCCAGATCTCACCAAAGGGGCGTTGGCGCACATCGCCCAGGGTGTGGTGCCACCACATGGTGTCCGGGTGAACCAGGCCGAGGTTGTCGATGTTGGCCACGTTCACGCCCGATGAGTTGCCGCCCCAGGCCACCAGGGCACGCTGCACATCGTCGGCCCAGCGGGGCAGATGGCGTTGCACCCATTGCAGCAGGTAGATGCCGTCGGCATCGTTGTTGCCCGTCACGAATTCGTGGTCGTGGCCAGCCTGGGCGGCCACCCAAGCGGTGTCGAACAGCAAGTCGAGGGCCTGGCGCGTGGCTTCAAAGTAAGCGTCTTTCGCGCGGTTGAGGTTGCCACGGCCGGCATAGTTCAGGTGCGAGAAGTAGAACTTGCTGATGTCTTCGCGCTCCATCAGTTCCAGCAAGGGGGCCAGTTGGTCGCCGTTCATGGCGGTCATGGTGTAGCGCAGGCCGACCTTCACGCCCCGTTCGCGCAGCAAGTGAATGGCTTGCAGCGAGCGGTCGAACGCCCCTTCCAGGCGTCGGAATTTGTCATGCACGGCGCCAATGCCGTCCAGGCTGATGCCCACGTAGTTGAAGCCGGTGGCAGCAATGCGATCGGCGCAGTCCGCATCAATCAAGGTGCCGTTGGTCGACAAGCCTGTGTAGAACTTCATCGCACGGGCTTGCTCGGCCAGCTCGAAGATGTCTTTGCGCATCAGCGGTTCGCCGCCCGACAGGATCAGTGCGGGCACCCCGGCTTCCTTGAGCTCGCCCATCACCTTCAGGGCTTCGGCTGTGCTCAGTTCGCCCGCATAGTCGGTGTCGGCCGACAAGGCATAGCAGTGCTTGCAGGTGAGGTTGCAGCGCCGGATCAGGTTCCAGATCACCACCGGCCCCTTGGGGTTGCGCTGGGGGCGATGGGGGTAGGTGCCAGTGCGTTCGGCCTGGGCCAGGGCATTCATGAATTCGGAAATGCGGAACATGGCTTACTCCTGTGCAGAGCCGGGTTTGCGCAGGCGCAGTCCGGTCTTCTTGAGAATCTGGGTGCTGTAAAGGATGTCGCGCTGGCGCAAGGCGCTGCCCAACACCGCAGCGATTTGCTGTGCCTGCTGTTCGACCTCTTCGCGTGTGTGCCCATGCACCATGGCAAACAGGTTGTACGGCCACACAGGCAGGCGCCGGGGGCGGCGGTAGCAGTGCGACACGAAGGGCAATTGCCCGACACGTTCACCCAGTTCATCGACCAGGGCGTCGTCCACATCCCAGACCGACATGCCGTTGGCGGTGTAGCCCAGACGGTAGTGGTTGGGCACGGCCCCGATGCGGCGAATGAGGCCTCGCTCCAGCATGGCTTGCAGGGCCTGAATGACCTCGGCCTCGCTCATGTCGAGTTCTGCCGCCACCTGTTGGTAGGGGTGCGGGGTGAGGGGCAGGCCAGCCTGGGTGGCCGCGATCAGGCGACGTTCCAGTTCGCTCAGACCCGAAGGGACTGAGGGCCGGGCAGAGGGGGGCTTGGCAACACTCATGCGGGCAGACGCAGTTCCACGAAGAACTCGCGCTCCTTGGGAAAGGCCCAGACGGTCAGGCCGGTGAGCGACTCGATGCGATCACACACAGCCTGGGCTTCTTGCGGGCTTTCGGCGGCGACCACGAACCACATGTTCAAGGCGTGTTCGCGCCGGTAGTTGTGGGCGACTTCGGTCTGGGCATTGACGATCTGGGTGACTTCGTCATAGCGGTCTTCCGGGGCCGCCAAGGCCGCCAGCACAAACTGGCCTCCAGCCGCTTCGATCTGGAACAGGGGGCCAAAGCGTGTCAGCCAGCCTTCGTGCAGCATGCGATCCAGCCGGGCCAGTACATCCTGTTCGTTCAGACCCAGGTCGCGCGCCACTTGGGCATAGGGTTCACTGCACAGCGGAAATCCGCCATGCAGGTGGTTGATGAGGCGACGATCGATGTCGTCCAGGCTCGATTGCGTCATGCGGCCACGGCCAGGTTGGAGGGGGTACTGGGGCGGAAGTAGCGACCACCTGTTTGCTTGTAGCGCTCGGTGCTGAACAGCACCGCATGGTCGTAAGGTAGCAGACCGGCGGCTTGCCGGGCGTGTTCGATGTGGGCGCGGGTTTCGGCCTCGGTGCGGCCATGCACCATGCAATACAGGTTGTAGGGCCAGCCCTCGTCGCGCTGGCGGGCGTAGCACAGGGTGATGCCGGGTTGTTTGGCCAGAGCCTGGCCCCGCTCGATGAACGACTCATCGGGTACGTTGAACACCGTCATCGCATTGGCTGTCACGCCCAATTCATGGTGGCGCACCACGGCACCAAAGCGGCGCAGCACGCCGGAGTCCAGCCAGCGCTGGATGGTGTGGAGCACGTCGGCCTCGCTGCGGCCTGACTGCCGAGCCCAATGGGCGTAGGGCTCATCCACCAGGGGTAGACCCGATTCAATGGCGGCAGCCAAGGTGTGGTCGCTGCTGTCGATGGGCTGGCAGCGGCGTTGCTGAACCGCTTGGCAGTGGCCGGTGCGCAAATCGAATCCCAGGTCGATACGGAAGGCGCGGCGCATGGGCAGGCGCAGCGCACGCAAGCCGGTCAGCGCTTCGATTTGGCTGACACAGGTATCACGGTCTGCCTGGCTGGGCGCGGTCACCACAAACCACAGGTTCCAGTGGTGCTGGCGTGCGTAGTTGTGGTTCACATAGTCAAAGGCGTTGACCTGCTGGGCCACGGCATCGAGCTGCTGTGGCGGTACGGCCAGCGCGCACAACATCGCCGAGCCGCCCGCCCCCACCCCGAAAATGCCCCCGATGCGACCCAGTGCGCCCGACTGCTGTAGCAAGGCGTAGCGTGTTTTCACTTCCGAAGCGGAACAGCCCAGTGAACTCGCGATGGCCTCGAAGGGCCGCGAGCAAAGCGGGAAATCGCGCTGCCAGTCGTTGAGCAGCGCCAGATCGAGGGTGGCCAATGGCCCGATGGATGCGGTCATGCTCAGAACCCGATACGTCCAGCACGGTGAGTCAGAAAGATGCCGCTGGGTGCATCGATTGACAGGGTTTGCAGCGTGTCGAAGCTGCTGGGGTCGATCACGCTGACCAGGTTGGCGTCGCGCGAGGAGATCCAGACTTGATCAGCCCGTGGGCTGAACTCCATGTGGAGCACGGCTTTGCCGGGCTCCAAGGTGCGAACCACCTGTCGGCTGGCCGTGTCGATGACCTGAACCCGGCTGTAATCGGGTACAGCGAAATTCACCCAGACCTGCCGGCCATCGGGGCGTGCCATCACGAACACAGGCTGCCCCAGAACGGGGATGCGGGCGGTTTCTTGCCAGGTGTCGGTGTCGACCACCAGCACCTCGTGGCGCCCAATGGCAGGCAGATAGGCGTGGCGACCCGACACGGCCCAGCCGCGCAGGTGAGGCATTTTGTAGACAGGCAGAGGCTCTTGTCCGCGGCCATAGCCAGACAGAATCTTGCGGGCCTTGGGCTGTGGTGCCCACAGGTCGATCAAGGCCAGGCCGTCTTCGCCAAATAGCCCCGCAATGTAGTGGCGGCCGTCAGGCGAAATCAATGCGTCGTAGGGCTGGTGTCCGATCTGCTGGATTTTTTGAATTCGAGGTGCTTGGCCGGCACCTGGTACATCGGCAATCCAGACTTCGTCGGCATCGAACAGCGAGAACACGAATCGCTGGCCCTGGCCCACATTGGGGGCATCGACCAGCCCGACCACGCGCGACAGCTTGCCTGGGGCGTACTCGGCCGGAATGTCTGCCACCAGTTCCAGCGTGCGGGCGTCGAACACTTTGACGCCGCCCGGGGTGTAGTTCTGCGCGGCCACATAACGACCGTCTTGCGACATGGCGCCGCCTATGCTGTTGCCGGCTTGCATGACCCGGGCTTCGAGCTTGCGGGTCAGGATATTGACCTTGCTCAGTGCGCCATCACGGCCGAACACGAAGGCGTAGCGTTCGTCGCGCGAGAAGACCACCGAAGCATGAGACAGGTCACCCAGGCCGGCGACTTCACCCAGGATGGCCATCTGGCTGCTGTTGATGATGGCAACCTTGCCGGTGGCGCGTTCGATGATCACGCCCAAGTCACCGGTGCCAACGGGTTCGGATGCGGGCGGCGGCATGGCGCAGCCAGACAGGGCAGAAAGGGAGACCAGGGCGCTCAGGCCCAGGGCATTCAGCCAACGAGACAGCAGAGGCGATCGACGTGGATTTCGTGAGGAAATCTGGGCGGTCATGTTGATGCTTGCTCCCGGTGGTCTGGTCTCATTCGTTGGGAAAGCCGGCACGCAGTTGCTCGGCGATCCAGCGGGCATCGGCTTCGGAGATCATGGTCTTCCAGCCTGGCATCGGGGTGCCTGGACGCCCGTGGTAAATCGTGGCGACCAAACTGTCGAGCGGCATGCTCGCCAGTGCAGTGGGTGTGAGGGGCGGCCCCAGCCCGCCTGTCAGCTGCATGCCGTGACACGAACCGCAATCTTGTCGAACCATGCGCACCAAGTGGCGTGAATGATCTGACTCGTTTGCAACCGCGTTCGGCGGTGGGGCCGTGCTGCAGGCGCTGCCCAGCACCAGGCTGGACAGCGCGCACAGCTTGATCAAGCCGTGTTGCAAGATCAGGACTTCAGGATCGAGTCGACAGCGCCCTTGAGGTCGTCGTCGTTGATCTTGTCAGGACCATGAGGGGGCATGGGGATGGGGCCCCACACACCCGCACCACCCTTGCGAACCTTTTCGGTCAGCTTGGCTGGCGCGGATTTGTCGCCCTTGTACTTGGCCGCGATGTCCTTGAAGGCGGGGCCTACCAGTTTCTTGTCCTTGGCGTGGCAAGCCACGCAGCCGGCCTTGCTCATGGCTTCTTCAGGGGTGGCGGCCAGGCTGCTGGTGGCCACCAAGGCCAGACCAATGGCAGACAGGGCAATGCTCAGTTTCTTCATGAATGACTCCTGCTTAGTAAACGTCGTGCTGGGTGTTGTTCACGTTGAAGTGACCAGTCGGGGTGATCAGACGGGGATCCTTGATCACGGCCTTCAGCTTGAGGGTCTTGTCGTCCACCACGACGATGGCCGATTGCTTGTCCTTCGCAGACCAGACAGCCAACCAGACCTCATCGCCCGCCTTGTTGTACTCAGGCTGAACCACGCGCATGGCGCCACCATCGTTGATGCCTGCCCACTTGGCGATGGGCAGTACGGTGAACCCCTTGGCCAGGTTCTTGATGTCGTACACCGCCACCGATTGGGACACGTTGGGATCAGGATTCAGAGGGTTGTCCACATACAAGTGCTGAGAGTTCGGGTGGCTCTTGATGAACAGCGAACCGCCGCCTTGGCTCTTGATGTTTTCGACGACCTTCCAGGCGTACTGCTTGTGGCCCTTCGGATCGGTACCGATCAGCGCAATGCTGTCGTCACCCAAGTGTCCCGTCGACCAGACAGGGCCGTACTTGGGGTGAACGAAGTTCGCACCGCGGCCTGGGTGAGGGATCTTGCCCACATCGATCAGGGCTGACAGCTTGCCTTCCTTCAGGTCCACGGCGGCAATCTTGTTCGATTGGTTCGCAGCGACCATGAAGTAACGCTTGGTCGAATCCAGGCCACCATCGTGCAGGAAGCGAGCGGTGCCGATTTCAGTGGTCTTGAGGGCGTTGATGTCAGAGTAGTCCACCAGCAAGGTCTTGCCGGTTTCCTTCACGTTCACCACGAACTCAGGCTTGAAGTGCGAGGCCACGATCGATGCCACGCGTGGCTCAGGGTGGTATTCCTGTTTGTCCACCGTCATGCCACGGGTGCCCACAATCTTCAGGGGTTCCAGGGTGTCGCCCTTCATGATGGTGTACTGGGGTGGCCAGTAGCTGCCGGCAATCGCCAGCTTGTCTTCATAGCCCTTGTACTTCGAGGTGTCCACCGAACGGGCTTCCAGACCTACGCGGATTTCAGCCACGTTGTCAGGCTTTTCCATCCACAAGTCGATCATGTTGATCTTGGCGTCGCGGCCAATCACGAACAGATAGCGACCCGATGCCGACATGCGCGAGATGTGCACCGCATAGCCGGTCTTGACGATGTTGATGATCTTCTTGGTATCGCCATCGATCAGCGCCACTTCGCCGGTATCACGCAGCGTGGTGGAGAAGATGTTGGCAATGTTGTAGTTGTTCATCTTCTTCGTCGGACGCTTCTCCGGCGGGATGATGACCTTCCAGGTGTTCTTCATTTCGGCCATGCCGAATTCGGGCGGTGTGGGAGGGTCTTGCTGGATGTAGCGGGCCATCAGGTCGACGTCTGCTTCAGACATTTCGCCCGAGGTCATCCAGTTGGGCATGCCGGCAGGCGAACCGTAAGCGATGAAGACTTTGAGGTAGTCGGTGCCCTTGGCCAGGGTGATGTCGGGTGTCAGGGGCTTGCCGGTGGCACCCTTACGCAGCACGCCGTGGCAACCCGCGCAGCGTTCAAAGTAGATCTTGCGGGCTTTGTCGAACTCGGCCTGAGTCATTGCCGGGGCCTTGGGGTTCGAGCTTTGGTACATGGGCTCGTTGGCCAGGGGCGATGTGCCTGCCTGATAGTTCATTTCAGGCTGGGTCACGCCCTTGTCAGCGGCGTGAGCCAAGCCTCCCAAGGCGGCGAATGCGGCCAGCGCGAGGGTGGTGGCCTGTCGTACTACGGTTGTCTTCATGCCTGGTTCTCCTTATTGCAGCGCAAACCTGCGTGAGCAGGGGGTATGGTGAGGTTGCTGCTTTCCCTCTGTGCCGACCCATCGTGCGCGGGCAAACCCGCAGGCTCCTTAAAGCAGATCAAGAGAACCGGCTGGATCGAGACAACATGAGCCACGTCAAACCGTGTGTGGCTTTCGCCTCACGCAGCCATCATTTGGTACTGCGACAAACGTTCGGTGTCTTGAATGCGGATCTGACGCTTGTCGACCTCGATGAGGCCGGCCTCGATCAGTTCATGCAAGACACGAGAAAAGTATTCGGGCGTCAGTGACAGGCGTGAAGCCAGCGTGGCCTTGCTGACAGGCAGGGTGACCGTGCGTTGATGCGTCGATTCACCGTATGCACAAGGCAGAGTTGGGGTTTCCCCATGCAGCAGGTATCCGATCACGCGCTGTGTGCCTGATCGCAATGAGTAGGACTCGACGTCGTGGATCAGCCCGTGCAGCTTGCGTGAAATGCCCGCGAGCATGCGCAGCGCGAAGCGGTGGTCGGTTTCGATCTCGCGCATGATGGCGATGCGCTTGACTGTGAGCAGCGATGTCTCGGTCAAGGCCTGTGCGTTGACGATGTAGGGCCGGCCCGTGAACATCAACGCTTCGGCAAAGGTTTGCCCAGGGCTGATCAACTCGATCACTTTTTCCTGGCCATTGGGAGCCAGTGCAAACAGTTTGACCTGCCCGCTGATGACCGCATGCAGTTCATCGCAAGGGTCACCCACCCGAAACAGCATCTCGCCACGAGACGCTCGACGAACAATGCAGCCTTCCGCGACTCGCTCGAGTTCAGCAGGTTGCATGTCGGAAAACAAGGGCAATTCGCGCAGATAGGGCGCTATGGCAAACGAGTATTGATGATTCATGTCAGGACTCCAGGACCGCAGCGTGTTGCTGCGTCAGGTGACGGGGTACTGCATGCGATTCTGAAAATACCCGAATTCATGCATTTGATGCATGTCAATTCCGACCATTTGACTCGGCTTTCATAGTTCTTCAGAACGATGGGGAAAGTCCTCGGTTTCGGGGCTGACCTCGTCACTTTGGTGTGGCCAGTTGCGCGTAAACCGTACTGAGTCGCGACACCAGATCGGATGGGTTGTGCACCACAGCGAAGCCGCGTTGCCCGAATAAATTGGGGAGATAGTCGTGCGCTTCCTGGTCGATCGTGACGCAGTAGGGCACCAGACCCGCTGCTTTGGCTTCCAGCACAGCCTGTCGGGTGTCTTCCAGGCCATGTCGGCCTTCGTAGACGTCCAGATCATTGGGTTTGCCGTCGGTCAGCAACAGCAGCAGACGCTGTCTTTCTGGTCGGTCTTCCAGGCCTTTGATGGCATAGCGAATGGCGGCCCCCATGCGGGTGTAATAGCCCGGCCGGATGGCCCCGACTCGCGCTTGAATGGCCGCGTTCCAGGGTTCGTTGAAGCGCTTGAGCAGGTGCATGCGCACGTTGTGGCGGCGGACCGAGCTGAAGCCCAGCATGGCGAAAGGGTCTCCCAGTGCGGTGAGGGCTTCGCCAAAGACATACAGTGATTCTCGGATCACATCGATGATGCGTTGGTCGTTGCTGGCCCAAGCATCGGTGGACAAGGACAGGTCGGCCAGCAACAGGCACGACAGGCTGCGCTCGACGGCCTGCCGGCGGGCATAGATGGGGGCTTCACCATCGTGCCGTGGGCTGGCCAGGGCCTCGGTTTGCCACTGTACCCAGGCGTCGAGGTCGAGTTCCTCGCCCTGGGTCTGGGCGTGCAGGTGCCGCGGCAGAGCGCGCAATATCTCCAGCTTCTTGCGAATGCGACGGGCGGTGCGGCGCAAATGTTCGGGCGGGATATAGGGGGCAGGGGTGCGCGCTTCCAGCAGTTGGGCTGCGCAATGGTCGGGCACCAGGCTCTGGGCTTTCCAATGCCATTCCGGTAGGCGCACGCCAGGGCCCAGAGGTAAATCGTCCTGGGCCGCTCCGGGCAGGTCGAGGTCGAACTTGACACGCGCGGCGCTGGTTTCGCCATCGGGCGCAATGGCCAGGCTGTTCATGTCGTCGGCGGCTGCCATGGCGTTGCCATCGTCGTCGTCATCGGTCTGGCGGTTGACCTTGACGTACTCGCTCCACGACATGATCGATTCGGCTCGGAAGAACATCATCATGCCGCTTCGGTCGGTCGCGTTTTCGGTATGGTGCGCGCGCCGGCGCTTGCGGTCCTCCTGGCTGGCTTGGGCCCGAGGCTCACCCGTCGGCTCTGCTGGGGTGCGTGTGACACCTGATGCCGCCTGCGTTTGGGGCGAAGGGCTGAGCCAGAGCCAGACGGGGGCCACTTCGCGTGGGATCAAAGAGCGCCCGTGCCAAAGCGGAGTCCCTGGCAGGAACTGGGACGTCACCTGTTCAGGGCTCAGCAATCGGGTGCTGTTCAGGGCGGCTTGCACAATGGACTCGGCCTGTGCTGCAGTGCCTTTGAGTTGCCCCCCCGTTGGCCGTTGTGCCATCAGGTGAATCAAAAGGGTTTGGTACCGAGCCTGCATGCCCGGGAAGGCTTGCAGGGCGCATTGTGTTGCCCAGAGGTTGTCGTCAATCCAGTGCCCGGTGTCGATGTGACACGCCGCCAGCGTGGCCAGCCACAGGTAGAGGTCGCGGTTGAGGGCGCGTTCCTGGAAGATGGCGATGGAGGGCGGCAGGGCCAGGCTGTCGGTATCCAGCATGGGCAGATGGTCATGTGTGGCGCTGCCTGCGATCTTCTGCAGCCAGCTGCGCGCCCCGCCGCGTTCTTGTGCGGTGGCTTCGCGCAGGCGTACGGTGGCGCCCCCACCGGCCGCGCGAAACAGCAACTCGATGGGGCGCTTCACCTCGGCGAGATGAACCCGCGCCTGCTCATGCTCCGCGCTGGCAGCGCGGGTGATGAATTGGTGCCACAGGCGGCCAACCAGCTCTTCCATCAATGGCTCCGCGTAGCGGGTTGGCCCGCAGGGGAGGACGGGCTTGGGGCCGCGGGCGTGGCCATGGCCGAACGGCGTTGACGAATGGTTTCGGCTACCGCGGCCGCATCCACCTTCCAGGTGAGCAAGGCAGTTTGCTGATGGACCGCCTGCGAGTCATCGCATGCTTCCAGGCAACGACCACATTGCACGCAAGAAAACATCATGCGCTTGATGTCTCGCGGGTGCAGTCGCATGGGGCAGGCGTTATCGCAGGCGCTGCCATGGGGGATGTGGCAGGTGCGGCAATCGCGAGCTCGCTCGCGCTCAAAGGCCACCACCATCCCCTTGGGGTTGGCCATCCAGGCCAAACTTTGAAACAAGCCGACGGCACAGCCAAAGCGGCAGAACAGGTGGCGTGCGAACAGGAACTCCAGGCTGAACACCAGGGTGCCCGCACCCAGGAAGCGCGCCTGATTCGGGGTGAGACTGGCATGCAGCAGGTTGTGCCAGATTTCAGCCGGAGGCAGCAAATACGTCAGCAGGGTGATGGCCCACAAGCCAGCAAACAGCACCGACCCCAAGCCGTAGACGGGCCACCACCATGCTGATTGCTCAATGGCTTGGCCATTCGGGCGGGTGGAGGGCAGGGGGTGCTTGTCCCACAGGCTGAACTTGCCGCAGGCACGGCGCAGCACGCCGTTGAGCATTTCGACAATGGAAAAGTGAGGGCACAGCCAGCCGCAGTACAGGCGGCCATATTTCCAGGCAACCGTCAGCCCGCCAACGATGAACAAGACGATGGGTAACAGGCCTTTGAAAAACAGCTGTGCCGCAGTTTCGGCAGGTGTGGCTTGGCCTTGCATCAGGGCATCAATGCCCAAATGCCACTTCATGCCCAGGAGGTACAGCTGGGTTTCGTGCAGGTCAAAACGAAACAGGTCCAGCGCGGGCGCCAGCAGAAACAGGGTGAAGAACCCGATCTGCCAAAGCCTGCGCCGGGTCTGTCTAGGTAGGCCAGATGGCATGAACCACCTCATCAAGCGCGGTGGCCGTTTCGTGGTCGTCGGTCAGAGCATCGACGATGGCGGCACGGCAGGCCTGGCGTGGCGTGAAACCGGCGCGAATCAGCTTGCCGGCATAGATCAGCAAGCGTGTGCTCACGCTTTCTTCCAGGTCATGGTGGCTCAGCCGGCGCAGCGAATGCGCTAGCTTGACCAGGCTTTGCGCGGTGGATGACTCGACCTGCGCTTCGCGCGCCACCACTTGCTGTTCAACCTCGGCCGCAGGGTAATCAAACGTCAAGGCCACAAAGCGTTGGCGTGTGCTGGGCTTGAGGCTCTTGAGCAGGTTCTGATAGCCGGGGTTGTAGCTCACCACCAGCATGAACGACGAGGGTGCGTGCAACACCTCACCGGTTCGCTCAATGGGCAGAATGCGGCGGTCATCAGCCAGGGGGTGCAAGACCACGGTGGTGTCCTTGCGGGCTTCCACCACCTCGTCGAGGTAGCAGATGCCGCCTGCGCGAACCGCACGGGTCAGCGGTCCATCGGCCCAGACCGTGTCGCCTTGACCGATCAAATGCCGGCCGACGAGGTCGGCGGCACTGAGGTCGTCGTGGCACGACACCGTGAACAAAGGCCGCCCAAGGCGGGCGGCCATGTGTTCTACGAATCGTGTCTTGCCGCAGCCCGTGGGGCCCTTGATGAGCAAGGGCAGCTGATGGGACCAGGCGCGCTCGAATAACTCGCACTCCTGGCCCTGTGCCTGGTAATACGGGGCACTGTCAGACATGATGATCTCGCATCAGGCACGTTGTGCGGGTGCGGTCTTGCGGCCAGCACCACCCCCAGCCTGGCTCAGTTCTGTCACCGGCTCGCCGCCGATGAAGAAGCTGGCCAGATAGGTCAGCAGACCCAGCAGGAACACCACGCCACCCGACAAACGCAGCCAGTAGAAGAAGTTCAACTGGTCTTGCGTGGCCATGAAGCCCATAGGGGTGCTGGACAAGCGTTGCAGCCAGACTTGCAGGATGCCTGCGCCGGTCAGGGCCAGCACCATCACGCCCATGCCGATGGTCATGATCCAGAAGGACCACATTTCGGCACTTTGCGCTTCCTTGCTGTTGGCCAAGCGGCCGCGCAGCATGGGCATGGCGTACGAGATCATGGTGATCACCACCAGCACATAGGCGCCGTAGAAGGCCAAGTGACCGTGGGCTGCCGTGATTTGGGTGCCGTGGGTGTAGTAGTTCACCGCGCTCAGGGTGTGGATGAAGCCCCACAGACCTGCGCCCAGGAAACCCATCACCGAGGTGCCCACCGCCCACAAGACCGCAGCCTGGTTGGGGTGTTCACGGCGGCGACGCTGCACCATGTTGAAGGCAAACACCGTCATCATGAAGAAGGGAATGGGTTCCATGGCCGAGAAGATCGAGCCGATCCACTGCCAGTAGCCAGGCAAGCCGATGAAGTAGAAGTGGTGGCCTGTACCCAGGATGCCGGTCATCAGCGCGAAGGCGATGATCACGTACAGCCACTTGTCGATCACTTCACGGTCTACGCCGGTGGTCTTGATCAGCACGAAGGCCAGCAAGGCACCCAGGATCAGTTCCCACACACCTTCCACCCACAGGTGAACCACGAACCACCAGTACAGCTTGTCGCGCACCAGGTTATGGGGGTTGATGAAACTGAACAGGAAGAACAACGCCAAGCCCCACAAGCCCATCAGCAGCACCAGCGAGATGCTGGTCTTGCGGCCCTTCAGCAGGGTCATGGTGATGTTGTAGAGGAAGCCCAGGGCCACCACCACAATGCCGAGCTTCGTTGGCAGCGGTTGTTCCAGGAACTCGCGGCCCATGGTTTCGAGCAGCTCGTTGCCGGTCAACTCCGCCAGCTTGGCGTAGGGCACCAGCAGATAGCCAGCAATGGTCAAGGCCCCTGCGACCAGGAAGATCCAGAACAGGGCAATGGCCAGTTTCGGGCTGTGCAGTTCGGTTTCAGCCTCTTCCGGGACCAGGTAATAAGCCGAGCCCATGAAGCCCATCAACAGCCACACGATCAACAGGTTCGTGTGAACCATGCGCGCCTGGTTGAAGGGGATGTAGGGGAATGCAAAGTCCCCGATCACGTATTGCAAGCCCAGAGCCAGACCAAAGACGATCTGACCCACAAACAGGGCGATGGCGCCAATGAAGTAGAGCTTGGCGACCGATTGCGATTGGTATTTCAAAGTCTTCATGATCTTCGCCTCAGCCTTCGATGTTGGGTGGCCAGTTCTCGGTGTTGATCTCGCCTGTCCACTTCAGGAACTCAGTCAGATCATTGAGTTGCTGGTCGTTCAGGTTGAACTGGGGCATCTGGCGACGGCCCGGAGCATGGGTCGGTTGGGCCTGCATCCAGGCTTTGATGAAATCAGGGCCGCGACGCTTGTAGACGTTGCCCAGTTCAGGTGCGAAGTAAGCCCCTTCGCCCAGCAGGGTGTGGCAACCAATACAGTTGCGTGTTTCCCAGATTTTCTTGCCCGCCACAACAGCGGGCGTGATGGCTTGCGCGTTCGACCGCTTGGGGATCTGCTGCTCGCTGTGAAAGACGATGGCGGCAAACAGGAAGGCGAAAAATGCCGACCCCCCGTAGAACATATTGCGGGCCATCTGTTTGGTGAACCCACCTCCGGCACCCTGGCTCATGGAAACCTCCTGGACACTCAATCCCTAATGCCCACCGCCGAGGTCAACCGACCACGGCTTCCAAATGGGCTGCCCGAGTGTCCGAGTGAACTGCTAGGGCATCCTTGAGGCAGATCAAGAAACGAAGGGCCGCCGGGTGCGCTTTGATGTGAGTCAACTGAATGATTTGTCGTCGATATACTGCCGTCGCCCTTCTCTCTTATTTGCAACGGAGTTTTCTATGCGTTCCATCTGGCTGGCTGTTCTGGGTCTGGCTGTTTCGGCATCAGCAAGTGCTGACCAAGTCGATTTTTCTCTGAACAACGACGCCTTCGCTGCTCGCTACACATCGTCGCGCATGGGCAACGGTGCCAGCGTGGATGCCGACTGGTTTCACCACGTGGACCGTGGCAACGTGATTGGCCTGGGCTTGAAAATTGATCAGTCTCGGGGTTCCAGCACGGTTTCGCTGGGCGGCAAAGTGGTGGTCATTTCCAATGATTGGAAAGACGCTTCGGCATTGGCTTTGGGCGGTTCGTTCAGTGTGGGCATGGCCGGCGATCCGCGCGTGCGTTTCGGTGGGCATGCCTGGGTGGCGCCTGCTGTGACCAGTTTTGGCGATGCCGATGGTTTCCTCGACTTTGGTCTTCGCGTCGGGTATCGTGTTCTGGACCGAGGCGAGGTGTATTTGGGCTACCGCTACATCAACGTGGGTTACGAAAACCATCGCGACCTGAAGGTGGAAGACGGTTTGATGCTGGGTATGGAGTTGTCGTTCTGATCGTCGGATCATCGGGGCATGATTCAACACACCAAGCGCTTGTTGTGGCGCCTGCTGGCCGTTATCGGTTTGGTGCTGGCCGTCATTGGGGCGGTGCTGCCTGTCATGCCCACAGTGCCCTTCTTGCTGTTGTCAGCCTGGGCTGCGGGCAAGGGTTGGCCGCGCCTGGAAGCCTGGTTGCTGGATCATGCAACCTGGGGGCCACATATTCGCCACTGGCGTCAGCATGGGGCGGTGTCGCGCAAAGCCAAGGTGCTGGCCTGTTCCATGATGGCGTGCAGCGCGGTCATGATCTGGTTCCTGCCCGTGCCGCCGTGGTTGCGCTGGGGTGTGGACGGCACCTTGCTTGTGGTGGGCGCGTGGCTGGCATCGCGCCCTGAACCGAGGGCGTGATGCTCGATCAGTGGTGATCGGATGGAGGGCTCAGAAAAAGTCCACGCTGGAATCGAGCGTGGTGACGGCGCGACCCTCGTGAATGGCGTGCTCTTCTGCCGTGGTGTACGTGCGTTTCAGCTTGGCCAGCCAGTTCTCGGGCAACATGTCATCGGAGGCGTCGCCGCGGTGCAGAGCCTCTTCCATGCGCTGCATGTCCTGGGTGATGTGCTGCAGGATCTGGCTGAGCCGGTCTTCGTTTTGCAGCGCCAAAAAAATCTGGTCCACGTTGGCTTGCACTTGTTGGCGCACATTGGCCAGTGCTTGCGACGACGAGGCCAGATCCAGCAGGCCATTGAACACGTGGCGCACGGTTTCTTCCAACTCGTCGTTGTTGCGAGGGTTGGTGCCTCCGGTGAAATGGTGCTTGCGTAGCTTGTCCACTTCACCAACCAGAGCATTGAGCCGGGTGCTCACTTCTTCGCCAGCTTCCCGTGAATTCAGGGCTGCTTTGACCAGCTCATCGGCTACCGACATGAACGAGGCCAGTAGGTCCATCGTGGTCGAAGAAGCCTGTTCCCGCACAAATTCGATGTGTTGGCGCCAGATAGGTAAGACCTGGAGCAAGGCAACGGGAGGGCGATGGGTGTCAGTGGGCGCAGAGGAGGGCATCATGTGGCGGCGGTGTCTGGCAATGAAGCGGTCGTGCGGTTCCGGCGCGGGCGTCGGACAGGGATCGGTTCAGAATGCCCGATTTTGAGGCGACTTGATCTGAGCCAAACCCAGGTGTTTTGCCGTCATCTTTGCCCTACCCAGAGAATTGCTGCACCCGTGCATGCATCAGGGGCTTGCATTCTTTTCCGCGCTACCGATAGAATCGTTAGCACTCGATAGGAGTGAGTGCTAATTGCTCAAATGTGAGCGTGTACTCACTTATTTCTCTTCAACCGATGTCTTTTTGATAGACAGGAGTAACGATGAAACTGCGTCCTCTGCACGATCGCGTGATCGTCAAGCGTTTGGAAAATGAAACCAAGACTGCCCTGGGCATCATCATCCCCGACAACGCTGCAGAAAAGCCCGACCAAGGTGAAGTGTTGGCCGTTGGTCCTGGCAAGCGCAACGACAAGGGCGATTTCGTGGCCCTGAACGTCGCCGTGGGCGACCGCGTCCTGTTCGGCAAGTACTCTGGCCAGACCGTCAAGGTTGACGGCGAAGAGTTGCTGGTGATGCGCGAAGAAGACCTCTTCGCCGTGGTGACCAAGTAATCGGTCAACCCAGTCCAACAGACACCCCTACATACTGAATTCGGAGAATACAAATGGCAGCAAAAGACGTCATCTTCGGCGGTGAAGCACGTGCTCGCATGGTCGAGGGTGTGAACATCCTGGCCAATGCAGTCAAAGTGACCCTGGGCCCCAAGGGCCGTAACGTGGTTCTGGAGCGTTCGTTCGGCGCCCCCACCGTGACCAAGGACGGTGTGTCCGTGGCCAAGGAAATCGAACTCAAGGACAAGCTCCAGAACATGGGCGCCCAGATGGTCAAGGAAGTCGCTTCCAAGACCAGCGACAACGCCGGTGACGGCACCACCACCGCCACCGTGCTGGCCCAGGCCATCGTGCGCGAAGGCATGAAGTACGTGGCCGCTGGCATGAACCCCATGGACCTGAAGCGCGGTATCGACAAGGCTGTGGCAGCCCTGATCACCGAGCTGAAGAAGCAATCCAAGCCCACCACCACCTCCAAGGAAATCGCTCAAGTTGGCACCATCTCTGCTAACTCCGATTCCGACGTCGGCGAAATCATCGCCAACGCCATGGACAAGGTCGGCAAGGAAGGCGTCATCACCGTTGAAGACGGCAAGAGCCTGAACAACGAGCTGGACGTCGTCGAAGGCATGCAGTTCGACCGCGGCTACCTGTCGCCTTACTTCATCAACAACCCAGAGAAGCAAGCCGCTCTGTTGGACAACCCCTTCGTGTTGCTGTACGACAAGAAGATCTCCAACATCCGTGACCTGCTGCCTACCCTGGAGCAAGTTGCCAAGGCGGGTCGTCCTCTGCTGATCATCGCTGAAGAAGTCGAAGGCGAAGCCCTGGCTACTTTGGTTGTGAACACCATCCGCGGCATCCTGAAGGTGGTGGCTGTGAAGGCTCCTGGCTTCGGCGACCGTCGCAAGGCCATGCTGGAAGACATCGCCATCCTGACTGGCGGCAAGGTCATCGCTGAAGAAGTCGGCATGGCTCTGGACAAGGTCACCCTGGCTGACCTGGGCCAAGCCAAGCGCGTTGAAGTGGGCAAAGAAAACACCACCATCATCGACGGCGCCGGCGCTGCTGCTGACATCGAAGCTCGCGTGAAGCAAATCCGCGTGCAGATCGAAGAAGCCACCAGCGACTACGATCGCGAAAAGATGCAAGAGCGCGTGGCCAAGCTGGCCGGCGGTGTTGCCGTGATCAAGGTGGGTGCTGCCACCGAAGTCGAAATGAAGGAAAAGAAGGCCCGCGTGGAAGACGCCCTGCACGCGACCCGCGCTGCTGTGGAAGAAGGCGTGGTGCCTGGTGGTGGCGTGGCTCTGCTGCGCGCCAAGCAAGCTGCTGGCGCCATCAAGGGCGACAACGCTGACCAAGACGCTGGCATCAAGCTGGTGCTCAAGGCCATCGAAGCCCCTCTGCGCGAAATCGTGGCCAACGCCGGTGGCGAACCCTCCGTGGTCGTCAACGCCGTGTTGAACGGTTCGGGCAACTACGGCTTCAACGCTGCCAACGACACCTACGGCGACATGATCGAAATGGGCATCCTGGACCCCACCAAGGTGACCCGCACTGCGCTGCAGAACGCCGCTTCCGTGGCTGCTCTGATGCTGACCACCGAGTGCATGATCTCGGAATCGCCTAAGGACGACGCCCCTGCCGGTGGCATGCCTGACATGGGCGGCATGGGTGGTATGGGCGGCATGGGCATGTAATGCCTGTCAGAAAGCGGCGAAAGCCGCTTTCGCCCAGCGACCCCAAGCGCTAACAAAAAGCCTCCCATCGGGAGGCTTTTTTATTGGGCCGACGGGTCAGCCATTCAAGTTTGGAACCGAGTCAGGCCTTTGCCCGCAGTTCACGCTCATGAGCTTCGGTGTCTTCTTTGACATGTCGCGCCACGAATCGGCCAATGTAGCCCAGCATCACAAACATGAATGCGATGACGGCGGCACTCATCAGGCCATAGTCGGTCGTCAGAAAGTCTTTCCAGGCTTGCATGAGGGATCTCCTTTGTTCATCTCGGCCTCTATCTGACGCCTGATCGGGCTTGCATGTCATGATCCAGATCAATTCCCGGTTGTGGTGCATGGCTGAGCCGTGTGCAAGTTTGAGCGGGCACAATGTCTGGATGAATTTGCCGTTCCGAATCTCGCTACATGCACTAGGGAAAGCGGCCCGTTTGGCCATGCTTTGTGTCTGCTTGGGGCTGGTTTTGTCGTGGCTGTCGGCGACACCGGCCGTTGCGGCGGCGAGCGTGGAGCGCAGTTCGGAGGTGGTGCGGCCTCGCATTGGCCTGGTGCTGTCTGGCGGCGGGGCTCGCGGGCTGGCGCATGTGGGGGTGCTGAAAGTACTCGAGCGTGAGCGCATTCCGGTGGATGTGATTGCCGGTACCTCCATGGGTGCGATCGTCGGGGGGCTCTACGCCAGTGGCTTGTCTGCCGCCGAAATCGAAACCGAGGTCCTCAAGCTCGACTGGAACAATGTGTTTGCCACTCGGGTCGATCGGCGCGAGTTGTCACAGCGGCGCAAGGAGCAAGATTTCGAAGTCTCCCCCCTGCTGGAGGTCGGCATAGGCAGCGATGGCATCAAGGCGCCGCTGGGCTCGGTGTCGAGTCGAGGCCTTGAAGCCCATCTCAGGCGCTTGACGCTGTCTGCTCGGCAGGTGAAGGATTTCGATCAACTGCCCACCCCATTCCGAGCGGTGGCCACCGACATGGAGTCGGGGCAGGCCGTGATCATGCGTGATGGCGACCTGGCCACCGCCTTGCGTTCGAGCATGTCGGTGCCCGGCGTGTTTTCTCCGCTCGAAGTCAATGGCCGCATCCTGGGCGATGGGGGGCTGGTCAACAACACCCCCGTCGATGTGGCCAGAGCCATGGGGGCACAGCGGCTCATCGTCGTCAACATTGGCACCCCTTTGAGCAAGCGGGAAACGCTCAATACCCTCACCGGGGTGACCAGTCAGATGATCAACATCCTGACCGAACAGAACGTGCAGCAGAGCCTGCGCACGCTCAAGTCAGACGACATCCTGATCGCGCCGGAACTCGAAGGCATGACCTCGGCCGATTTCGAGCGGGCCAGAGAGTTTCTGATGCGTGGCGAGTTGCAGGCCGAGGCCATGGTGCTGCGCATGCAGGATCTGCGTGTCAGTGAAGCGGAATACGCAGCCTGGCGGGCGCAGCGCAAGCAGCGCGAGGCCAGCCCGGCTCCCTTGGCGTTCGTGAAGTTCGAAGGCAGCAAATTGACCCAGCCCGAGGTGCGCTCGGATGTGTTGTCCAGCCAGCCAGGACAGTTGTTCGATCTGGCCAAGGCGGAGCACGATGTGACCGTGCTGGCGGCCACGGGCGACTATCAGCGAGCCGACTATCGCCTGGTGCGTGGGCCGCGGGGCGAAGGCCTGGTGTTCGAGCTGGAAGACAAGCCCTGGGGGCCGGACTATCTTCAAATGGGGCTCGATTTCAGTGCCGATAACCGTGGTCGCAGTGCCTTTAACCTCAAGCTGGTGCACAACCGCCACTGGCTGGATTCGCATGGCAGCGAATGGCGCAATTTCCTGCGCCTGGGCTCGTCGCCCGCCTTGGGCAGTGAGTGGTACCGCCCGATGGATTGGCGCTTGCCCGATGGCATGAGCGGCTTTGTGGCGGTGTCGGGTTTGGCGCAGCGGCGCACGGTGTCTTACTTCACTGATCCGAATGAGCCCCTGTCAGCCAACATCGATCGCAACAGCGCCGGCGTGGCGCTGGAAGCCGGTCTCAACTGGCGTGAGTTGGGCGAGTGGCGCTTGGGTTGGGTGGCCGATGATTGGCGTGATGAGCCCACCTTGATGGCGGCCAGCTATGCCCTGACCAAGGGCGTGCAGCGCTGGCGCGAGCAGGGGTGGCGGATTCGTGCTGTGTTTGACCAACTCGACCACGCCTATTTCCCCATGCATGGCTGGCGGGTTGAGGGGCGCTGGTTCCAGGGGCACCATTCATGGCGCGACCATGCGCCCTCCGAGCAGCAAGAAGGGGGCACCCGCTACCTCGACTTGCAAGGGCAGTTTGCGC
>ERZ724505.515-NODE-515-length-24660-cov-5.957366_pt1 | contig 24660 bp, 32 predicted proteins | sample MGYA00376038_ERZ724505 | MGnify/ENA primary metagenome ERZ724505 (study PRJEB28724, sample SAMN07190884) | wastewater metagenome | isolation source: effluent of sewage treatment plant in Hong Hong | place: Hong Kong | collected 2016-03-17 ...
CGGCAGATACCGCTTGCTGTAGACCTTCTGTAAGTCGGTCGCGCGGGCTTTTGCCTCACCGAGAACCATAACGCGGCTGTAAGCCCAATCAATCATCTTGTCTTCGGCGGCGCGCAGCGCGGTGTAGAGTTCGTCAGACTTGAGTTCGTCGCTAACGGTGATCTCGATGTCAGTGTATTCTTCGATGCCGCTGTCGCTGTCAAGCAGGTGGGCGAACGGGGTGAGGCGGGCAGTCTTTTCAGCAATCATGATTTCATAAGCGGTCTTAGCGGTCATGTAAGCTTTCTGCGTGCTGTTCATTTCGTATCTCCTCAATCACTCAATCAATAACTCTATTATACCGATAACGGTACAATTGTCAAGTACCTAGTTTCATCCCCCTACAAAATAGGGGTAACAACCTATCGCATATCCTGAGAGCGCTGGCGGGACGCTGGCGGAAGGAGCTATCTAACCGAAAGGCGATCCCGCCATGCACGAAAAAACGTGTTCCGTTTGCGCGTGTACGTTTTACGACGACGACGTGCGCGCGAACTTCAACGCCCACCCGCAGACGGCGGACGGGCTGCGGCCTGACTGCAAGACGTGTCAGGCGATTGACAATGACATCTACTACGACCGCAACCGCTTCGCGATTCTCGATAAGCGCTATGAGGAATATCACGCGAACATCGAAGAGAAGCGCGCCTACTTCGCACAGAAAGCGCGCGAACGTCGGGCACGCCAGCGTGACGCGCTCCAAGCTACGGCTTAAATGTTCAATCAGGCAAACCGTAAACAAACGCATACGCTGTGTTCAGACGCAAACGTGAACACAGGAGCGCCGCTATCGAGAATGACCCCGCAAGCGCACAACCCCATGTACAGAGAGAGTAGGGCGTGATGAGTGACCTGATGAGCGATACCTCAACCGAACAGAGCGCAGACAGCACAGGCGAACGCCTGATCGCCTTCGGCGGCGCGATCAAGTCCATCAACGGCAACGAGATTGCAGGCTTCCTCGTGGAGCCTCCCGAAGACGGCGTAAGCGATTTGCAACGCGAACGGTTTGCGGCGGACACGGATTACGCGCTTGACCTGTACGCCGAGCGTCCGCTCCTGTTTCATCACGGCCTCGATGATGGCGTCGGCACGAAGAAGATCGGCGTCATCAAGTCGCTAACCCCGCGTGACGGCGGGTTGTGGTTACAAGCCATCCTTGACGAGCGCAACGAATATGTGCAGTACGTCAAGAAGCTGATCGACATGGGCGCGTTAGGGTTCTCTAGCGGGAGCCTGCCGCACTTAGTCGAAATCACGCCCGACGGCACGATTAAGCGTTGGCCGGTGGTCGAGGGGTCACTGACCCATACGCCCGCTGACCCGCGAACGAAAGTCATGACGGTGAAATCTTATCTCGACACGATCCCGCACGACGCCGACACGGTAGGGCAGAGGGGCGTTGACGCGCCCGCCGAACCCGTGAAAGCGGAAACCGAGATCGCGGTCGAAACCGAGAACGAACAGCCTACGAACGAAGGATACAAATCGATGACCCCAGAACAACTTTTCGCGATGCTCTCCGGTGTTGGGATCAACCTGACCGCCGAACAGCAGGCGATGCTCCAACAGCAGCTCGGCGGCGAAATGCAGGCCGTAGATACCGCCAGCATGAGCGAAGATCAAGTCATGGCGAAGGCGCAAGAGATCGCGGCGAAAGCGTGGGATCTCATCGAAGAACAGCGCAAGCGTGAACGCCGGATGCAGACCGAAGTCGTGAAGTCCCTGCAAGCGCGTATGAAGGACAGCGACGAACCGCCCGCTAGCAAGGCGGCGGGGTATCGCGGCAACGGCAAGATCGAAGTGGGCGACGACATGCGCTATCATCACCTGTCCGCTCAGGATATGGTCTTCGGCGCGAACCTCCTGCACACGGCATACAAGTCGGGCGTGGGCGGCGGAATCAGCACGGATTTCCTGCGCGCTGCTTATGACAAGGTAGACAAGGCGACCGATTACCAGAAAAGCGGATACGGTGACAACGTTGCCGTGAAGTCGGCTCTGCGCCGCGAAAGCGCGATCAAGGCGGATGAAATCTTCGCCGCCGGGTTGACGAATAACGGCTCGTACTTTGTCGGCGTCGCTTACGAAACCCAACTCTGGGAAGCGGTTCGGCAGGCAGTGATCTATCAGGATTGGCTCAGTATGGGGATGATGGAAGTCACCATCCCGCAGGGCTATAACTCGATTTACATCCCCACCGAAGGTACTGACCCGACGTTCTACAGCCTCGCGGAACTGAACGACGAAACCAGCGATGAACGCCTACCCGTTCTCGCGAAGTCGAGCAACGTGACGGCAACCCGTCGCCAGTTGACGCCCGGTTTCATCGGCGCGCGTGTGTCGTTCACCGATGTCGTTGACGAAGACAGCCTGATCCCGGTGCTCCCGTTCCTGCGCGGCAAAATGGAAACGCGTGGACAGGAAATCATCGAATATCTGATGCTCAACGGCGACACGGAAGCGAGCACGACCAACATCAACTATGACGGGTCGGCGGTATCCGGTCTCGCGGATGCGAAGGGGCGTAATCGCGTCTTCACCGCGTTCGACGGGTTCCTCAAGTATCCGCTCGTAACCGTGACCGCGCAGTCGCGCTCCGGCGGCGCATTCGATGAAACGGATTTCAGTGAAACCCTGAAGCTTCTCCCCGCCGCGCAGCGTACCGCCCGCGAACGTCTTGCGTTCGTGATTGATCCGGATACGCACATTGCCGCGCTCAATATCCCGGCCTTCAAGTCGCGCGATGTGTACAACCCCGCGACCATCGAAGCGGGCACACTGTCAGCGGCGTACCGCGTTCGCGTGATGGAAAGCGGACAGATGGCGACGGCGGACAGCGACGGCAAGATTACCTATAACGGTAACGTTGCCGAGCGCGGGCGTATTCTGCTCATCCGCCCCGATCAGTGGGCTATCGGTCGTAAGCGCGAAATGCGGACGGAAGTTGCCCGCGACATTGACGCGCAGGCGACGGTCGTTGTCTCCACCATGCGCTTCGGCATGACCTACCGCGCCTCGACGGGCTGCGCCGCTGTGACCTACAACCTCACGATCTAGCGCAAGCAGGGCGGGGTAACACCCGCCCTATAAGGAGCAATCATGACGAGTCGGTTAGCAGTTATCAAAAACAAGGGCGCATATTCACACCCGGTCGATGAGTTGACCGCAACCCGCGCGATCAGTATCAAGTCGGGGGTCGTGCTTCTGAACCACATCAGTACGATTATCGCGGCAACCTTAGCCGCACCTGAACCCGGCGACGAACTGTTCATCATCGACAGCAGCGCCAGCGGGACGGCGGCGCATACGGTTACACTACCGAGCGGCGTTACATGGGACGGCACAAACAACACCGCAACCCTGAATGCACCCGGTGAAGCACTGCATGTCGTAGCGATCAGTACGACGCGTTGGTTCATCATGGAAAACATCAGCAGCGTCGGTCTCAGTACGGTCTAAGGGGTGACACATGACGGTATCAAGCAGTACCACGAGCGGTTATAGCCAACTCAATCTTGCGCAACAGGTCTTGACCGCCAGCGCTGCGATTAAGAGCGGCGTCCGCACGATCATCCTGAACAGCGCGACCGCGATTACGGCGACGTTTCCGCGCGCCCCCGGTGACGCTGGCGAGGTGTGGTTCGTCCACAATGTCAGCACGGCAGCGGCGGCAACGCATACGCTTACGCTGGCTAGCGGCGTGACCTTTGACGGCACGAATCAATCGGTCGTCTTGTACCCCGGCGCGAAAGCGATCCTGCGTTCTCTGAGTACCGATCAGGTCGAGATTGACTATATCGGCAACTCGTTTCAAGAATTGACGGCTACGGGTGCTATCCGTCCATCCCGCAAGGGGGTGATTGGGCTTAACCATGCCAGCGTGATTATCGCGGCAACGTTGGCAGCTCCGCAAACGGGTGACGAGTACTTCATCATCGATACCAGCGCGACGGGCACAGCGGCGCACACGGTGACGTTGCCGAGCGGGGTGACGTGGGACGGCACAAACAGAATTGCTACCCTCAACGCCTTGGGGGAAACGCTGCATGTCGTAGCGATCAGCCCCACGCGGTTCCTTATCTTGGAAAACATCGGCTCGGTGGCGTTCAGCTAACGATCAGAGTAGGGGCGGGGTATCCCCGCCCTGAAGGATAAACGATGGGTGAATATCGGCTTTCGATCACTACAACAAGCGGCGGAAGTACAACCGCTGCAATAACAACGCAACCCGTTCGCGGATTTTTAACCGGGATGCAAGTTGTCAACGGGGGAGCGGCAACGCCTCAGTTAATCCTCTCGGAAACGACCGGGTTAGCGCGGACGCTGTACACAAAAACGTTGGCAACGGGTACGTCGTACCACTACCCATCAGCTACACAACATAAGTCAGACGGCACAGATGCGACATCACAGCAAATCTACTTCATTGGCGGCGACTATCTACAAGTCAGTATCGCTAATGGTACGGCAGCAACGCATACGATCATCATACAGACAGCGGAGTAGCCAAGATGCAAATCGAAGTGCTGCGCAACTTTCGCGGACGGATGACGGGTGAACAGTTGATCCGACCGGGTATCTACGACGCCGACGATCCCCGCATTTACGGGATCGCAGACTACCTCGTCGCCAACGGGCACGCCCGCGTGATCGCCGTTGACCCGCCTCCGGTCGCAGACGTGGAAGCCGAAATCGAGACGACGGAAGCGGAAGCGGAAGCGGCGGTCGAGTTTGAACCCGTCGAGAACACCCGCGCGGTTAAGCGTAAGGCTAAGTAGCCATGAACTACGCGCCCGATCTCGTCACCCTCGATTACGTGCGTCAACACCGCCGCCTGCAAACGACGGAAACGACCGACGACGCGCTGTTGCAATCGCTCGTCAGCGAAGCGAGCGCGGAGTTTCAGCGGCAGATTGACCGTGTGTGCTTGCCGTATGTGGTGACGAACGTGTTCGACTATCAAGCGCCGTATACGCTCACGTTTCGCGGTTACGATTTGCTGGCGGTGACGACGCTGACCAACGGTGACGGGGCGACGATCAGCGGGAGCGAGTACGTACTGCGCAGCGCGAACCAGTACCCGAAATGGCGCATCGAACTCAAGGCGAACGGCACGTCTACGTTTACGTGGGACGATACGTGGCACGAGGCGATCAGCGTCGCGGGTGTGTGGGGCTATGTGCCGAACTATGCGGCGTTCTGGACAGACACGGGCTATGACATCCCGGTCGGCAACATCACGTCTTCGAGCACGTCGTTTACGCTGGCGGCAACGTCGGCTTTAGAAGTCGGCATGTACATCAAAGTGGACAGCGAAGTGATGCAGATCACAGCGCTTGCGCCGACGCAGGTCACACATACGCGCGCCGAACTCGGCACAACGGCAGCGGCGCATACGGCGGGCGCGGCGATCACCCGCGCGAACGTGTTAGCCGACATCATGTTTGCGGTGCGCGAACTCGTGGTGTATCAGTACCTCGCGAAAGATCGCGCGGGCGGACGGGTGACGGTTTACGACGGCGGCACGGTGGCGGTCGAAGACCTCGATCCCCGTGTGCAGAGAGCGGTCGCGGATCATCGGCGTAAGCAGATCGTGAGCGTGCGCTGATGACGCTCATTGAAACCATTGGCGACCGTATCCACGCGATCAACGAAACGATTGCGGGCGTTCGCGCTGACCGCTATTTTGACACCAACAGCCAACAGGGGACGCTTCCCGTGCTTGTGCCTGTGGTGGGGCGTATCGTCTCAACAGATCGCTTGTATGAGGGGTTCCGGCGGATTACGCGCCAATGGTCGCTGTATACCTATGTCTGGAACATGAACGCGGGGTTGCCTTCACGCAGCGCGCAGAAGAAAGCGGAAGCGCTCATCGAAGAAATCGAAGACGCCTACGACGTGCGCGACCGTTTGCAGTTGAACGGGGACATCCCCGACTATGTACACCGCGCGCTGTTGGGTGATGACAGCGGGATCACCGTGCGCGATGACGGGTTAGCGGTTATCGAATTCCCGCTCTTGGTAACGTATGACCGCGCCGTGACATTGGAATAGGCGCAAGGAGTAAGCAATGGCCTTCAACAACATCCTTGAGTTCTTTGCTGGCGGGTTTGAGCGTTGCCAAGCGGGAACGATTGACAGCGAAGGATACTTCACAGGCTCAACCGGAACACCTGCAACCCTCACGGGTTCGGGAATGATCCAGTTACAGGGCGCAAACGTTGCAAACATGCCAGCGCCGTCGGCACGATCCATCACGCCCGAAGGGGACGATGGGAAGGTCGGGACGATTATGCTCCCATCTATCGAAACGCTGCAATTCACGCTTACGCTGTCTGTGATGAACGCGACGTTTGCGGCGCTCGTTCAGGGAACACTCGTTCACGCTATCGAGGAATACTCGTTCGTGGACGTTGATCCCGATAATCCAACCTACCGCACCATGTGCCTGCTGTTTTCACGCAAGGCGCAGTCAAAAGTTGCCGCGACGCCGGGATCGGGTTACGAGCATTTGCTTCTGCCTAACTGTCAGGTTTCGTGGGATGGACCGGGGCAATTCCAGACCGGGACGAACGCAGCGGGGTATAACTACTCTGTCACTGTAGACCGCGCAAGTAAGTATCCGTGGGGGTTGGCATACAGCCTCACGAACAACGGTACAACGTCAAGCAGCGGCAAGACATTCACGTCAGAGAACCGTTTCACCATGCACGCCTTCACGGGTGACAACAGCGACACGTCGGTCGTTACAGACTATACGCCCGTATCGACCACGCTCAACACCAATAACTTTGCCTACGTCAACGGCACGAAGGAAACGACCGGGATCACGATCAGCGGTAAAACGTGGACTTGGGGTGCTGCTCCCGCAGCAGCGGCAAAGGTAGTTATCGGATACGAGCACACGATGGTGTAAATCTGTGGTATAATGGAAGAAGTAAATCAAACGGCGCGAGTGTTAGAGCACTCGCGCCGTTCTACCAGTCAGTCACGGGAGGACTGAAATGGATACTTCTCATTGTAACACGAAACGCTGCGGTAAGGGAGTGCAATGTCTAAATCCCTACCCGAACGCCCCTGAATTACCAGCAACCCGCGAATACTTTCACTACAACAAGTCAAGCCCCGACGGGTTGCGCTCTATCTGCATTGTCTGCCAACTGTCAAGTAACCGCGAACGCGCCGCAATACCCGAAAACAAAGAAAAGAAGCGCGCCTATGCGCAAACGCCCGCGCGTCGCGAGTACGAGAAAACCCGGTCGCGGACGCCGGAACGCCGTCAACACGAGCGCGAAAGAAACAAGCGGCGGCGCGAGAACCCCGAACATCGGGAGTATATGCGACGCTATCAACGCAAGTGGTATCAAACACGGAAGTTCAAACCGCAATACGTCGCGTTTCTGCAAGACTACCGCAATCGACCTAAAACAAAGGAACTCTCGTCTATACGTAGAGACCGACGACGGGCGCGTGTTCGTGCGCTTCCTCACCAATGGTCAGCAGCCGATTGGAATAAGTGCTTAGACTATTGGGGAAGTTGCTGCGCGGTCTGCGGTAAACCTTCGGGACTATGGAATAAGCTAGTACGCGATCACTGGCAACCCGTTACTAAGGGCGGTGCAACCGCACCAGACAACATTGTACCCTTATGCCATTCTTTCCCCGGCGGGGAAGGTGGATGCAATAACAGCAAAGGCAATCGTGATCCGATGGATTGGCTTACTGAGAAGTTCGGTAAGCGCAAAGCAAAGCAGATCATCGCCCGTATCGAGGCGTATTTCGATTACATCAGAAAAGGATAACCGATGACAGAACGCACGTTCACTTACCGGGACATCACGGTCGTTATTCACCGTGCAAAGGTTCGTGATCGTCTGGTGCGTGATACGGTGCTCGGCAAACTGCAACGGGACGGCATTGGAGATGCGCCGTCCCGTTTTGCGTTTGCGACCGCTGTCGCGCAATCGACGGTCACGGGGATGCAGTGGGTTGACGCCAGCGCGGACGCTGAAGAACTCAAGGCGGCGTTTAATCGCTGGTTAGACATGGATGGCGCACTCTATGATGAGTGGGATCACGCGCTCTACGTCGTCAACCTGCCCATGAACAACCCTGATTTACTCCCCCCTGAACAATTGACAGCCGAAAAAAAAGACGAGTAGCCGATACTCGTCTCGCGTTTCAGGGTGACGCCGAAAGCGTGATCGAGCGGTTTGCAAAATCGCTCATGGGGCTAAACACTGACACGAAAGACGCCAATCTTCAGGATTGGGGTTTGCACTACCCGTTCCACTACATCTACCCGATTTTCGTGCGCTGGTATCGCTCCGATTTCCACGCGTTACCGGACGCGGGCGGGTATGACGATCAAGACCCTCAGAAAATGGACGACCTCTATATCCTGCTTGGCCTGTTGGATTTCCACATGCGCAAGTTAGACCCAACGCGCCGACAGGACGAACCAGACCGTTTCGACATCTACGATTAAGGTAACGCTATGTCAGAGAGTCGCGTGCAGCTTCTTCGGTTGCGTATGCAACTAGAAGGGGAGCGGAATCTCCAAACCGCCGCGCGTCTGGTTGACGATCTCCGGTCGGAGATGGTTGACTTGTCGCGGGCGGAACAACTGAATACGCGCATTGCGGATTCTCTCGAAACCGCTGTCAAACAGCAGAATACCGCGATCCGGTCAACGGTGGACGCCTACAACGATGCCACGGTTGCCGCGAAACGGTACGGCGATGCCGCCGACGATGCCGCGCGTAAGAACTTAGAGAAATCCCGTCAGAGTATTGGCGATTTCTCAACGACGTTCGGCGCGGCGGCGTCCGCGTTCGGCGGCGGTGGCAGTGGCGCGTTATCGTCGGTTGGGGACTTGCTCGGCTTAGTTGAGTACATTCCCTTAGCCGTACAGGGGCTATCAACGCTCAACCCCGTAATGCTGGCGTTAGCGGCGGCGGCGGGCGGTGTCGCGTTGGCGTTGGGGGAATACAACCGTCAACTTGACGTGCAAAAGAAAGCGCTTGAATCCGCATTCACGGCGCAGGATCGCTACATTGAAGCGCTGAAAAATTACAACAGCGCACAGGCGCAAGCGGCACTCGACGCCGAAAACGAAAACCGACGGTTCCTTGTCATCGAAGCGAACAACACGCAAGCGGCAATCTGGGAAGCGTGGGATCAAGCGGTCGCGACGTTTGGGGAAGTGGGCGCGCGGTCTTTGCAGGCGCTCGGACAACTCCCCACGAACGCGCTGCAAACGCGCCTTGATGAACTGAACGGGCAGATTGCCGAGAGCGAAGGCTACCTCATCCGCTTGCGGGGTGGTCTCGAAAATGGCGCGTTCGCCGCCAACGATGCCGCCGAAGCCGAGGCACGGCTCGCGGCAGAACGCGAAAAGCTGGCGCAGATCACCACAAGCGCGGCGGTACGTGCGGACGCGCTGACCGCCGAACAGCGCGAAAAGCGCATTGACGAGATCAACCGCGAAATCGAACTCTTGCAGATTTTCGGCGGGTCGAGCGAAGAAGCCCAAGCCCAGATCGCGAACCTGACCGCCGAGGCGGACGGGTTGCGTATGGTGTTTCGGTCTACCGCAGACGCGGCGGCGGAGTTAGCGGCGCGCACGGCGGCGATCAATCAGCAGACCGAGAACTATTTCGACGCGGTGACGGCAACCGTCAAGGCAGAGGAAGAACTCTTTAAGGCGCGGCAAGAATCGCAGACGGTCTATGATAAGTACGTCGCTGACAGTCTCAAGATTTCACAGGATGCCGAGGAACGCTATCAGCAGATCATGGCGGACGCGGGAGAGAATCGCGCGAAAATCGTTGAGCGTACCGAGAAACAGATCGCCAAAATTGAGCGTGACAGCGGACGTGAACGGTTTAACGCCGTTGCCGAACGCGACGCGCTCACGGCGTATCTGGCGGCGCAAAAAGCCGACGAACAGCTAGAGGATGCAAAAGACGCGCAGGCGGATCAACTCGAAGAGGCGCAAAAAGCGCAGGATAAGCAAATGCAATCCTTGCGCCAAAACCTCAATAAGCAAACCGCCGCTCTCGACGCGAGTTACCGCGCACAGATGCAGATTGCCGCTAACGCGGAATCGCGCAAGCTCGTTGACCTCATGAACGCGAAGAACACCGAGGCGCAGATCGCACAATACGGGTCAGGCGGTATTCGCTCGATTTACTCTAATTTTTGGGGAGCGCTCACGTCGGAAACAGTGAACGGCGTCACCGCGATCCTGACGCAAGCGCGGCGTCTGGTGGGCGGCATGGGCGGTACTCAGATGTACGTGAACGGCGTGAACGCGGGATCACCCGCCGCCTATGATCTCTACAACGTGAGCAGCACGCGCACGACGACGCAACAGGTGTTTAACCAGATGTTCGATACGCGTTTCAATCAGACGATTACCCAATCGCGCGTCATTACGAGGGACTAACCATGTCACGCTATTATGCCATTGGCAGCACCCTCGCGGGTATGGTCAACATGTCCACGTATTTTCGCTACCCGCCGAAATCGGTTCGCAGCGCACAACCCGCGCCGCTGCTCGGCGGCGCGCGGCGGCGGTCGCTGGCGGGGCTAGGACGCGCGGACGGTCACATCAACAGCAACCTCGTGTTGGACTTTGCGTCTCAATCCGAATACGAAACGTTCGTGTACGCCGTGTTCGGATCGTTCACGACGTTCTCGGTGGCGCGGTACTTCACCCTGTTTGACACGAGCGGACACTTTAGCCCGTACTACGGATACATCGAACAGCCCACGATCAATTGGGAAACCTCCGACGCGCTGACCAACGTTGTATTTCCGCTTGCCAATCTCGTTCTCCAATCGGCAACGAAGACAAGCAACTTCACCGTCACCACGAGCACGCGCCTCCTGTACGCCGATACCAGCGGCGGCTCGGTGACGTTCGCATTGCCAGCGGTGGCGGGCGTGAACGCGAATACCATATTTTCGTTCGTCAAGACATCGGCCTCGAATAACATGGTGCTTGATCCAAATTCATCCGAGCAAATCGCGGGGGCGTCAACGCTCACGGTAACGGCGCAATACGAACGCGTTGACATCTACACGGACGGGTCAGCGTGGTATCGGATCTAAATAAAATACACCCTGCAAAAACAAATCGCGGGGTGTATGATAACAGGGGATGGCAATTGCGGTTTTACTCTGTAGATTGCCGTTCAATACGGCGTAGCCACAGGCGGACAAATCCATTGGCTACGCCGTCGTATCGAATGGTAGTTCTTGCAGCCCACCCCTCTTCAGCTCCGCGCCGTTTTGAGTAACCGTTTGCGGAAATCTGCGCTCGATTAGCATCAGCCTTGGGCACTTCCACCCATCCCCACGTATATCGGTTCTTTGGCGTATCCTTTGGATCAATTGGAAGCTTATCGAGCATATCTCGTATTTCTTGCCACTTACCACCGTCTGGATCTGACTGATATGGCGGTTGCCCGCCAAAGCCACTACGAAGCCCCATTGCACAACCTCCTGATAGACAAATACGCTTAAATTATAGGCTTATAGGGGCTAAATGTCAAGCAAATCTGTGAGTTAACGTCCTGCGTCTTTTAGCACTAGTGCGCTAGTATACGGGTGGATCTATGCCATCACAAACGAGCAACTTGACCGCGATCCGTAGTGCACAGCGCGTCAACGTCTATATGAGCGTGATGACGGGAAACTCCGTGCTCACGGGAACGATTAGCAGCGACGCGGATACAGTGAGCGCGTTAAACATCGCCTACACGCTGAGTACAGGTGACGCGGCGGACGTGAAGCCGGGGATGCGGATCGTCGTGACCACGAGCGGCGGCGACTACAAAGGGACGCTCTCAGTCCGCTATGCGGGGAGCATCACGAGCAGCAACCTCCCGATCCGTGAAACAAGCTATGGTGAGACACAGGTCGTCACGGGTGACTTGATTACCGTCTACGACGACTTTGTACTTACCGACCGACTACCAGCAGCAGACTCCAGTTTCGCGCCGGATCATACAACCTACAGCGATCAGAACAGCGATCCCGCGCCCATCGTGGTCAGCGGCGGCGCGTGGGCGGGTTGGCTCGGCAGCGGCGGAACCGTTGACGTTCAGTTTGCGGGGAGCGCGTCGTATACGGTCGATCCCGACAGCGCGGGCACGGTGACGCACGCGTGGTCATGCGACAGCGGCACATGGGACGACGACACCGATCCCGATCCCGTGCTGACCTTGAGCGCGGCGGGGAGTTATCTAGTCATTCATACCGTGACCGACAGCACGAACTCGAAGACGGAAACGCAGTATACGCGCGTCCGCGTGCACGATGCGAACGACCCGCCGTATCAGGTGACGCTGACCAACGTGAGCGGCGACCTCGCGAACGGGTGGACAACCGCGTTCAACGTGTACGAGAACGCGGCGCTGACAGACATCCCCGATGGCTCCCCCGTGATTGTGTGGCAGGAAGCGATTGCAGGCAACAGCGGCGGCTATGACATCGCCAACGTCTACGGCGCGAAAGTGCCCTCGCGGTCGCATATCGTGATCGCGGGTTACTTGCGCCGCGACACGTCACGCGGTGAAGACGGCGTGAACGACCTCGAATTTGAGGTAATTAGCCCACTAATGCGACTGGCAGAACTCGCGGGGTTCTCAAAGGTGCTGCTCTACGGCGCATCCCCTAGTGATTGGCAGACGATCAAGGGGTTGACGGTCAAACGGGCGATTATTCATCTCCTGCGCAACTACTACAACGTCACCAGCCTACACGATCTCGTATTCGACGGGTTCGAGGACGCCAGCTACCCGGCGTTCTACGTCACCAAAAACACGGTGGTTGAGCAGGTGCGTGAACTCGCGGACAGCCGCGACGGGCGCGTGATTACTGACCGCACTGGGCGCATTGAGGTACAGTTGCGCCTTGAGTTTACGCCGCTGGCAGATCGCGGCGCGATTACGACCACGATGACGCTTTCGGCAACGTTGGACATCATTAACTATGAGTTTTCGCGGTCGCACTTCGGCACGCTGGAAACGTTTCGTGCGCGCGGGTTCACGGCGGCGACGGATGCCGCGAACGCGTCACCGATGTTCGCGCGGTGGCCTGCGTCGCCTGCACGCGGTAATCAGTCGCCCACGATTGAGAAGTTGATCGTGGATGACATGACGGATCTCCTGTACCGCTGCGCACTTCGGGCAGCGTGGGAAAACTACGCCTATTACAACGCGGGCGGGGCGTACAGCTATGCGCCTGAACTCCGGTTGACGCTGTTTGGGTCTTACGCGCATCTGTTCCAGTTCTACCGCGAAACCGTGTTCACGCTCGGTATCGATAATCTGCGCGGCGTGGATCTCACAGCGGCGACGTTCTATTTTACCGTGATGGGCGTGACCGTCGATTACGCCGACGGCGCGGCGACGACCACCGTCGTCTTACGTGCGCTGACCCATGCGCAAGGGGCGGGCGCGGTGGACGATACTCCGGTCGCGGATAGCGTCGTGGTCAGCGATCCGCAGATTACGTTTCCGCCGATCACGACCGCGCCGTCGGACGACTTCAATCTCGGTAGCAATACCTATGACATCGGGTTTGTATCTGACGACGGCTATCTGTACCTCGCGGATACGCGCCCCACGCTGCCTACGTGGTCACGCTACAGCCTCGCCTCGCTCGGCATGGCAGGCACGCCCGTCATGTACGTGATCGACGCGTTTAACCCCGCCAACGGCGTGCTTGTCACGTCTACGAAGGCGTACAAGGCGACGAGCCTCGGCACGGGATCGCGGGCACTGGCGAACGAGTACAGTCTGCGCTACTCGACTATCTACCGCTGTCTGCAAAGCGAGCGCGGCGTAAGCGGGTTCTTCGCTTGCGTATCGCACGAAGATAACGCCCGCGTGGATATGGATTACACCACGAACGGCGGTACAAGTTGGACGCAAGTCTCAAACATCGGCGGCGATTGGCCGGGGACAACGGGCGATAACATTTATCCCGGTTGCTACGTCTACGCGGGAACGGCGGGTAAAGTGCTGTTTGGGGCGTTGTCTGGTACGGGCACAACGTCTACCGGGCGAATCAAGGTTTCGACCGATTACGGCGCAACGAGCAGTGACTTTGACAGTAACACGACGGTCGGTTTCATCAGCGACATTCATTGCCCGTTCCAAGATGAAAGCATTACCTACAGCGGCGGTATCATCTCAGCGGGCTATTCTAACTACCGCCTCTACAAAACCATCGGCGGCACGCGCACCGATGTGTCGCCTTCCGACGGGGCGGAATACTACGGCCCGTCGTATCAGTTCGGCACTAAGACCTGCGACGTGGACAAAAACAGCATTCTCTTAGCGGGGCAGAACCGCGACAGCGGCACAATCAAGTTTGGCGTATGGCTTTCGCGTAACGCGGGATCGTCGTGGACGAGCATCGTCAGCGCGGCAACGGGCGTCAAGTATCACGCTTGCACGTTCGCGGGGGATAACCCCAACGTCGCGTGGCTGTGGGGTGATGACGGCACAATCGCGGTGACGCGTAACCTGAACGCGACCACGCCGACCATTCGCGATCTCAGCGGCAACTTGTCATCGTTCACGTCGCCGTCGGTCGGTCGCGTGCTCAATATCTTCGGGGTCTAGGATAAAACCATGCCACGAGCAACAGTAGAAGACAACGCGAAACTGATCGCGGACGCATTCAGCGGCGTTACCCATACGAACCCGCGATCCCGCGCTCTCGGTCGCTATACCAACGGCGTCCTCGAAAACACGACGAACAGCGAGTTAAGTGGCGCGTTCGATTGGGTGTTTGACCCGCTTGACCCGCTGCGCTCATCCGTGCCCGTGCTCAATGTCAAGACGGAACACGCGCCGGGGTTGGCGGTCATTGTGGCATACAACCGCTACACGAAGCAGGATGAGGTCACGGGTATCGACACCGGGATCGCGCCGGAGCAGTTTGGCAGCGCGGCGGCGGGGTTGAACAGTCCGCAGAAGCCCGCGAATATCCCCACGCCGACGACCGCGCGGGACATTATACCGGGCGGCGTGTTTGCGGACGCTGGCGGCGGCTTAAACGTGCGCGTCGGGGCTTATCAGCACGACAGCGGCTATTGGGCAGACGCGGATTATCTGACGCTTGCGCCGACGGCCACAAGTTCGCGGAAATCGTTCGCGGTGGTCGGCGTGAACCGGAGCACGAACGAACTCACGTACACGTTGACGGCGGATCGCGTGACCGCGTTGACGCTTGTTGCCAACGGTGCGCCTACGAGTTACGCGCAGACGGATATACAGGCGGTCATTGACGCCGCGCCCGATACCGATTGGCGCGGGGCGGTGGAACTTACCCACGGTGACACGACGATCAACAGCGCAAAGATTATCCCGCTCAACTGGATACGCGCCGAAATGACGGGCGCAGACGGCAGTAACGCGGGCGTGCGCGGTCTTGTGCCGACGCCAGCGGCAACGGATAACACGAAGTACCTGCGCGGCGATGGCACATGGCAAACGGTCATCGTCGCCAGCGATGCCGCGACGGTCACGTATACGCCAGCGGCGGGCAGTGATCCCGGCAACGTCGATGACGCGCTCGATGACCTGCGCACGCGGATGACGGATGCCGAGAGCGATATCGCGGGGTTATCCAGCGGCGGCATTAGCGCGGCGGGGTGGGTCAGCGCGGGGGAAACGTGGACGTATGCGAGCGCCGACGACCCGACGTACACGTTCACGATTTCGGGCGATCTGACCACAAAGTACAGCGCGGGGATGCGCGTGCGCGTATCGCAGACGACGGGCGGCACAAAGTATTTCATCATCACAAAGGTTGCCTACTCCGCACCGGATACGACGATCACGATTTACGGGGGCACGGATTACGACCTCGCGAACGAGGCGATCAACAGTCCGAATTATGCGGTCGTCAAAGCGCCTTACGGAATGCCGCTAAACCCGACGAAATGGACGGTCGAAACGAGTGACACGACGCTGCGCTCACAGGGGTCTCCAACCGCAAACACGTGGTACAACATCAACAGCACGACGATCAGTATCCCAATCGGCGCGTGGCATGTCAGCTATCAGGTAGGGCTGCGCGTGGAACGGGCGACAAATGGCACGCTTGACGTAGGTTGTACGCTGTCCACCGCGAACAACACCGAAAGCGACAGCAGCATGTCTGTCCGTACAGTCGGCGCAAATTCGACGGTGTTCGAGACCGAGGCGCATCGCTGGCGTATTCTGGATTTGACATCGAAGACGAGCTATTACTTGAACACGCGGTGCGTGACCTCTTCGATGGGCACGATCTACAACATGAACAGCGTCACGCCGCTTGCGATCCGCGCGGTGTGCGTGTACCTCTAAGGAGAGCTATGAAGCGCCTACTCGTCGTCGCTTTCTTCGTTTGCGTCGGTCTCATGATGACGTACTACTACATGAGCGCGTTCCGTACCTGCGAACCGTGCGCGGAATGGCATCGGCAAACGATTGCGGGGGAGTACCTTAGCCCGCACCAGTACCGCGTGTTGGCTCCGTTCCTCGTGCAAGTGGTGTTCAATCCGCAGACGGGCAGCGCGATCCGTACCGCCTACGTGCTCGCGCACGCGGTCGCGCTGCCCGTCATGCTCGGTGCGATGTACCTGTATTGGCGGCGGTGGGTCAGCGACGTTGCCGCGCTCGCGGGTGTGCTGTTCATCGCGGCGTATAGTCCGCTCATGTTCGCGATCTACGGGTTAAGCCTCAATAACCCACTTGAAGTGATCCTGCTCGGCGCGGGTCTGTTGTGGCTCCTCAGCGGACGCGACGGCATCGTGTTCGCTGTCATCGTCGCAATCGGCACGCTGAACCGCGAAACCGCGCTGATTTTGCCGATGGCGTATGTTTGCCTACGTTGGCGGGATACGCGCCGTCTACCCCTGTTTTTACGCGCTGGCGGGTACTTTCTGACGTGGGCGGCGGTGTTCGTCGGCGTGCGCCTGATTATCGGACATGTACCCGATCAGATTACGGTCGCGGACGTGTTCAAAGCGAATACGTCGTCACCGTGGCACATGACGAACGCGGCGATCAACCTCGGCGTCACGATCCCTGTGTGGATACTCGCGGCGCTCGGCGTGCGCGGTGCGGACGCCCGGTTAGGCGCGGTCGCGCTGGCGGGGTTGCCGTATGCGGCATTGTTCGCGGTCTTCGGGTTGTGGAACGAGACGCGCTTACTGCTCCCGCTGTTCACGCTGTGGATGCCGTTCACCCTACGCTATCTGAGTAACAACCTGACACCCGCCTGACAGCGGGTGTTTTTATGAGGAGCCATCCATGACCACCGGAACCGAGTTTCCCGGCCTCCCCGTCACCCCGGCGGCGGATGACGCTTTCGTGATCCTGTAAGCGCGGAAACGAAAACCCCGCCTCAGCGGGCGGGGTTCTGTGTCATCTGTAGGAGTTCACCTATGTGTTCGCGCATAAGCGGGGTGTGCTCATTCGGGTAAAAGCGGATTAACCCATAGTCGGAGATCGTGACATTGAGTAATCCACTTGCACTAATGTAGTCGGCAACGTGACGCGGATAATCGGTGAACTGAATGTAACCGCGTGACCGAAACGAGTGCAGATGGCTAAGGATAGCAACCTGAACAACACGCGGAAGTTCCGCGAACATGTCAAGTAAATCCTCAGCGCTCATTTTCGATCTCTTTTAGTTTTTCGTCTACGAGCCATCGAAATAACGCGCTGTCACTATATCCGCCGCCTTTGGGGTTCTTCGTATTCACGCCTTGCGCGTCGAGGAGCTTATGCAGGCGGTCAATCGCCGCCTGCTGGTCTTTGGTGTAGTGCAGGTACTTTTTCACTATGACACCTCGTGATACATAAAAACGTCGTATTGAACAATCGCGCCGTCTACATCCCATGACGACGGTTCGCAATCACTGCAATTCGGGGAGGTCGCCAGAGCGTCAACTTGTTCAGGTGTCGCCATGATAAACACCGTGATACCATTCTTGCCGTAGGTCGTATCGAAAATGTTGTAAGCGGCGTAGGTTTCGTTAATCAAGGTTTTGTTCAGGCTTTGAAGTTGCTTCACTGTTGCGGTCATTTCGTCATCTCCTCAATCACTCAATCAATAACACCATTATAGTACGTATATACATACATTGTCAAGTACCCAATATCCGAAATCGGCCACCAATTTCTAGGGGGTGTCTATGTACACACGTCACCGCGTGATCCTATGACCGCGCTCACGAGGTTAACGCCCGCTGGCGTTCCCGGTCGTCGCCGCAGACGGCGCACGTTCTCGGTCGGCACGACGCCAACCGAGCGCACGTTCACCGTCCCCGCCGAGACACCCGTGTTCGGTAGCCATGAAAGGGTTTGCTTCCATGACCGTAGATAATCATACACGTCTATTCGGTAATTACCTAGAGTATCGACAATATCAGAGCGGCACAAACGCGGGTCTTCTGTCCTATGAGCAATGGCTCGAAAGCGGTCTCGTTTTCAACGCTCAATCGAGCATGAAACTCCGCGAAGAAATCGCCGCCCTCCGCGCCGACGTTGACGCCGCGAACGCGCGGGCGCTGGCAGCGGAGCGCTTCTACGTCTACCGCAAAGACAGTTACGAACCCGGCGGACTCGAACACTGGAATGCTTTCGAGTCCTTAGAGCAAGCGCAGCGAGAAATTGAGAACGGCCTCATGTACGAGACCATGCTTATCTATTGTTCTCGTGACAACGTGCTCATTGAATTCATGGAGTACGAGCAAGCGTGGAATGAGGATTACACAGAAGCTATCTACCGTTGGCGCGATATTGACAGCGTTGCCGACGCCAACGCGGGCGCGGAAACGGAAGGCGCGGCGGCAGAGATTGCCGAATACGAGCGAAAGTTCGGAATGTCGGGCGCTGAGTTTTTGAAGCGGTGGGAAGCCTACGAAATCCAAGACACCTATGAGGCTAACCACTTCGCCGCACTCATTCGGTTCAATTCCGCCAACTAACCCCTAGCAACCTCTTACAAAACGAAAGACCCTCACACCGAGGGTCTTTTTGATTCTGGATGTGCCATGCTTCCAATCCTGTTCGCTTTCCTGCTGCAAACGTACACGCCGCTATCCGCCGTCCCCAACTGCGCCGCGTTCGCGCCCGTTTCCGGCGGCGGCTACGATGCCGCGTTCACCGAGTACACCGTCGACGCAGCGGGCGTTGACGCGATCCTCAGTCTCGATACGTCGCGCTCATTCTGGCTCGGCTACGACAGCGGCGGTTTCGCGGCGGCGTATTTCGACAGCGATCCCGCGCTCACGTTGACACTGACCACAGCCGACGGCGGCGAACGGTGGATCGACATCACGGTCGCGGACGGCGTGTACTACGTGCTCCCGTATGCGATGACCACGGCGTACGCGGACGCGAACGGGGAGCACTACGGCACGCATCCGTGCGCGGCGTTCACGATTACAGGTGACGAGTTCGCGCGATTACTGGCAGCATTGGAGGCAACATGAGCCAAACGGCAAAGAGACTGACGACACTGTTACGCAGCGGCGGGAGTGGGATATATATCCCGTCGCAGAGCCTTGGTGCGGAGCTGCTCACGAATGGTGATTTCAGTAACGGGCTGAATAGTTGGACAAAGCTCAACGATAACGGTACGACGGCGACGATCACCGAGACCGCCGCGAACGGCAGCGCGGGAACGGGATCGGCGTCGTATGCGAATTCGGGTTCCGCTGTTTCGTTGGGGTTAACGCAATCGGTATTCAGCGTGGGGGATTATTACGAGGTCGGGGCGGAACTCACCGCGTACACATCTGGTCGCTTAGACGTGACCATGAGCAGCAACGCTTTTTTCAACCTGACATCTGCGAAAGCCGCCCGTTACATCGGACGCGCAAGCGGGACGAACCTACAGCCACAAGTGGGCGGAGCACTGCCCCGCACGCTGACACTTGATAATCTCAGCGTCAAAAAACTGACGCTCTCCCCGGAAAAGACCGCGCCGTCGGAGGATATGGATGTGTCGTTTCTGTACACGCTGCCCGCGTCTCCGCTATCGGGTGATAGCGTGTGGTTGCCCGCGCGAATTAGTTCATTCTCGTCGGGTAACTACTGGCTGGTGTATCTCGAATACAGCGGTACGCAGTGGAACGTGTACCTGTACTCGGTTGCGTCGCACACGCGGACACAGCAGAAAACGGCGTCGAATGTCGGCACAACCAACGGGTTACGGTTCTACGCGTTGGGTACAACCATTCGGATGTACACGACCGCGAACAGCGGTACGAACTGGACACAGCGCGATACCGATCTCACCAGTTCGACGTATCAGTCGAGCGTTGGCTACAACGCGATCTACGGATCGCAGTTCACGCCGGGAGCGCTGGCGTACACGGCAGCCACGTAGCCGCGAACGCGCTGCCGCCCGTTCGCACGCGGGCGGCGTTGGCGCGGTGACGCGGGGGCTAGGCTAGTTTCCATACCGGATTGACGCCAGCTTGCGACGCTCTGCCGCATTCCCCGCCTGTGCGTAAATCATTGTCGTGTTGGCCTGAGAGTGCCCTAGTTGCTTCTGAACCTCAGACAATGGCACCCCTTGATCGAGTAGTTCGGTTGCAAGCGTTCGGCGGCTGTCGTGCGGTTTCCAGACCACGCCCGCGAGTTTACCCGTTGCCTCGACAACGTGGTACAGCGTATCCGCAGTGATCGGCTTATCGTTGCCGAGCACGCCGTTAATAACTGGACAGAACACGTATAAACGCCCCTCCGTGCGCTTCTGCCAGTGCTCTAGGGCGCGTATAGCCAAATCCCCAAATAACGCGGCGTAGCGCTCTTTATTGCCCTTGCCGTGCCGAATGTGGATAGTCCCTAAGTCGAGATCAATGTCGTTCCACTGTAGCGCGACAATCTCAGCCCTCCGTGCACCACTGGCGAACATTGTAGCGATTAACGCCTGATTGCGGACGCTCAATAGATCATCTGCTAACCACACATCGAGAATGCTTTCGACTTGTTCGGATGACAACGCGCGGCGCTTGCGTTCCTTACCGCTTGCGTTCTGCTTGGGCGCTCGAACTAGCTTCACGCTTTCATAAGCGGCGCGGCGCATCGGGTTTGCATAATCGACAACTGCTAGCACTTGCGCCATTGTCCGCATAGCTGATAGTTGGCGTTGGCGAGTGGTCATAGACACTTGTTGAGACTTGAGGAAATCGACCACTGTTCGCCCATTGATTTCGAGTAAGTCAATACCGTTTGCTATTGCGTACTTCGACCACGACTTATAGGTATCGGCGTAAACGCGCCCACTGCTATCGGCAACCGTTGCCAACACCATTTTGATGATGGTATCGAATTGCTGAGTAGTGGTAATCGCGCTGTTCTCGTATGGCCCTAGATCAGACATAAAACCTCCCGATTAACGAAAAGGGGTATTTACATTATCGCTCACTTGTGCTAAAATAGCAAGTATCGAAAAGAAAAATCCCCGCGCTTGCGTCACCCCGCACGGCTTGTTCGAGAGCGTCTATACGTTCGCCATCGGTCATCGCGCGTCCTCGCTTTCGGCGGGCGCGGGGTGCGCATGTTCGTTTACAGCGTGCCGGAAAATGTAGACGGTATGCCGAACGGTTGTCCGAAGCGGTTTGCATTCCGCCACGCCGATCCACTTCGACCCATTATTCTTTGCTTCCCAGTTGATTGACACAGCGTCAAGTTCACGTGCTGCGCAATCCTTGGCCTCTTGAAGATCAGTAAAAACGGCGCAACCATCTTCAACGTAATGCCCCAAGTGCATTACCCAAACGTCGCTCATTCTGTACCGCCCTTCTCTGCTTGCCGCCTACGGCGTCGTATCCGCGCGGCTTCGTCGTGTACTGCCTTCCGTATCGCTTGCGATTGGTTGAGCTTGTACTCATCTTCAATCAGTCTAATGTCACTGACATAAGCGTCTGTGACCCGTATCTGAATGCGCTTATCCGCTTTCATAAGCACCTCTCTTTTGCCGATTATTGTACACCTGTTGTACACACAAAGTCAAGCGGGTAATATAGCGTAATCTTGCGCGGCTAACAGCCCGTGCGCAGAATCAGCCCATAGAAGCACGCATCAGCCTCAAGACCTCCGAACGGCTTAGGGTTGGCGCGTGCTTCTTTGCGTTGATTAGCCGCATTGTAGCCGTTCGGAGGCAAACATGAAGCACACTAACGACGGGAGCGCAATCTAATGTCGCTCAATGAAATTGTAGTCATTCTAGGCACGCTGATCGGCGCAATCGCCGCAGGCTATGTACAGCAACGCAAGCAGCGGAAGCAAGTGACCGCCGAAATCGACGCGCACAAGGAAACGGTTGCCGTGCAAGCGCAGAAGCAGACGGCGACGTTGCAGGAGGAACTCTCGCGCAAGTGGACGGCAGAACTCGAACTCACGCGCAATGAACTGACGGCGGAAGTCGAGACGTTGAAGCAGGATAATCACAGCATGGCGGACAAGATCAACGCGCTCCGTACCGACCTGATCGCGGAACGCGCCCGCAACACTGACCTGAAAGCCGAGCTTGAGGCAAAGAACCTCGACATCGACCTGTTGCAAAAGGAGGTTCGGGCGCTGCGCGAAGCCGTTGACGCACTGAAAGCCGAGCGCTCGGACGCGGTGTTAGCGCTGGAAAAGGAAACGGAGCGGAGCCGCGCTATGGAACAGCGCATCCTTGCACTCGAACACGATCTCGCCACTCTGCACGAAAAGAACATCCGTCTTGAGGCACAGCTAGATGCCTACGAAAAGGTAGTCGTTCCGCTGATCGACAAACTGGCGTTCGTTGCCACGTTGACGCCGCCCACCGTTGACCCGATCCCGTTGGTGGCGGCAGCATGAAGCGCATTGTCTACTTCGCCGCGCTCATTCTGACCCTGTGCTGCGGGTGGTCAGTCGGTTTCAAATCGTCACCGACTGCGCACGACATCACGTTCGCCACGAATACCACGAGACCGACGCTTACCGCGTCCCCTACCCCTGTTTACGCGCCTCAAAACGAGGCTTTAGCTATGGAGGATACAGCAATGGAAACTCAGGTTAACCCGCAGGACTTTTTCGCCGTGACCGACTTGATTCAGTTCGTCGTCAACATCGTGTTCGCGCTCGTCACCGGGGGCGCGGTCGGTTTCGCGGTCGCGTTGTCGCGCATGAGCAAAGAGCAGAAGGACAACGCCGAACGCCTGTACCAGTCGCTCCCGCCGCAGTGGGGAACGATCATCCGTGACATCGTGGTCGGCGGCAAGGCGGCGTTTGAGCGCTTTGACGAGATCACCGATGGCAAACCGAATACCGCGCCGACCACCGATGACCGCGCGTCCGGTTGACGCGTTCCCGGCGGAAACGATAAGCGGTCACGCGATGTGACCGCTTGCGTCGGGCTATTCTGCTATGTGTTTCCACGTTCGTCCGTTTACAATCGAGCGGATCGCTTCACGGGTCATGCCGTACCTCTTCGCAATCTGCACATTGTTGACGCCCTGCTTGTGTAGATTGCGAATTTCGCGTACCTGTTCCTCGGTTAATTTAGCCTCCGGTCGCGCTTCCCCTTGCGCCGCGTGGCTCCACCTTAAGCGCCGCCGCTAGTTGTGCGCCGCTCGGCATGGTGTAGGCTTTGCTCGGTCTGCCGCCTTTGTCGATAGTTTTTACGGGTTGTGAGCATGTGTCTTTAGATGTATTTGCTCTATCGGGCGTCTTATCCTGCTCACAAACCGTAAAAACCCCTAACCCGGTCAAATTCTCGATTACACTGTACAGAGTATCGAGCGCAACAATGCCAGCGCGACAACGCGGAGTAACGTTAGCTTTACGGGATACCCGTTATCGTTTGTCAGGTTCACAGCTTGCCGCCCCGAAAACGCCCACGGTTTCAACCGATGCGGTGCGCCGCGCATGATTGACCACACGTCTCCATTTGGCGTCGTGTAGTAGCCATTAAAGCCGATTACGGGGCGAACGTCGTCACACTCCGCCAGAGCCTTGATCTTCTCGATAATAACCTCATCTCTGCCCATCTGTTTCCTCCTCTGCTAATGTGCGCCCGCGTTCCCGGCGACGGCAACGTGTGACCCCGCTGACGGGCGGAGTCGCGGTTGCGCGTGGGCGGGTAGCAGACTCCACCTTCTATCAACCTTCGCCTAAATGCCCTGTCAAGCGTGCTGCTGTGCGTTCATCCATTTGCGCCACGCCGTCTTTTTTCAGCCATTCGTCCTTGCCTAGATCGCGCGACATATCATAAGCACGAATAGCCGAGATAGCGACCGCCGCAACCTGAATCAACTCTTTGCGGTACTGATACCCATCATCATCAATGTCAGGGTCGCGCCCTTGAAACCATGTCTCAAGGATCGCTTTGGAAACTTCTCCGACTTCCTCAACTAAAATAGCATTCCAGATCAGCGGTTCGTGTTCCTGTACGCCCCACTTATCGATCTGGCGCTGCATCTCAGCTTCAACTTCATCGATGATCTTGTCATCGTAACGATCTTGAATTGCCTTTTTCTCTCGATTCCTTTCGGTTACAACAATGCACTTTAGCTTACCCTACGCATACACGTCACCGAGCACGTCGCCCGCCGCCGTACGC
>ERZ724505.516-NODE-516-length-24649-cov-13.643978_pt1 | contig 24649 bp, 41 predicted proteins | sample MGYA00376038_ERZ724505 | MGnify/ENA primary metagenome ERZ724505 (study PRJEB28724, sample SAMN07190884) | wastewater metagenome | isolation source: effluent of sewage treatment plant in Hong Hong | place: Hong Kong | collected 2016-03-17 ...
CGTGCTCTTGTAGATCCTGACGGTCATGCCGTCAGCTCACACTCGGGTGCGCCCGCAAACGGCGACCCGCTGTGTCCGGTGCGGCGGTACCAATTCGCGTACTCGGCGAGCATCGCACGCAGGGCCGCTTTTGGCTGTCCATCAACCAGCAGCTGCGCATTCCGTACCCCACAGCGCTGCAGGATCCACGCCCGCGCGTGGTCCTGAGAGTTGGACGCCAGCGGCGCCGCCATCTCGCCGGCCCAGGCCTCAAACGGCGCCAGCGTGGGCAGCAGCCACAAGAATGCCAGCAGCGCGCGCTGGTCCATGCTCAGGTGCGCATCCGCGCTCATGCCGGCGGCGGCGTCGATACCCTCGCCTATGCCGATCTGCTGCGTCGGTGCCGCTGGCGCTGGCGCTGGCGCCGGCGCGCGCACCTGGGTGGCGTTGGCGATCGGTAGCGCTACCGGTGTTCCGGGCGCGTGCTCTGCCAGCCAGCGCAGCGCGGCTGCCGCGCTCTCCCGCGGTACCGCGATGGTGATCAGCACCGTGCCGTCGGCTTCCTGCTCGGCGCGGTGCCGCGTGCCCTCAAGCATCCTCGGGCTGCACCGTCTGGGCCGGTGGCTGCGCCACGCTGGCCAGCTGCATAGCGACGGCGCCCGCGCTGCGCTGCTGGTCGTCAAAGCCAAACTGCGTAGCTTCGAAGCCGTCCGGGGCAATGGCCTGCGCCGGCGGCTGGCTGATGTGCTGCATGGCTCGCTCCTTACAGTCGGAAAATTCTGTTGGTGCCCGAGTCCCAGGTCACGATGATGTCGCCACCGTTCGGGGTGATGGGCAGACCGGTAGCCGTGTCGATCCAGGCCTGCAGGTAGCTGATGGTGTCGTCGCCGCTCACGCGGCGGTAGATCAGAATCGCGCCGATCGCGATGCCCGACACCGCGGTGAACGTCACGTCGTTGGCGTCCACCGCACCGTTGCTTGTGACCGTGGCGCCGCTCAGATTCACCGGCCCGGCCACTTTCGCGGCCGGAATGAAATTGCGGATGTCCGGGTGAGTCGCATCGAAGGTGTAGTTGGCCGTGCTGATCAGATGCACGCTCATCACGCCCGGACTGGTTTCGCGCCAGTCCTGAGCTCCTTCGGCGAAACGCTTGCGGGCGATTTCGTACAGGGTGTTTGCCATGCGGGTACTCCTAAAACGAAAAAACCCGGCATGGCCGGGCTACAGGGGACAACGTGGTGGCGATGAGCTAGACCTGCAATTCGGTCAGAGAGACCGTGCTCACCGTGTACGAGTCACCCGCCGTCGCCGGCGCGAGGAACACGATTTGCGTCTGGGTGTTCCAGTTCACACCGGCAAACATCCCGTCTGCGGGTGAAAACGATTGTTCGTGCTGACCGGTGGCGGCGAAGGTGATCAGCGTGAAGGTTTGCCCATCAACGACCAGCTGCAGGGTGCCCGCCGCCCCTTCTGTTCTACCTGGTGCAATCAGTTGCATGGTGTGTCCTCAGAATTGGGGTTTGGTGCGATAGCCGCGCACTCGGCGACGCAGCGCCAGCAGCTGGGCGCTGACCTTGGGGCCGAATGCCGCTGTGAACTGCGCTTCGTGATAGGCCGAGCGATCGAGCGATCCGGCGTCGGCGTCGCGTACCTGATAGGCGCGCGCCGCAGCGCCGTGAACGAGCGCTGCGTGCTGGTCTAGCGCAACGCCGGTGGGCTGGGTGTTGTCGTTTCCCCCGGCCAGTCGCTCGGCGCCCGTCGGCACGCGATAGCCCCATAGGGTCACTGTGGCGTCGGCATCAGGGACGGGCGTTAGGGCGAAGTAGCCCTCCCGCTCGATGACGATTCGATCCGGCAGCCCCTGCACGGTCAGGTACTCGGGATCATCATCGAGCGCGACCGATGCGCCGATAACGATCAGATCGCGGCCCGTGCTGATTGCCCCGGACAAGATCTGATACCAACCGGTTGGCATCGCGTACTCGCGGGTTCCTGCGGTGCACGCGACAGTGGCCGTGACCAGCATGAGGCTGCCGCGGATGCACGCGTCGTCGGTCGCCTCATCCAGCTTGCGGATCAGGTACGCCGTGTCCCACAGGTAGGGTTCTGCGCGGTCGTCGAGGACCACGCGCAGATCCTGTACCAGCTCTCCGCGGGTCATGCCAGCGCCGCAATCCGGGCGCGGACGATGGACAGCACGGTGTTACGCGGCGGCGGCTGCGTGGACGATTCCTCCAGCGCCAACAGCGCCGTCAGCAAAGCCGGGTCAGTGATCTGCTGCAGCTGGACGCGCAGATCCGCCACGCTCAGCCCGCGCAGCGCAATCACTCGGTCTTGGTCGACGCCGTCAGCCGGCGCGGTCGAAGGCGGCGGCGTCGTGCCGCCCACTGCGATTACCTGCGTCGCCGGCTGGCTGGACTGCGCCCCGGGCTCCTGGGTGGGCGGGCGCGTGAGCGTCGGCAGCTCGAACGGCGCATAGCCCTCGGTGATGCTGAGCAGGCGCGCAACGTGCTCCGGGTCCGTCACCTCGCACACGTGCGGGCCGTCCGGGGTGCCGTCGATAGGGCGGAAAAAGTACCGCTGGTTCCCCAGTTCAATCGGGGCATGCGGGCGGTGGATCAGGGATCGAATCAGGGCCATGGAATGGTTCCGGGTAGAGGCTCCGGCCGGGCTTACGCAACGATCCGCTGACGGACGTTACCCGGCCGGAGCAGTTGACCTCAGTACGTGGGCTGGCGCGCCTTGTACGCCAGGCGGAAGTTGATCGTCTTGGCGTTCACCACGGTCGCGAAGGCAGTCGGGAACGTGGCGATGATCGTGCGCGCGTCGTCGCTGATGCCCAGCTTGTAGGCCGTGCTCAGCGCCGCGCCCGCCGGCTCCAGAACGTAGAAGCCGGCGGCATTGCCGAGGGCGCCCGACACGATGATCGCGTCCGCATCATCGGCCGTGCCCAGGTGCAGCGTGCCGGTCGGGCTGGCGTTGCTGTCGAGCTCATCGCCCCACACCCGGCAGTGCTCGGGCAGCAGCTCGTAACCGGGCGGCAGCTCGCCGACTTCGATGGTGTCGTTCTGAGCGGGGCCGGTGCCCGCAGCCCAGGTGTAGTAGGAATCGACCAGCACCGGTTGCCCGATGTTGTCGGTGGTAATGGCGGACACGCCTTCCTGCGCCCGCGTCGCTTTCAGTGCAGTCATGGTGGTGCTCTCCTTGGCGTGGCGCCAGAGCGCCACGCACATTGGTCAATGAATTGGCGTCAGCTCAGGATCAGCCCGGATCGGCCGCGGCGGTGTCGACCGCCATCGTGCTGTAGTCGCGTCCGTTGAACTGAGTTTTTTTCGCGCCCCAGATCACGTCAGCGCCGATCACGACCTCATTGCCGCGGTTCTGCTGTTCCTCGTGCCAGCTGAACCGCAGGCCTTCGCCGGGCGACCCGAACGCCAGCACACCGGCCTGCGCGCCCATGAACAGCGCGCGCGCGGCCTTGACGTTGCTGCCGGCGCCGTAGTCGTCGAACCGGATGACCGACTCATGCGAGTGCAAGATGCAATCGCGAACCAGCCCCAGCGACTCGTTGAAAATCGGGTTCTGGCGACCCTCGGCGCCGGCCGCGGCCTTCTGGATGTCGAGCCAGCCGCCGGTTCCGGTGGTCGTGCGCAGGTCGTGCTCCTGGTACGTGTGCATCAAGAACACAAACCGGTTGATGCCCTCGACATTGCACGGCTGGATCTTGACGAGCCCGTTCTGCTGAGCGCCGCCGCCCATCGTGCGGGCCTTGGTCACCACGCGCTCGATGACATCGCGCGTCATCTTGCCGGCGGTGGTCAACGTCACCTTGCTGGTGCCGTCGCCATACATCTGGTGCTCGGCATCCGGCGCCTGCAGCGCGTTGTTGGCGCGACCTGTCCAGCCCAGCGGCCAGACGAACGAGTTGTCGATACCGCGGGCGCCCGACAGGTAGATGAAAATTGTCTCGTCGTACAGACGCGCCCAGTAATCCTCCAGCTGCTCGCGGGCGAGCATGCGGTGGTTGTGCAGGGTGCGCTTGCGCGTCATCTTTCCGCCGAGGTTCGCGCCCTTGTAACTCTGATCGATGCGAACGACGTCCTGGTAGAACTTCAGCTTCGCTTCGCTACCAACGCGGTTGTCGTCGCCCTCGACCGGCGCGCCACCGATCGCCACACTCAGGTCAAAGCGGATCTCGTCGCCGTCGGCGACTTCGAGATCGGTCAGGATCTGCAGGGGCTTGGTCTTGCCCTTGCTGGCAAACTTGCGGGTGAAATACGAGCGCCGGCTGATCTGCTGGAACAGCGACGCGGAAAACAGCTTTACCGCTTGGGGCGAGTTGAGCCCCACGATGGTCTGGGCCATGCCTGAGTCCTCTGGTAGTTAAACGTCCAGGCACTCATGCGCCGTCCTGCTTGCCGGGCGCGCTCATGCGCGCCGGCTGTGGGTTGCGAGTCAGCTTGCCCACCGGGGCCACCTGCTCGACTTTGTCTGGTCCCTCGATGCGCAGGCGCGTGCGCCCGCCGCTCTTGGGCTCTACGGTGATCGTGGTTCCTGCTACGCGCACGGCAGCGCCGGGCGCTAGGTCCAGGAATAGCGCCATTACTCGGTGCGCGGCTCGATCGGCCGCAGTTCGAAGGTGGCGCCCGGCGCCTGCGCCAGCAATCGCTCGATCTGGGCGTCAGTCATGCCCGCAAACCGCGCCTCCAGATCCTCGATGCCCATGCTGGTCAGCTGGCTAAGGTCCGGGGCGCCACCGAGATCTGCGCCAGCCTGCGGCGCATCGGTTAGGCGCGGGGGCAGCGTGCTGAGATCCGGCTGGCGGTCGGGCGCCCTCGGCGCGACCGGCTTTGGGATGGTCTGCCGGAACTGGGCTTCGGCTTTGGCCAGCAGGTCCGCTGGGGCGAGCTTGCCGCCGGTGGCCTGGTCAATGGTGTTGACCAGCCCCTGAAACATCGCGAACTTTGTCTCGTCGCCCGCAATATCCGGGTTAGCTGCCATCAACGCATTGGCTGCCTGGTTGAATGCTTCCTCGGCGCTTGCGGCTACCGCCGTCGTCACGGTGGTGGCTGCCTTGGCAGCCGCCTCGGCAATCGTTCGCTGCGCGATCAGCGTGGCCTCCGCCTGACTGATTGCCGAGAACTTCGCCGCCCATTCGGCCTGCGTCAGGTCGCCCGATTCCCAGGCCTCGTTCAGCGCATCGCGCTCCTTGGCGAAATCGCGCTCCGACAGCGCCTTGTCCACCTCGACGGTCGGCACTACTACCTGCGGCGGCGCCGGCGCCGCTGCTGCTGCCGCAGCGGCGGCCTTGGCCGCTTCCTCGGCAGCCTTGGCGGCAGCTTCTGCGGCGGCGGCATCGGTTGTGGCCTTGGCTTCGGCAGCAGCCTGATCGGCAGCAGTCTTCTGCGCTTCCGCGACGCGCGCGGCTTCTGCGTCGACCACGGCTTGCTCGGCCGGAGTCATCTCATCCACGGTATCGGTCATTGTTCACCTGTTTGCGATGCGTTGCGGATTACCTGGTCCGCGGTTTGTGCCAGCGGCAGCAGGGCAGCGATCAACTGTGCGATCTCCAACGCCTTGCCCTGCACGCCTACCTGCTTTTCTTGGGCATCGGCGCGCAACTTGGCGGCCTGCGCCCGGTCCTTCTCCACCTTGGCCGACGCTGCAGCCTCTTCCAGCGCCCGCTGCTGTTGCTGCTGCTGCTCGGCAGCCTGTTGCTTGGCGATGACCTCGGGGTCATCCGGCCGCGCGTTGGGGTCTTGCTGGCCGTTGATCGCGCGGATGCGCGCGACGATCGCCGCTTTGCCCGGCAGGTCCGTCAGGTCAATGGCCAGATCCAGCAGCTGCAACGCGACCTCAGGCTGCAGCTGTCCGATCGTCTCCAGCAGCTGCTCGGCCATCGCCGCGCGCATCGTGGCGCGGTAGTCCTGCGCGTCGACGATGTAATCGGCCTGCTGCGCCGTGATGTCGTTCTCGTACGTCCAGGTGCCCGTCTGCTCGTCGTAGGTCGGCTGGTTGATCCGGACCCACTGCACTTGCAGCGATGCCGGGTCTTCGGTCACGCGGAACTGCTGCGGCGCCGAGACAAACTGCTCGGCGCAGCTCAGCACCAGCTGCCCGCTGGCTTGGAACGCCAGTGCGTGGTTTTCGAACAGCGTCGCCGTAGTCAGCGATCCCTCGTTCTGCTTGGCGGTGATCGCGCGGCCGGATATCGCGCTGCTGTCGCGCCCCATCTGCTCGCGGTTGACGCCGGTCCCGTTGTGCACGTGGTCGGCGGCCAACTGCGCCATGTTGACCTGGTTCTGCGCTGCTTGCTCGCCGCTGCGGATCTCGAAGCGCTTGCCGCCGGCGCCGGTCTTGGCCGCGTTGAGTCGGATGATGCCGTCCGGCCGCGCTGCCTCGGTCCGCACGTCCTCCCATCCTTCGGGCGTCAGCGCGTCCTCGTCGGCAATCACCTGATTGGTCGCCAGATGCCACTGCGCTTTGCTCAGGCGCTTGTTGTAGTCCGACTGCGCATCTCGAGCTCCGCGGATCACGCCGTACGGCATGCCATCGCGATCGCGTCGATACGCCCAGGTCGGGACCAGCGTGAATCGCTTGTGCCGATAGGGCATGACACCCCGGCGCAGCACGCCCTCTGGAATCCACAGGGCATAGTGCATGTCCTGCTGCACGCTGTCCGCCAAGCTCACCGCACCATCCTTCAGCGCGGCGGCGTGGTTTGGGTTAGCCGGGTCGAAATCCAGACCCTGGAGGCTGGCCGCATCCGACGTTCGGGCGCGCATGCGCTGCGCTCGGCGCGGCGCGCGGTACTCGGTCTGCAGGATGGTGACGCGCTGCTGCATGCCGTAAGGACCGATGCCGCCCATGCCGCGGTTGCGGGTGCGGCCGGATGAGTCGGTGTCCAGCCACAGCTGCGGCACGTCGTCGTCCAGGTCGTAGACGTCGAAACCGGCAAACCCTAGCCGCCCCTCGACCGATGCTGATTGCGTCAGCAACTGCTCGTGCTGGGGGAACATCGCCACTGCGTATTCCAGATCGAGCGTGCGCTTTCGCGTGATGTAGCGGCAATCCTTGAGCAGTGGGTGAAAGCTATACGGATCCCACCAAACGTTGCGCCAGCGCTCGTGCTCGATCAGCACCGGCGGCGTATCCGGGTCCGCGGATGCCGATACCTCCAGCCAACCCACACCAACTTTCAACGCGTCCTTGAACGCTGCCGATCGCGCCGCTTTGGCGAAGTTGAGGTCGTCCAAATACTTGACGTAGGCCTGTTTCGCCTTGCAAGCGGCTTCATCGTCCGGCGTTCGAGGCCGCACTGCCCAGTCCCAGCGGGCACGTGCCTCGGTGCCCGCCAGCCAGTCCACCGCCATCTTGACCAGGTTGAACACCAGCGGAGCCTGCCCGCGCCCGGCCATTTCCGCCATTTCCTCGGCGGTGTACTGGATGTGGTCGTAGTAGTCGGCATCCGTCTGCTGCTCGCGCCGGTTCGGTGCGTGCATATCGCGGGCCGTGTACCACCAGTCGGTCAGTTTTCGCAGCAGTGCGTCGCCGGCCAATACCTGCGCGCGCTGGCGGACCTCGGACGATCGCATCAGGCACTGGTCCGGTAGTCGATCAGCGTCACGCTGTCGCCGCCCTGCTTCGCGCGCAGCACCAGCCTGTTGGCCTCGGCTTCCCGCTGCCAGTCCTCCTGCGTGCGCACCGGCCTCGGCGGCATGGCGATCAGATCGGGCAGGTACTGCTGGATGGCGTCGACGATGCGGCACGCGCCTTGGCGCGACGGCACGTCGTACAGGAACGCGGCCATCTCGATCGCCTGCAGCATGATCCGGCGCTTGGCGGCGTGGCCATTGGGGTCCGTATCGGTTCCCCGGTCATCCCATTTGTGGGCATCGCTCAGCGCGATCATCTGCGAGCGCTTCTGCACCGGATTGCGCAGACGCATCATCGGCTGCACGCGCTGTTCGCCGGGCAATGCCCGCCACTCGAACGCGATTTGCAGATCTCCGACGACGCCGGAGTCCCAGATCGTTACGGCCATTGCGCTCCCCTACACAGTTTTCCAGTTGATCGCGCTTTGCTTCCGGCGCTTTTCCTGCCGCACCACCTCGGGCTCGTAGCCCTGCGCGGCCTGCCTGATCGCGTCCACGTAGTTGCTGGTCCAGTCGTGCAGCGGGTGATCCCGGTAGCACTGGCCCTTTTCATCCCACTCTTTGCGGTACGCCCGCAGCGCCGTAATCAGGCCTTGCCCTTGCGCGTCGTCGCCGCATCCTCGGAGGTCGAACCTGCAGCGCGGCAGCATTTGGCGCGTCATTTCGATGCCGTCTGAGATCTGCTCGATTCGGGAGACCAACTTGCACTTGAACCCCAAGCCCTCAAGCACCTGCTTGCGGCTCTTGCGGTCCTCGCGCGAGTAGTCGACGTTGGCCGCGTCATGCGGCAGGTACTGCCAGCCGTATGTCCACTTGTGCTTGTCGGCGAGCTTTGTCAGCTCTGCGGCAAAATGGTGCAGGCCTTCGCCGTCTTTGCCGTAGCAGTAGATCCAGTTGAGCCAGCCGCCGTGGTCCTGCATGAATGCCAGGACGTTGGTGTCGTTGGTCCCCAAATCCCAGAACACATGCACCGGCAGATGCGGAAGGATCGGGAGGCTGCAGATCCTGCCTTCGGTGTCGGCCTGCTCCATGAGCTTGCCGTAGTAGCTGCCGTCCTTGGTCGCGCGGAACGCTTCTTTCGGTGTACTGGGATATTCCCGGTACATCAGATCGCCTTGCTCCTGGTGCTTCTTCACGTACCAAGCGCGCTTGCGCGCGTTCAGTTCGAAGCCGGTCTCGGCCTCAACCTGCGCGAAGTACTCCAGGTAGTCATCGGTGATGACCACGCCTTCCGGATCGAGCTCGTAGGTGTCATCCTCGAACCAGGGCAGGAAATGGATGCGGTAGTCCATTGCCGTGAGCTTGGCGGTTCCTGCCGCGATCTGGCGCCGCAGCTCCAGCGCTTTCTGGCACTTGGCGTAGAAATCGCCGTACTGCCCTTCGGCCGTGCTCTCGATGGTCACGTAGTTGCCGGGCGCCACCGTGTTTAGCGCACCGGACTGGATTTCCTTCGCCCGGATTGGATCACGCGCGCAGATCTTGCCGTACTCTGAGATGTGCAGCCATTGCAACGTGCCCGAGCGGTGACTGAGGCTGACGGTGATCGAGCTGCCGTTGCTCAGCCTGAGCAGCCCGGTGTTATCCCGGCTGACCGCCTGCCGCAGCCGCCTAATTGACGGCGGCAGGTTGTCGTAGGCAAACAGGATCTTGTCGACGAACGCGGCGCTTGCGTCCGACAGCTTGTGGAACACCAAGCCGCATGCGGTGTCCTTTCGGAACAGCGCTGTGTCTAGCGCCCGGATGCACGCCCAGGTCGTTATGCCGAACTGCCTGGCCTTCAGGATCAGATTCAGGTAATGCAGCTCGGCGTCAATCTTTAGCTGCGCCGGGTTGGGCGTGAATCGGACCTTGCGGCCCTTCTTGTCACGGATCCAATACAGGTGACTCAGGCGCCACGCGCGATCACTGAGCTTCGCGCGCAGGTCGTCCTCAGAGACCCGTTCCAGCTCCATCGATCTCGTCCAGTAGATCCTTCAGCGCGCCGCCTGCCGGCGTGCCGTCTTGGCCGACCTTGGCCGGGATGTTGAACGCCTGGCGTTCAAGGCCGATCAGGTGCTTCAGCGCGCTGGACAGTGCTTGCACCGCCTTGCTGCGCATGCCCAGGTCGTAGGCAATTTCCAGCGCTTCGAGGACTACGTTCGTGTCCTCATCGATCTCCGCCCCACCGGCGCGCGCTGCATCCAGCAGCCTGCGCACCGTAGCGTGCAGCGACTGCCGGTGCCTGGATACGGTCGTGAGGTCGTTGAGCAGCGCATCGACCGCAGATCGAGCCGTCCTGATCGTAGACCGGTGTTCCAGCACAACATCGTGCCCGACGCGTACCAGCGCGTCCTCTACCTGCTTGGCAGTGAGGGCCGTTTCTCCCGCCACGCTGCGGTCGAGGGCATCCTGAATGCGATTGGCCACGCGCGCCGAGCGCTTGGCCGGCTGTTTGACTCCGTCCTTCTTGGCCCGAGATCGGATCGTGCTTTCCGATACGCCGAACATCCGTTCGAGCTCACGAGGGCCGTGAACGCCCTCGCCGTACAGCCGCATGATTTCCGGCCAATCGATCGTTACGCGCGTCACGATTGCCACCACCAGCCGTTATGCGAGCAGTTGACGCTGTGCTGCCACCAGATCCTCGTGAATCGGTCGGTGCGCTGCTGGGCGTTGAGCGCCATGGCAGCGAGTTGCCATTGAGTCACCGCTGCAACCACGGTTGCCAGGGCGCATTACTGGTCGTGGCGGTCAACGCCCAGCGAATCGCTGAAACAATCGCGCGCCAGTGCAGCACAGCGCGTAACGGCTCCACCACCCGCGCTTTGACGTGCCGGCGCGCCACCACATACCGCGGCACCACCCCCGCCCCATACCGCCCAACCGCCTCCCCGCCCTCGCTTCGCGCACCGTCGCGCAACACTTCGCGCAGCTCATGCGTGCGCGTAACGGGCTGCGTTGTGTGCGTGAGGTTGTAGTACGGGACTGTGATTTCTTGGTTCACGGCTGCGCGTTCCTGTTGTGTTACGGTGCGTTGCAATTTCTCAGCCAGCCACCCACGCGCCCACGTCCTGCGCGCTCATCCCTCGGCGCAACCCGTAGCGCTTGAGCACGGCGTCAATGCGCTCGCCGTCCGCAGCGGTGAACACCAGATCGCCGTCGGTGACCAGTTGGGCTACGGTCATGTCCTGCATGCGCACACCGGTCAGCGCGGCTGCCTGTTGGTGAATCAGCGCGTGGCGCTCGGCCGGCGTGTCAAGGCTGCGCTTGCGCGACTCGCGGCACTTGCAGCCGCCGGCCAGCTCATCGCGCCGGATCCCGCGCCGTACCCATTTCTCGATTGCAGCGGCTTTGCTCAGATCCCCTTCGGCTAGGCGCACAGCTTCGAGCCGGATTGCTGCCAGCGTGTTCATTTCGTCGTCCTTGTTTGCTTGACCACACACCGCGCATAGGACGCGACTGCGTCCAGCACGCTGGCGAACCACTGGTCTGTCGCGACGCCTTCGGCCAGTGCGTCCTGATCATTTGCTGCGTTCGCCGGCGGCGGGCCGGCCGGGATCTGCAGTTTGCAGCTGATCTCAGCCGGGCGGGTCACTACCAGCGGCGGCGGCACGGGCGCGCTCGGCTGCGGCTGCGACCTCGGCACGAGACTGCTCACGCACCCGGCGCACAGCATCTGGATACACACATACAGCCAGATTCGCATTGGTCAACGCTCCCTGCAGTTGCCGGCCGATGCCACCGAACCGCCCTTCGATACGAGCCAGCGCCTCCGCCAGCTCGTCACGCGACGCGACATCGGCGCGCGCGCGATCGGCGGCGTCCAGCAGCTGCTGGTCTTTGGCGGCCAGCGCCTGTTGCGCGCGCCCCAGATCCGCCGTCAGCGCCTCGGTCGAGCGGCGCTGATAGCCTCGGTCGTCTCCTGCCCGGAACGCTAGGCCGATGACCACCACCGTGATCACCCACCGCAGCCATTCCACTACTTCACCCAGCCCGGCAGGCCGTGGTCCTTGGCCGCATCGCAGAACTGCGCAAGGAACGGGTCGCCCCACGCGGCCCACCACGCGTCGAAGGCGGCATCGGCGATGCCGACTGCGGCCCAAGCCCGGCGCACGGCCTCGATGACAGCCTCACGCTTCTCCTGATTGCCCAGGCCGCTGGCCTGGGCGATGCGCGCGGCAGCCGCCACATACTCCAGATCCGCGATCTGCTCGGGCTCCAGCGCGGCAACGCGATCGCCCAGGCGCCGGAGCGCGGCGGCCAGCACGCGCCGGTTGGCCCACGCATCTTCGAGCGCTGGCAGACCCGCGGCCAGGGCATCGCGCAGACGAGCGCGCACGGACTTGAACCAAGTTCGAATGCCCATTATCGATCCGACTCCTCTTTCAGACTGGCCCCAGCGTCGATCGCCGGCGCCAGCGGGTAATTGGTGGGCGCCGGCGCCTTGGCCGGCCACAGGATGTGCAGGACGCGCGCACGGGGAAATGCGGCGATGCTCACGGCGTCACCCTGATTGCCGCCCAGCAGCCGCACGTGGGTGGCGCTGACGGCATCGAGCAGTCCGACGTGCCCAAGCGTCGGGCCACGCGGCGACGACAGCACCACGACAGCCCCCAGGCGCGCATCGCACGCCATGAAATTGGGGCCGGGCGCAAACGAGCGCGCCAGTCCCGAGCGGGTTCCGGCATAGCCGCACTGTTCGAGCGCGGCATTGGCCGCGGCAGCGCACCAGGGTGTTTCGTCGTCGGTCACGCGCAGCTGCACGCGGCCGAGCACCCAGTATTCCTCGATCCGCGGATTGTCCTGACCGGGCGCTGTGAGCTCGCGCTGACCGAGCTCGTTATGGAGCCACGTGTACCACGCCGGCTTGATCATTCGTCGTGGTCCTTTGCGAACTTCGCGGCCTGCTCGTTGCGCGCCAGTCCAATTCGCTCAGCGGCACGATCCACTACAGCCCCGGCGCCGGATCTAACGCGATCATCGGCTTTGCGGACCACATGCCACCCAGCGAAAGCCGCGAGCGCAGCGACGACCACAATCCACTCGCGGTGATCAATGCCTGCCCGGGTCGGCCACATCCACAGCGCGACCAGCGACAGCACCGCGCCGGACGCGAAGCTGACCACAAAGCGGCGCACACGCTGCGCCGTGGTTGCTCGGTCCGCGAGCACAGACGCGACGAGAGCGCCGAGCGAGCACCCCGCGCAGATTGCGATCACTTTCGTGAGTAGGTCGGGGCCGTCCGTGGCCTGCATTGCAAGGTACGCCAGCATCTGGCCGGCCGTTCCAATCACTGCCTCTGCGCGCATGGCGTCTCCAGTGCATTGCGATGCCGCCCCCACGGCATCGCGGGAAAATCGGATCCGCGCGCTCTCGGACGGCACGGCTGCCATGTCACCGGTCCCGCTTGCGCGCGCCGCAGCTGTAGGACTGCGCCGGCGGCACTGCGATCGCGCTGGTGCGCGTCAGCGTGATGCGCGTCGGCGTCTGCGCCGGCGCCAGCACCACATCGATGGCGAGCGTGGGTGTCGGTCCGTCGGTGTACGCGCGCAGCGTCGCCAGCCCGACCGCAATCGTGTAGGGCGGGCTGCTTGGCCACACGTAGCCCCACCAGGCGCCCGAGCCCTCCGCGGCCTGCGGGCAGTCCCCGTATGCAGATGTCGCCGTCCACCATTGGTAGGCCGCGCCGCTGGGCGCAGCGCACTGGAAGTCGGCGCGGGGCACCGCGCTCGGCAGCGGGAATACCTGAGCACCCACCGGCCGCAGCCGCGCGTCCACCCCGCACACCCATCCACCACCCTCATAGACCCCGGTAGCAGCGCTAGGCACGCCAGCAGCGGCAGCGAGCATCGACCACGCGCACAGCGCCAAGCCGGCCATGGCCGGCAGGAATCGGGATTTCATGGGGGAGACTCCAAAAAAAACGGCGCCGATGGGGCGCCGTCTGAGTAGGTTAGGATGTCACGGTGCCTACTGTAGCAGGCGTTTTGACCACGTGCTGTGGTCAGGTAGATTCCGGCGTTAGTCGACCAGCGGCTCCGGCAGTTCGGCGCGCGCGGATTTGCTCAGCATGATCCGCAGCAGCCGCCACGCGTAGCCGCGCATCGCGATCTCGCCTGCTACTGCCCGTTGCAGTGACCGCGCAGACATATCGATCAGATCCGCTGCTGCGTAGGGCGTGAGTCCTGCTTCGTCGAGCAGATTCCTGATTTGCTCTGGGCTTGGGCTTGCGTTTGACATTACGAATCCATCGGCTGCAGCTTCTGGTATTCGTCGTCAATCACCTGTGCCAGCGCATTGTAAAGCGCGCCAACGTCTGGCTGATCGCGCCAGTTTTGGTTCTTGGCATCAAGAATATCGCTTATCTTGTGCCATTTTTTTTCGCCAGATTTTTCAATCAGCACTTGGTGCTTTTTGACGTCAATCTCAAGCACCTTCACCGAAAAGGCAAAAAGCGTATCCTGTCGCCGAGCCAGTGCCACGCGCCTATTGCGTTCGGAGATTTCCGCTTCAGACGGACCCCACGTGCCCATCTCCACGTGAGTACCATTGATCAACTTGTTGCGCTCTGCCCCGCAACTGACGCATCGCTCAACGATATGCGCACCGCCGTACGCCTGCGGGTTCTCGTCGGTGTACGGGCGTACAAAGACCGGGTTCGTGTAGCCGTAACGCGCCTTGACTACGGGTGTGTGTTGACATGTGCTCATTGTCCTAACCTCGTACCCCTTGGCCGGGGTATTGCATCGGGTGCGGGGGCGCATCCGATGTAGAGATATTAGCGACGCTGCGTCGCTATCGCAAGCGCCATTCGTCGGCTACTCGCACTGCTCCCGAAACTGCCGCACAGCCCGGCGCCGCGCGAGGATCGCTGCGTTGTGCAGGTAGTCGTATCTCTGTTTCCACGTCTGCTGATACGACGAGAACGGCACGTCCAGCGTGCGGGCGCGCTGGCGGTCGGAGTAGCGCGTGTGCCCGGTGCCCGAGCAGGCGGCACACACTGCAGGGTTGCGATCGGCATCGTAGACGCCGGCCAGCACGCCGTCGCCGTGGCATACCTCGCACACTTCGTCGGCGCGCAGCTCGGCGAGCACCGCGCGCGCCGCGCGCACGATGAGGCCTGCGCGCTCGGGGTCGATGGGACGCCATGCTCTGTCCATGGCCTCCGCGTGCTCAGCGCGCGCCGCACGCATGATGGCGGCTGCCGGGCGCCCCCGGATCACGCCGGCGGCCAGATCAACCGCCCTCGATTCCAGGTGGTACGTGGCGCGGTCGACGGCGGCTCGGCGCCGCATGTCCTCGCACCGCAGCACTTCAGCCGTGCTGCGCACCAGCGCCTCCAGGCTGTCGCGGCGGCTTGCCAGCTGCTCCAGCGCGCGCCGCTCCAGCGGGGTAGCGGATGCTGGATAGACGGCCATGGTATCGGGCTCGGCGCGGAACCACGCGCCCCACGTCTCGTCGTCCAGATCGCTGTGCAGCGCCAGGCGCATGCCCCATTCGTGTTCCGGATCCAGCAGCACGAATGCGACGGCGCCGGCAACCCACGTTGACCCGCCGCGCCCGGACGCGATCAAGGCCAGCAATTTACCGATCCCTGCCCGCATGCGGCCTCCTCAGTTCGAGCGCTGTTTCTACGTCCGCGACGATCGACCCGTCTCGGATACATGCCGCCGTACACGGCAGCACGATCCATCCCATCAGCTGCGCTGCGCGGGTCTTGACCGTGTCGCGCTGGTACTGCTCGGGCCGCGTGTGCCCTACCCGCCCATAGCTCTGCACGCCGCCCTGCACCTCGATCGCCACGCGCTCGACCAACCACGCGAAGTCCAGTTCCCAGCGCCGGCGCGCGTCGAATCGGTAATTGCGCTCGTACGGCCCCAGCTTCGCGCGTAGCAGCTCCGCGTTTAGCGCCCCTTCGAGGTCGGCAGGGGCGCTCGATCGCTCGCGCTGGGCGCTCATGGCAGCGGCTGCGCGCTGCTGCGTGGTCGCCCTCGGCGCATCCGCCGGCGCTTCGCCGCCCGCGCGCCGCCGATAGGCCTCCAGTTCGTCCGGTGTCCAGCGGATGATCATGGCGGCGGCACCATCACGTAGCCGAGGATCTGGCCACGCGTCAGCTGTACGTGGTCCGCATCGGTCCAAGCGCGCGCCGCGCCGGCGGCATCCACTGATGCCGGAATCGTGTCGACGGCGCCCGAGTCGAGTTTCACGCGCAGCACATAGCGGCCTGGGCGCTTCGGTGTGCCGCTGATCCAGCCGCTGCTCATCGCGCGCGCCTCCGCCAGCTGGGCCACGTCATGTCCAGCGACCACGGCCCGCCGGCGCGCTCAGCGATGCGCCCGCAGACATTCGGCCCCAGCATCTGCTCCAGGCTGGACAGCGCGAAATTGGTGACCACGATCATCGGAGCGCCGCGCAAATAGCGCCCGTTGATGATGTTCCAGGTGATGCGCGCGTCGTGCTCCGTCGCCGTCTGTGCGCCCAGCTCGTCGAGGATCAGCAGGTCGCATCCGACCCAGCCGTCGATCAGCTTGCGCTCAGTGGTCGCCCGTGTGCTGTACGCCTCGCGCACCGCCTCACTGGCGCCGGCGGCCTGCACGTAGCGCACCGATGCGCCGATCGACAGCAGGCCGTTGGCCATGATGCAGGCCAACAGGGTCTTGCCCGTGCCCTCGGGGCCGTACAGGTGCAGCCATCGCCCATCGCTGAGCCAGCTGTCCCAGTGCAGCACCGCGCGCTGCGCCAGCTCACGGCACAGCCGCATGCGGCGCTGCTGCTCGGCCGGGTATTCCTCGGCCACGCCCCAGGCCTCGACCGTGGCCCGTTCGTACACCGGCGGGATGGCGGACTCGGCGCGCAGAGCGTCGATGCGCTGGGATTTTCGCGCGGCGAACTCTTCGCGGTCGCGCCGCTCGATCTCCGCCATCACCCGCAAAGCGTCGGCGCGCTCGTCCTCGCTCGCCCAGTCACGCAGCGTTGGTTGCATCGCCCCCTCCAAACGGTAGCTCCCCTCGGGTCAGCGCACCGGGCTCGTACGGCTGCTCGGCGGTGCGGGTGAATGCCGCAGCGGTTCGGCGGCCTGGGCGTGCGGCATCGTCCAGGCGGCCCGTGATCGTCGCGAGGATCCACGGCGGCGGTCGGCCCTCGGCGCAGCCTTCCCGGGCCACGGCCTCGATCAGCGCCGGATCGGGCGGCGGCTCACGCTCGGCCAGTGCGATCAGCCGGGGGTCAGCGTGGTTCACCCGGACAGCTGGCACGCCGCCGCGGATCAGCGCCTGGCAGTAGCTCACCACCCTCTGAGCGCGCCCGTCAGTCGCGGACGGTACTGGGACTACCGGGCTCGCCTCAGTGGTATGTATCTCTATTGGTGGTTGGAGAGCTTTGCCACTGGGTTCTGCTTGGGTTTCCTCTGGCATACCCACTGGAAACCCACTGGGTTTTTTGTCGGTTTTTCGAGGGCGCCCACCGGTCCGTCCGTTGGTCTGCGCCGCCCGGATGCGCGGACGTGCCACCTCGATCTCGGCATCGGCCCGGCGGTTGCGCCACACGCGCTCCGTCGCATCCAGCTGGAAAAACTCGGCCAGCACCGCATCGACGGCCGCGCGCTCGTCGTCACTTCGCGCCCGCGCCAGCCGGTACACCTGATCCGCGGGGATCGGCTGCTCGGTGGCGTAGTAGCGATCCAGCAGCAGCGTGTACACGCCGTGCTCCAGCAGAGACAGGTGGCCCGTGGCGCGCTGGTAATCGCCGATGTGGCGCTGGTAGTAGTTCATGCCGCGGGCTCGGATTCCGTGAGCAACGGCTGCGAGAGGATGGCGTGCGCCTCGGCCAGCACCGCGGCAATCGGCGGCGGCAGCGCCGGGCCCAACGTGGCCAGCGCCCATAGCACATGAGCGGGAACGTGCACCTGGGTGCGCTTGGGCTGCGCCAGCTGGGAGAGCACGGAGTCCATCGCGGACCCTAGCGCGTCGATCTCTGAACGGATGCTGATGCGCTGGGGCAACACCATTTCAGGCGCGAAATAGTCCCGCACTTGCAGCGGGAATTCGCTGAACGCGACGTAGATGCCACTGGCGTAGGGGCCATGGTCGTTGGGGGCCGACACGAACACCGCTGGCACCTGCTGCCGCTGCAGGATCTCGCGCGCGATCTCGATGATCGCGGCATCGTCGATCTGCAGACGGTCATACTGGCGCGCGCGGTAGCGCTCCAGGACATCGCTCAGCGTGGTGATCGGCTCGGGCTCTGCCGGCGTTGCCTCGGCGCACTCCGGCGCCTCCAGCGCCGCGGCCGTGACGTCGGCGCGGAACTCGGCGGCCTGGGCCTCGCGATCGTCAGCGCCTTTGATCCACGTGCGAATCGGGGTTTCTTCCGTGTAGTGCTTGGTTCTCTCGTACATATCGGGCTCCGTCTCCGCGCTCGTCGCCCCAAGCGGCGGCACCAACACCACACGATCTGATACCGGCTTGGGCTGCTCCGACTGCGATAGCGCGGGGGATTCGAGCTCGGCGGATTGCGGCGCCGGCGGCCCAAACGTGGGCGCCGGCACCACAACGGTGGGAAGCCCGACGCGCTGCACTTCGGCCACCGTGGGGATCGGGCGGCGCTCGATAGGCGCGGGCGTGGCCAGCGCAGCCTCGGCCTTGTCCAACTGGACCAGCAGCTCGGGCGGCAGACACTGCAGCTCGGCCGGAGTCGGCGCCTTGGTCACGGCGGTCGTCGCGCGCCACTCGTAGGTGTTCGACGGCGGGCGCATGCGGCGGGTCACATGCCCGATTCCCATCAGTTTCAGCAGGGCCTGGTTGATCGGCGTCGCGTTACTTCCTCCACCCAGCGCCTGGCTGATTTCCTGGCTCGTCAGATAGTCCTGCTGATGCAGGGTATGCAGTCGGTGCCGCAAGTACACGTTGACACGCTGTTGCACGCTCATCTTGGGTTCCTCGGGTTGCTGCGCGTCCAGGCGTAGGGCGGCGCGATCGGCAGCACCCACAGGTGGTGCATCGCGCTGTCGTCCGCCCGGTCCGCGTCCGGTGGGTAGATCTCCACGGCCCACGCGTCGGCGTAGCCGCAGTAGTGCTTGACGGCCATCAGCTCGTCCCAGCTGATGGCATCGGGTCGTCTGCCGGCGCCATGCGCGCGCCGGCTGACTGTGATGCGGGTGGTTCCGTGCGATGCCGCGTAGATCTGCACGGCAAACTCGGACGACGCCCATACATCCAGCAGCGCCGGGTGCGAGAAGCCGGCGCGCGCCTCAGGCGGCACTCGACGCAACGGCTCGATGCGCGCGGTCATAGAGTCCGCGGGGGCTTACGCCCCCGCGCTCCAGTGTCGTGGGGGCTCCCACAGCGGCGCGCGCCGGTCTGCACAACCCACCGCCCACCGCAGGCAAGTGGCGTACGTGTCGTTCCAGCACGCGTCGGGGCGCTCGCGGGTATTCATCACGCCCCCGATTCCGAGGGCTGTTGTGTAGCCGGGCCAGTCAGCAGACTGACCGGCACGTGGTAACCGGTGATCTGGCCGTCGGTGCCTCGGGTCCAGCAGACGTCCGGGCGCAGCTGCTCGCAGGGAACGCGGGTTTCTCGTTCGATGGCGATGCACCGCTCTGGAGGGATGCGGGTGCCGCGGACGTAGTGATGGATCAAGCCCTGGGTCGCGCCAATGCGGCGCGCCAGCTCGGTCTGCGATCCCGCAATGCGGATCGCCTCGGCGATAGCGTCAATCGGTGTCGTGTCGTTCATGCGGACAGACTAACGGAGTTAGTAAATGCGCGCAATAACTCAGTTCGTAGGAGATCGGAAGGCACCTCCGTACCATGTCGGCATGAAGAAAGCGTTGTCCCCCTCAGAGCTACAGGCGGCCGGTCGCATCCTCGAAGCGGTCCGTGCATCAACACTGGCACTGGCGCCCGACGAGGCAGCGCTTCTGGCAAAGTATCGAGCTGCCGACACTGCCGGCAAGAGATCATTGCAAGCGGTTAGCGACGCGCTTGCTGTGTACGGAGATCAACGGAAGGTATGGTCGAACACAAAAACGCGCCAAACTGACCATCGGCGCGTTTCGGGTTCGCGAGTAGACTGGTGGCACTTCGCCATCCGCATCTGACTGTCAACAGCGAGTCGTCACTGACGCAGCTTAGCGGCAACCTGGTTCTTCACCTTTCGAACAGTGGTCGCACTGCAACCCACCTCGCCGGCAGCTGATGAACGCCATGCGATGGGCCTGGAGTCTGCTTCTGATGTTGGCTGCATCAAGTGCGTGGGCGTGGCCATGGACCACGCCAGATGAGTGCGTGAGGGACTACGAGGCGCTTGCGCAAGGCAAGCGCTCGCTGATGGTCATTCGCGTGGCGTGCGACCACAAGTACGGCTCTAGCCAGACCGACGCAGAAGCCTACGAGGCGAGCTGCTTCCTGGACCGAGCGCATGCGTACCGCCTACGATCAGCTGGTGCGCGAGGGTTACTAACTCGGCTATTGACAGGCGGTAACTAACGCCGTTAGTGTGGCCCCACCAACCAGGTGGAGCCATCCCGTGTCATCGCAGCCTCAGAAGCCGCAACAACCCCCTCGGCCGTACGTCGTGCGCTCGCACGGCGTGCCCATCGCAATCGTTATCGCGCACCGTCCGGAGAACGCAGTCTCGACGGTGGTGAACAGCCAGTACACGGCCGAAGTGCCCTCGGCGCTCGAACTGCTGGAGTTCACCCGGCAGAACATCCGCGTCATTGACCCGCTGGGCGCGCTGCCGCCGGCGTTTCAGCCGGACAGTGGTGGCCAGCTCGCCGCGACCAGTCCCCAGCAGCGGCTGCCGATCGGCGATGACCTGGGCAACAACGCGGACCCGCGCCGCTACACGCTGACCTACCGGTCGGGCGACATCCTGGAGCGCATCGATCGATCGAACGTCATCGACGAGCTGTCGCCGCTGATGGTTGGGGCTGAGTTGTTGCTGCGCAGTGCGATTGATGGTCTGGCAGTGGGCGGTACGTTTGACGACCACCCGGAGTTCACCGTGGAGCGCGTGGCATGACCACTCTGCTCCTGATCGCCATCACGCTGCTGACTTGGGCATTGCTCTGGGCCGCCCTGCATGAGCCGCGCGGGCACACCGCGCGCTGGCTGTCGCATCTGGCGCTGTCGTTCTGGTGCTGGTCGCGCTGCGTGCCGGCGGTGCTCGCCGAAGGCGCGCATCGGTACATGGCCGAGCGCATTGACCGCGGTATGTCGCCGCGCGCCGCGCGCCTCGACGCGATCGCCGCACTCACCGGCCGCGGGCGCGTCAGCGCCTGGCGCTGCCATCTGGGCCGTTTCTAACCCGTTTACGCGCGCGCCGCCCCTTCCTAACCGGACTATGGGGGCATAGCAGCGGGGCGGCGCGCGTCCTTTGTTGGAGGTAGCGATGGAAACCGCAACAGAAACCGCACCATGCCTGGACGCTAAGCAACTGCTGGCGCCATTTGTAGGCGCAAACGATATCCGTAGCTGGCTGAACAACCCATTTTCTATCGGCGGCGATCTGTTGGCCAGTAACGGATCCATCCTGGTTTGCGTTACTGGCGCCGGCGCTGATAAAGGGGGGCGCCGTGGCTCGTAAGGAAATCATCGGAAACGCTGAATTGTGGCTCGGCGATTGCAGAGACATTTTGCCGACGCTGCCGAAGGTCGATGCGGTGGTTACTGATCCGCCGTATGGGATTTTGAACCTCCGGGGAGAGGGCAGCACATTAGCCGTTCGCAAAAGCCAGCGCCAACAGGGCAGCGGCACGCTTAAGGGTCGCCTGCTGAATGTGTCGAACGTGGAGTGGGACATTGCTCCGCCGGCTGAGGCGTTCGACGAAATGCGGGCGCAGTCGAGGTATCAGATATTCTGGGGCGGAAACTACTTCCCATTGCCGCCGCATCGCGCGGCGTTGGTTTGGGACAAGCAGCAACCCTGGGATAATTTTTCACAAGTCGAGCTTGCATGGACAAACCTTCCGCGACCAGCCGCCATTTTCCGCTTGAGCGCGACGCGCGGCTATGACGGCAAGGAGCATCCGACAGAAAAGCCGATCGCGCTTATGGAGTGGTGCATAGGGCTGCTTCCAGCGTCGGCGATTTCGATCGCTGATCCGTTCATGGGCTCAGGAACTACCGGCGTAGCCTGCATAAATCTCGGCCGCAAGTTCATAGGCATTGAGCGCGAACCCAAGTATTTCGATATCGCCTGCCGCCGCATCGAGGACGCGCAGAGGCAGGGGAGGTTGATCGAGTGATCGGGATCAAAGCGAACGTTTGCCGCACCTTTGGCGTGGTGTTCGATGATGTGAGCTGCGAGCGGGTCGCGACCAAGACCCTGCGCGCGGCGTTCACCTGGGGCGGCGTGGCAGCCTTGTTCGTGGATGCAACACTGACGGAGCTTGCAGCATGAAAATGTACGATCAGCCAAGCGTCAGGCTTGGCTACATCGGCCAGCAATCTCGCCGAGAGCTGGCAAAGCGCGCTATTTACGGGCGGTTGGGGCCTTGTGATGCCCGTCAGGACTTAAGGAGACACACCATGTTTTTCAAACACCTTTCGCTGTTCCGGCTGCCAGCCGACTTCGCGATCGACGCAGAAACCTTTGAGCTGGCGCTGGCCGAGCATCCGCTGCGCGCGCCGGGGCCGCTGGAGCTGGAGACGCGCGGCTTCATTTCGCCCTTCAATCGCGCGGACGCGGCCCTCAGCCACGGCGCCGAGGGCGCTACGCTGCTGGCGCTGGGGCAGGACACCAAGCTGCTGCCCGCATCGGTGCTGGCCGATGCCGTGAACGAGCGTATTGCCGAGCACGAGGCCAAGACCGGACGCCGGCCCGGCAAGCGCCTGCGCCAAGAGTTCAAGGAAGCGGCGCTCGGTGACCTGCTGCCGCGCGCCTTCGTCAAACATCACCGGTGCCTCGCATACCTGGACCCGGCGCACCGCCTGCTGGTGGTCGACACCAGCAGCGACCGGGCCGCGGAGAGCGTGGTCAGCGCCATCCGAGAGGCGATCGGAGCATTCCCGGCGCGCCCGGTGGCCACCGAGGCCTCGATCGCGCTGCTGATGAGTGAATGGCTGATTTCCGGCCAGTTACCCGAGGGCTTCGATCTGGGCGACGGCTGCGAGCTCAAAGACCCGAGCGATCAGGCGTCGGTGGTGCGTTGCCGCAATCACGACCTCATGGCCGACGAAGTGCGAGAGCACGCGCGCCGGGGCAAGCAGGTGTCGCAACTGGCCTTGATCTACAACCAGCGCATCGGCTTCGTGCTCGACACGCGCTGCCGCCTGCTGAATCTGGAGTTCCTGGACATCATCGCGGATCAGCTGGACGAGCAGGACGGCGCTGACCCGGACACGGTGCTGGATGCTGAGTTTGTCCTGATGGTGCTGGAGCTGCGCCAGCTGGTGCAGCGCCTGGATCAGATCCTGACGTTTGTGGATTGAGCCATGAGCCTCCTGACCGCAATAGCTCTTGCTGCAGCGTGGTCGATGCACGCGCCGACCCTCGCAGCCCTGGCGGATCGGCCCATGGCCGTTATCGCCGTCGCGTGTATCGCCCCGGTCGTCTACGCCGAAGCGCGAGGCGAGCCGGTGGCCGGCATGGAAGCGGTGGCCGGTGTCGTGCTGGAACGCGCGCGCCGGAGCCGCATCCCTGCACCGTGGTCCTACAGCCGCACCAGTTTTCGGTGCTGGTCAGCGGTTCTGTGGACCTGCGAAGCGTGGCGGCTGCGGTAGCGGTCGCCGCGCGTGCAACAGGCCCCGGCGTCTCAGGGTGCGCCGGGGCCACCCATTTCGACGCCAGATCTGCCGCGGCCTGGACGCAGCGCCTTCCAGTGCTGTGCCGCATCGGCGGCCACGTGTTCTACGGAGATCAATCTCGATGAGCGAGAACCTACAGTGCAACCTGCGCCTGCGCGCGATGCAGCTGCCGGCGCCCGGCCAATGCCAGCAGTGCTGGGCAGCCGGTGGCGTTGGCGCCGAGTCCGAAGAGTGCAAAGGCCGGCCGCTCGATCTGCCCTGCCCGCCGTGCATCGACGATCTGGAGCGCAGGGCGCGTGAGCTGGTTGCGCTGATCGCCACCGGCATCCGCCACCAGCGGCAGATGGCCAACGGCCTCGAAGGCCAGCGCCTGACGTTAGCCGAGCCCGAGCGCTGGCTGGCGATCGCCCGCACCGACTTCGAGCGCGCGTTCATGGCGCTGCGCCGGTCGGTGGAACAGCCGGCAGGCTGGGGGCCGCTCTGATGCGTCCGCTGTGCGCGCTCCAGTACCGGCTGCGCCTGCTGCGCCGCACGCGCTGGCACCACCGGCAGGTGGACCTGGACGTGTGCCACACGCTCAACCGCTTCCTGGAGCTGCAGGTGTACCTGCTGGTCGAGCGCGGAGGCTGGCGCCGATGAACCTCGTGACTCTGGATCGGTTGCAGGAACTGTGCTTTCGCGACTCTGGGCCGGACATCCAGAAGCGCCTGCGCCACTGGGCGCGCACCGGCCGCCTGGTTGGCGCGCGCAAGGTGGGCGGCGTGTGGATGTGCGATGTCGATGCGTTCCGCGCGTCGATCGAGCCGCCGGCAGCGCCGGCGCCGACGACCGCCCAATCGCTGCGCGAACGCGTGCAGCAACTGCGAGGTGCAGCGTGAGCAATGACCGTTTCTTGTTCGGGTCGTGGAATGAAATGCAGGCCAAGCGCGCCGCGGACGCAAAGGCGTGGCAGATGGAAACGGACGCTCGTTCGCAACTGGCCACGCGGGGCGACGCGCTGGCGTCCGTGGTGCTGGCCGATGCGGCAATGCCCGAAACCACGCGCGAGCTGGCCGAGCGCCTGGGCGTGTCCGAGCTCATGCGGCAGGTCTGGTTGAACGCGTACCAAGCGGGCTGGCGCGCCGGCGCCGCGCGGGTTTGGCCCGCGCGCATAGACGGCATCCCGCTGACTCCGCCGTGGGACTTGCGGTCGATATGAACACCGGCGGTCAGCCGAACCTGTGGGACGACGAGTGCGAGGGGATGTGCGGCGTATGAGCCCCCGCCCCCGCAAACCAGGTCGCA
>ERZ724505.519-NODE-519-length-24560-cov-11.666191_pt1 | contig 24560 bp, 32 predicted proteins | sample MGYA00376038_ERZ724505 | MGnify/ENA primary metagenome ERZ724505 (study PRJEB28724, sample SAMN07190884) | wastewater metagenome | isolation source: effluent of sewage treatment plant in Hong Hong | place: Hong Kong | collected 2016-03-17 ...
GCGATCCGTGGCTCCGACGCGTAGCAGGTGCAATCTAACATTCGCGTTCGTGCGTCCTACATGTAGATTGCATCTATGTAGGGCGCATCCACGCGCGCGTTAGAGCGTGCGAGAGGAGAGAAAACCATGAAAGCTACACTACCCAAAAACACACGCGTCGTGCCGCAAGCGCCCGCAAGTGAGCCGAAACGCCCGCGCGCTCGTAAGATCACGGGGCCCATTCTTCCGGCACCCGACAGCCCCAACGCGAAAGCGATCATCTCTGCCGCGTTCCCGCGCGTGCTTCACCCGCACGTGCTCGCGTGCACCGATAGCGTCGTGAACGAAGCCGCACGCGAGCAAATGAGGCTCGCCGAAGAAATCAAAGCGCTCGAAGCGGAGCGCGAGATTTGTAGCAACGCGCTTCGGCTCGCAGTGCGCACGAATGAGGGAGTCAGGACTAGGGACTACGATATCCGTTGGAGCGAAGCACGCGGCGATACGGATTATCGCGCCATCTTCGCGCACATCATGGCTGTACACCCTGAGACAGTGGGCACTATTAGTGCAGCACTCGCGGAAGTCGAGACGCATGCGGGTGTCGAACGCGGAAGGTTTCGCAAACAAGGATCGCGGCGTCTTAGTGTGAAACGGGGCGAGGAATGAGCGCGCCCACTGGCAACCCTTGGAAGGATCCACGCAAGGGCATCGTTCCAACATTCGAGGAATAAAACATGCAAGATACACAATTGGCTTTGAGTGTGAGGCAGCCATTCGCAGAGAAGATCGCGAGCGGGAAAAAGCGTGTAGAGTACCGAAGCTGGCCCACGAAGCACAGAGGGCCGCTCCTCATCTGTGCGAGTGCCCATGTTCACGAAAGCGTGAAAGACGAAGGTGGAAAGGCCTTGCGCGATGCGCTTGCGCTCCCCATGGGGTGCATGGTGTGCATCGTCGATGTCGTCGATTGCGTGTGGGATGAGATCGAAGAAGTCTGGGAATGGAAGCTGAAAAACCCGCGTAGGGTGCGCCCCGAACCGGTGAAAGGGTGCGCAAGCTTCTACCGCGTACCGAAAGCGCGGGTTAGGCTAGCGTAGAGGCTAGATCCATGCGTCTCGGTGGCGAGGCGCATCAATCTGGCTTCTATGAGAGAGAGGTACATTGATGAAACACGAGCTGCAAAAGTGGAGCACGGGACGCGGCGATTATGTGCATGCAATCGTCGTCAAGTGGGGTGAGCTCGCCGAATTCTTCGGTGACACGGATTTCGTTGGCAATCCAGAGCAAAACAGCGCGATCGTCCATGCGCTGCTAAGTAGCGGCGCGCCGGCATGGGTGACCACGGGCGAGGGCGCAACGGATGAAGGTGGATGGGCCATCCTCGGCCCCGCATGGGAAGAATGATTCGCGAAAAGTTTGTCGTATTTCCTGTGGACTCGATCCGGGGTTTCCTATGATGCCATTCCATGGGCATCCTCGAATTTACGCGCTCACGCAAGGCTGAATCCGTTTCCATCGTCCACGTAACTCGAGAGGACAACGCCAACGGAAGGGAAGCGCGCCTAGGCATCTCGCATGATTGCGAGGTGCCTTTGCGATTTCTGCTTTGCGACTTCGGCGGCATCGGAGGCCTCAAGTCCAACTTTGGCAGCATGGTGGACGCGCTACAGGGCGGGCAATCGGGCGGAGGCGTCGGGGCTCTCCTCGAGAACCTCTTTTTGCCCGAGCGCTGGGCGGCCAATTTCGAGCCAAAGTTCCGCCGTCAAGTCCGAGAAGCTTACCGCGCCTTGCGCGACGTCGACGCGCGCGAGCCGCTCGACGCCGTTGTGCTTTGGTTCTCCTATGGGCCGCGAAATCGCATGCGTGACTGGCCGACGTTTGGTGACAGCGCGCAGATCGCGCACCTGACACCTACGGCGCAAGCTCTCGCGGTACGGGCAACCTCGAAGCTACGTAGCAAGCTCGCGGAGGACATCGTTGCACGCATGACGTACGATGCCGCCATTGCTCCCCTCGTGACGCATCAAGATACAGTGTGGGCCGGCAGTATCGATGAGATTCGTGCGCGTGCGGCCGCAAGTGACGATCCACTTGTTCGCGAGGAGTGCGCGTTTCAGATTCGGCAGCTGAAGAAACGACGCATGCGGCTCGATCCACGCGCCAGCGATCAGCGAGAAATCCCAACAGTCGAAGCCGTCGCAGAGCGCTCGACTGTCCACGTCACTCCAGCCGAAGCTGTCGCGTCTCTCGTGAACGAGCGAGCCTACAGCCGAGCAGAGCAGTCAAAGTTCATCGCTGACATCAAGCGCGAAGCAGAACACATGCATCGTGAGGCGTGCGTCGAGTACATGGCCACCATCACAGGACGCGCACGCCCGCCACGTCGCCCCATCCTTCGACTCATCCAAGGCGGTGCGCTTTGAAGACGGACATCCCGGCATTCTTCAGCATCAGTGAGCTAGCCGACGTCCTCGGGTGCTCGAGACGCATCATCGAGCGACGTGTCGAAAGCGGCGTCATCAAGACCATTCAGCACTCACCCAATGGCAAGCGATACATCCCGCTCAAGGACTTCAAGAACGAGCACCCTGCACTGTGGGCCGGCGCCATGGAACGGCTCCGAATCATGGGATACGAGGCCGAGGACTACTCGAAGGACGAGTGAAATATTTTCGGCCCTGTTCGATGCTGTCCGGACCCATTCGGTACCTGCGCTGATTGTGCTTCGCACATCAATATACGGCCTAGGTTTTTCTAGGTGTGCGAAGGAGTGCAATTTCCATGGCAACTGCAAAAAAAGACAAGGCCGCGAAGACCCGCGTTGCCAAGCTCGTCAAGAAGGGCAACACCGAGACTCGCAAGGGTAAGGCCGGCAAAGCCACGGGCAAGCCCGTCAAGGCTGGCGCCGTCGCCAAGGCAGCTCGTACTGGCAAGGCAACCAAGGCCGACAAGGCTCAGCGGGAGACCTACGCCAAGAGCAACAGCAAGGTCCTGAAGGCTCGTGGCAAGGGTAAGGGCGGCTCTGGCCGCTCGCACTGACCGCAATCCGCTAGGCGAAACGCGCGACACGTTCGCGCGTTTGCCTGGCGACCCATCTCGCATCCTTGTTGCCCTGAGCGGCGGCAAGGACAGCCTCTGCACGCTCGATGTGACCGTCCGCAAGTACGGCGCCGAGCGTGTGACGCCGTTCCTCATGGAGCTCGTCAAGGACCTCGACTGCGAGTGGGAAATCATCCGCAAGGTCGAGAAGCGCTACGGGCTGAAATGCCTCGGCGTTCCGCACCATGACCTGCCGCGGATTCTCAAAGACGGCGTGTTCTGCCCCTCGGGACCGCGGGCGATGGCCCTCAAGCTCACGAAACAAGCCGACACCGAGGCTTACGTCCGCAAGCTGACCGGCGCGCCGGACGCATGGATCGCCTGGGGCATGCGCGCTGCCGACAGCGTGGTGCGGCGCGCCATGCTCGCGCGCATCAAGGGCATCGACGTGCCGAAGCGGCGCATCTACCCCATCTGGACCTGGAACCTTAGCGACGTCTACGGCTACCTGCGAGCGAACAAGCTCCCGACGCCGCGCATCGTCGGAGGCGGCAAGTTCGGAGGCGGCGTGGATCTTTCGCCTAAAACGCTCTCGTGGCTGAAAAAGCACTACCCGAGCGACTACCGAAAAATCGAAGCCGTGTTCCCGTTCTGCGGTGCTGCGGTGTTCCGCCTTGAGCGGATGGGAATCGACGACCTTGCCGAAGTCAAAGAAAAGTTCAGACAGCGCCGCATCGCCGAGCGCGCCGCAGCCGCAAGCACCGGTGACGCAGTTTCAGAAGTTCACGCCGAAGCTGGTTCATCGAAGCCAGCTGAAGAACGCGCCATATAACCCGCGCGTCATCGACGACTGGGCGCTGCAAAAGCTTCGCAACAACATCAAAGAGACCGGCGAACTCGGCGGCCTCATCTGGAACGAAAAGACCGGCCACATGGTGGGCGGACATCAGCGCCTCGCCGCGCTCGATGCGCTCCAGGGCTCGGATGATTACATGCTCACCGTGTCGGCGGTCTCGCTGACGCCGAAGCGCGAGCGCGAGCAGAACGTGTTTCTCAACAACGCGTCCGCCATGGGCACGTGGGACGAAGCACTTCTCGCCGACCTCATCAAACAGGACGGCATCGACTTCAACAACATGGGCTTCGACCGCATCGAGCTCGACGCCATGTTCGGCGACTCGGGCCTGCTCGACAGCATGTTCTCGACGCAGCCTGCGGTTGCGGACGTGCTGCCCGACGTGACGGCTATGCGCGCCTCGGGCGACGAAGTGCGCAAGCAGGACCGCGCCGTAGCGCAAGCCTCTGAGGCCGCAGCGCAGGCTCACGACGAGCAGCTCACTACCGAAGACGGTACGCCCGTTCGCGATCCAGAAGCCTACAAGGCGTTCGGCGCTGAGCGTGAGGCGATGCGTGAAAAGATTGCAGCGGTGGCTGAGGCCTCCGACTCAGAAAACTACATCATCGTCGTCATGGGCTCCAGGAAGGACCGTGAAGAAGTGATGAAGGCGTTCGGGAAAGACCCGGACGAGAAATACGTGGATGGACGAGAGTTCCTTCACAAGCTCCGCGCTTCTCGCAGCGTTACCAGCGAGTAGGGGCCATGTGTCACGCGAACCGAAACTCACTGACGCCTTGCAGGGCCAAATTTGTACTCTGCTAGAGCAGGCGATTCCTATTGAGTTTGCCTGTGGCGAAGTAGGGATCCACGAAACCACGTACTTCAAGTGGAGACGATGGGGATGTGGTCAAGCTCGTCCAAACGAGCCGCTTCCTAAAGACGTTGAGCGTTACGAAGCATTCGAGCGGGCAACTACAAAGGCTATCGCGCGCGGTTGCATTCGGCCGCACATGGCCGTGGTTGAAGCGTTTGGAACACACACGACCGACGACGGCAAAAAGGTGCGTAACCAAGTGCCACAGGCCGCGGTTGATGCGGCCAAGTTTGTTCTCTGCCGACGATACCCAGAGCACTACGGTGCAGCACGCGAAGCAGCGGCGGCCCAGGTGGAAGGTGAAACCGAGGAAAACTCTTTCACTGTCATTGTTGCCCCGAAGTGAGTGCGTTCAAACTGGACCTTTCAAGGTTCAAGGCCCAATCGGATGCGTTCCACGCGTTCCAACCGAACCACACCGTCACCAATGCCTGGGGTCGTGGTGCTGGCAAGAGCTACATCCTTCGCACCGTTGGGTGGTACGCGCAGGTAGCCAAGTACGACGGCAAAATGACCCGCGCTTCATGCCGCGGCGTCCGCATCAACCACCTGATGCCCACCCTCGAGCAGTCGCGCCGTGTTCACGGCCCGCTGCTTATGGCGGAGCTCGAGAGTGAGCTTGCCCACCTCGGTGGGCATCTCAACAAGTCTACGTGGACCGTCAACTTCCCTGGCGGCTCCTACATCCAGTGGATCACTGCCGAGCGCGCGCAATCACAGCGCGGCCTCCGCGGCGACATCCTCACCTGCGACGAAGCAGACGACATCGAGCCTGGTGTCTTCGACAGCGTCACGGGACCGTTCTTCTCTGAGCCTCACTCGCTCAAAATGATGATGCTCGGCGGCACGCCTCGGCGCGGTCGCAAGGGCGCCCTCTGGCGCTACTACCACGACCTTCCGAAGCTTCGGCCTGACCGCTTCACAGGCATTCACGCTACGTGCTGGGACGCTATCAAGGCTGGTGTCGTAGACGAGCAATACGTCCTCGACATGAAGGACATTACGCCCGCGGCCATCTTCGCCCGCGAGTGGGAATGCGACTTCGACGCCGCTGAAGGCATCATCTTCGCGACCTTCCGCGAAGACTTCCACGTGCGCAACCCTCCCGAGGGCACGCAGTGGACGGACATGTTCTACGTGGCCGACCACGGCTACGAGGACCCCGGCGTCATCCTTCTCATCGGGCAGCTCGGTAGCGGCGCTGACGCTACTTACTGGATTCTCGACGAGGTCTACGAGCAACACCAAGAGCCGGACTGGTGGCTCGACAAGGTACGCGAACGCGTCAGCTGGTACCCACATGCCAAGTGGTACCCGGATCCTGCGCGACCCGACCTTTGCAAGTCGTGGAAGCGGGCAGGGGCACGCGTCCAGGAAGTCATCAAGTACGCAGGCAGCGTCGAGGACGGCATCGACGTCATCAAGCGACTGCTTCACATCCGCACGCGACCGAGCGGTGAAGAGCGTGAGTATGCGCGGCTCTACGTGAGCGACAGCTGCCCACGCACCATCGACGAGTTCCAACTCTACAAGCGCAAGCGCGATACGCGCGACCCCGACGTGTTCCTTGAGGACATCGTCGACGCACAAAACCATTCGATGGACAGCATCCGCTACGGGCTTTTGACCCGCCTCGGGTACACGTCCCGCAAGACTTACGAAAGCGGAGAGGCTCGACAGTGAAACCCGAGTTTATCTGCAGGCTGCATCGATACCGCAAGCTGTCTCAGCTGCAGAAGTATTACGAGTCGAAGCAGTACGACGGTAGGCCCGACTTTTTCACCGGTGAGGGCCCCGACGGCGTTGTCCCGCTTCGGGACCGCAAGCCGTGCGTCATCTACCCGCTTCCAAAGGCCGCTGTCGGTCAAGTGGTGCGTTTCTGCTTTGGCGAAGGGAAGTTCCCGAAGCTGCAAGTTGAGCGCTACGAAGAAGGCGACATCGATGACCGTGGCATGTCGGAGGATGACGCCGCAGCCCTAGAGGAATGCCTCGAGTCGCTCATCAAGCACGCCAAGATTCGAAGCGTCATCACGGCGATGATGAAGCGCGGGCTTGCCGAGAAGACCGCTGTAGCCATCTTCAGTATCAAGCGTGGACGCATCTCGGTCGAGTTGCCGCACGCGAAAGATTGCTGGCCGACGTTCCGTGAGAACGATCCATCTGGCGAGCTTGAGTCTCTTACCTGGTGCTACCAGTACGAGGAAGACGTCGCCACGAAGGAAGGCGTCGTCTGCAAGCGCTTCTGGTTCCGCAGAGACGTCACGACGACCGAGTACCTTGAGTACCCAAAGGTCGAAGTGGTGGCCGGCGTCACTGAGGTTGCGTGGCCAGATCCCAAGAGAATTCCGCACTCGTTCAAGTGCTGCCCGGTCCGGTGGTCCAAGAACCTAGACGACGAGTCCGAGTCCGGCGACATCGACGGAACAAGCCTGTTCGAGGACTTCCTCGACGAGATTGACGCACTCAATTTCGCGCTCTCGCAGCGGCACCGTGGCATCACCTTCATGGGCACGCCTCAGCCCTACGAGACCGGTGTTGAAGAGGGCGACGGCCCGTCCAGCAACGGCACAACGTCGAAGGGCTACAGCCCATCGGGCGGCAAGTCTCCTCACGGCGCTGTGTCACGCAAAGACGCCCGCAAGATGGCTCCAGACCAGGTGTGGCGCTACGAGGGCCAGAAAGTCACCATTGGCCTCCTCGAGACCACGGGCAAAGCATTCGAGACCACCTCACTGCATGTTGAGGACATCCGCTCCCGCGTACTCGAGAGTATGTCTGTCGTGCTCGCGAACGCAGACCAGTTTCTGAAGAACGGCGGCGACATGAACGCCAAGTTCCTGGCGCTCGCCTATGCGCCTTTGCTGGCCCTTGTAAGCGAACTTCGCGACGTCACGTGGTGGAACGAGTTGCTTGCGGTCCTGTCCATCTGCACGCGGATGGTAGCGGCCGACAACAGCAACGGCGTGCTCATGCCAGGAGCCAAGAAGCTCGCCGAGCTCGCTGCGAAGTTCGAGGTCAAAACGAAGGAAGGGCCGGTGTGGATGTTCCCGGACATCACGCCCGTCTGGGGCCAGTTCTTCGAGCCGTCTCAGGACGAAATCGAAAGCGCGGTCCGCACGGCGAACCAGGCGAAGGACGGCGGCATCGTTCAGTCCAAGACCGCGACACGACACGTCGCCAACCACTTCGGCATCACGAACGTGGAGGGCGAGGTCACAGAAACACAGGCGGAGTCTGCCCAGCGGCAGGCTGACGCCATGAAGCAAGCGCAAGCGAGTGCGAAGCCCGCGGCGCCCCCGAAGCCCCCGAAGAAGAAAGCCAAAGCAGCATGAGCGACAAGCCCGCAAAATTCCACGCACTGACCGGTGAACGACTTTCCGATGAGGAGCCCGTTGCCGTTCCGCCGGCAGAGGAGCAGCCGCCTGCTGATGACGTTCCGCCGGTGGTCGCCGACACCGACGCGGTCATCCCAACCCCGTCCGGCAAGAAGAAATAAGGAGATCCACAAATGGCAGTCGTCACTGGCACCGTCGCCAACATCCACACGCTCGAAGGCACCGCTTGGAGCGGCCACGCCATCGCAGAGGTCTGTTTCAACGTCTCCGGCACGTACGCGCAAGCGGACAACGGCATTCTTTCGGGCGTTCCCACGCTCATCCAGAACAGCCGTCGCAACGGCAAGACCGTCACCATGCGTGGCGTTATGCCGGGCCGCCCCGCCATTCGCGATGACACGGGCGCCGAGCTTCCGCTCAAGACCGTCGCCATCTCGACGAACGACGTGACGTACGAAATCACCACCGACTGGTCGACAGAGTTCACCAACTCGACGGCGATTCCCGCGCACACCACACGTCCGTTCTCCATCTTCGTCCTCTTCACCGAGGCCTGAAAACGTAGAGGCCCTGCCTGGGTCCTCTTGAGGCGCGCACGCGCTACCGGGCAACCATCCTCCATCCGCTTCTCGCAGCGATACCGCGAGTAGGAGACGCATGTCTGAAGTTACGAACGGCGCGCCCGCAACGGGCGGCGCTGATGGCACTGTTTTGTCTGCGCCGGCCGCACCTGCACCTGCAGCACCGCCCGCGGCAGACCCCGCGCTTATCTCTATGCCCAGCGATGCCTTCAAGGCTCGCTTGGAAGAGACGGCATCGAAGGCGCAAGCCAAGTTGCTGAAGAAGTTCGGTCTCGAAAACGAGGCTGCACTCGAGGCGCAGCTAGCAGCTGCAAAGAAGCTCGCTGACGAGAAGCTTTCGGCCGATGAGCGGCGCGACAAGCGCATCAAGGAGCTCGAACAGTACGAGACGAAGGCCAAGGAGCTCGAGGCGCGCGTACAGGCTCGCGTGGACCGAGAGTTTGCAGCTCTCAGTGCGGAGCATCAGGCGCTCGTCGAGAAGATGTCTCGAGGCGACAAGGCTCAGTATGAGCACGTCATCGAGACCTTGCGCGAGAGCGGCATGTTTTCTGCGCCTTCGGAACCGTTGCAGCCTGCACCGAAGACCGTCGCACCGACCCCGGCGCCGAAGCCTTCGGGCACACAGACGAAATTTCAAGAGTACGAAGCGCTCGTCCAGCGTCACCCGACGATTGGCGCGCTCTTCTACCAGAACAACCAGCACGAGATCGAGGCCACGCGGCCCGCATCCGGCTGAGCAAGCCAACCGATTCGCTGAAGAAGCGCGTCGCAACAGGAGAGCCATTCAATGGGATCTATCAATCGCGGTACGTTGCCGCAGAACTTTCTCGATTCGGTAAGTTCCGGCATCACGCTGGCGACTCCCGAGCCCCAGTACTTTTTCGCTCGGATGGCGCAGGGTAACCGCGCACTCGCCCAAGCGCTGAACGCAGGGATGCAGACAGCACAACAGTTCGGCAGCATTGCCGGCGGCGGGACCATTCAGGATCCGGCGCTCGACAGCATGCTCCGCGCGGCAGACGCGTACCCGATGGCCGTCATGGCCATGGACGTGTTCGGCAAGAACAAGGGCGACACCATCAAGTTCGACCGCGACATCTTAGAGGGTGGCGGCTACGACGAGGCGTCTCGCTTGCTCGGGCAGGACGCGACCATCTCGACGACCGGCCAGGTCATCAACAACGAGGAGACGGTGGCGATTCTCCGCCAATACGTCGGGCCCTACAGCTCTTCGGCGAGCGCGGTTCGTCCGTACGCCATCGACGAGTTTTCCGCGCACTACCGCGCGAACAAGGTGCAGCTTGCAAGCAAGGTGACGCGTCACCTTCGCCACGACTACACGAAGTGGCTCGACCGAGTCATCCGCGCGCAGTTCCTTCGCTCGACGAACATCACCTACCCGAACGGCATCTCTGCCGCGACCGACTTCGCCGCGGGCGTCGGCGCGGGCGTCACGCTCGAACAGATGCTCAAGGCGAAAGAGGCCCTCTCTCGCCGCGAGTGGAAGAAGTTCGGCAACGGCAAGTACATGTGCCTCGTTCCGCCGAGCTTCACCACGCAGATGTCGCAGGACCCCGACTTCCGTCAGCTGTCCGCGAATCATCAGGCCGATAAGAACCCGCTGTATGGGTACATCGGCTCGGTCCAGGACATGGACTTCTTCGAGTGCACCACGCTCGCGCAGTACTCCGACAACGGCGGCGATGACATCGCCACCCTGAACGGCGGCACCATCGCGGCCGGCACGGTCGTCGAGGAAGCGCTCATCTTCGGCCCCGAGACCGTCGGCTTCGGCACGGCCGACTCGCCCGAATGCCGCTGGGCGGATGACACCAACTACGGCACCGTCGCCAAGGTCATCTGGTACGCGATGCACGCGTTCCAGACCCTCGACACTCGCGGCATTCAGCGCGTGCCCTACCAAGGAACGGACGCCTGATATGGCAACGAATAGCCCGAATCGAAGCGCGGTCTCCCGCGCAGCCGCCATTCTCACCACGGGTGAAGTGGCTGGCTCGCGCATCGACCTCAACGAGACGTTCAACTCGTCGCTCAGTCTCCAGGTGGACTTCACCCTCGGCTCGCTTACGAACGTCACCGTTCGTCAGTACGTGTCGATGGACGGAACCAACTGGTACGAGCACCGCACGAATGCCGGTGTGACGACCGCCGTCGTCCTCACCGCAAGCTCGACGATCAATATCCCCGTCCACGCGCCTGGTTGGAAGTTCTTCCGGCCGAGCGTCCAGGGCTCGGGCACGGTCACCTCGTCCTCGGCGACGCTCACGCATCGCTACCTCCGCCGCGGCTCGCAAGGCTAATGGCAGTCTCGGACGCGGAAATCGAGGCGGTCCGCGTCCATCTCGGCTACGGCGCCGTCATCACCGCCTCTGCCTACACGCCGGACGGCTTCTACGAACTGTTTCACCAGGTCGTGCAGCCAAGCCTCTACGAAGGCGCGTCGACAAGCGTAGCGCTCGCCATCGCAGCCGGGAATGCCACGTGCACCCCGGCCGCCATGACGGGCATCGCGCTCCACACGCGCCTCGTCGTTGACACCGGCAACGAGTACGAGGTCGTCGCGGTCCGCGGCGTCACGGGCTCGACGTTCACTGCCACTTTCTCGAAGGCGCACGCCGCAAACTGCCCCATCCAGGTGGAAAGCGGCGTCTCGCGCCTGCGAACGCTCCTCTGGAGCGCGGATAAGGCGTGGCAGACGCTGCAATCGGCCGGCATCACGCAGACCGCAGGCATCAAGCAGCTCGGACAAGGCGAAATCGAGTGGTTCCCCGGGGCGGCTGGCCCGCTCAAGGCGACGCTCGACCACTACAAGACCATCGTCGCCCAGCTCGCAGCGCTCGTGCAGGTTCAGCCAGCATGGGAATCGGGCGGGAGCGGCAAGGGTATCAGCCAACTCGAGGCGTACTAGCCCATGAGCATCGTCTCCGACTCGCTGAACATCCTCGACAGCGCCCGCGCGCTCCTGAGTGACGTCGGTTTGCGCCCGTACCGCGTGTACGTGCAAACGAAAGTCTACTCGCGCACGCTCGGCATCGAGGCCGATGCGACGACGACGACGACCGAACTGTGCGTTGCCGACGGGAAACCCCCGAAGGTGCGCCAGCTGTCTGCCAAGGAAATCGTGTCCTCGGGCGGAACGCTTGGCGATGCCATCTACGAGGTCGGACCGCTCACGCCGCCCTATACCGGGGGAGGCGTCGACACGAGCACCATCACGCCAGACACCGGCGACAAGAGCGAAGTGACCTACATCCTGAAGGGCCCTGGGCTCGCCGACAACGGCGTCTACTGCGACAAGGTGTCGGACAAGTTCGACAGCCCCTTTCGCTACATGTTCACCATCAAGCGAACGGGTGCGGACGTCCCATGAATCTGACCTGCCTCAAGTGCCATCACTCGGCCGAAGTCGACACAGGCGACGAAACGGACCCTACGAAGCTCATCTACCGGTGTAGCGAGTGCGGCTCACGCTGTGCGTATGGGGAGCTGATGCCACGCTTGGCGGTGGCTCCGCGTGACAGCAAGTGGATCGTGCTCCATGTGGACGGCGTGCGGTGCAAGGTGGATCGAGACTTCGCGTTCGACTTCGCGCGCAACATCCTCAGCTTGAAGCGCTGATGGCATGTGGCGCGCTCGCGTCGATACGTCAGGCTTCAGGAAATGGGCGAAGGATAGCTACGACAGGCTGCGTGGTGAGGTGGCTCTCGCCTTGGACCGCGCTGCGGTTGAAGTGCAGACGCTTGCACGTGCCGGCTTCCAATCACGAAGCGGGCAGCTCTCCAAGAGCATCAAAGTTCGCAAGGTCAATCAGTACAACGCGCGAGACATCACCGCTCACGCTCCACACGCAGGGTTCGTGGAGAACGGAACGCGTGCGCATGACATCACTGCAAAGGGCGGCGCACTTCGGTTTGTCATGAACGGACGCGTCATGTTTCGACGCACCGTGCACCACCCCGGCACCAAGGCAACGCACTTCATGGCGAACAGCGGCGAGCGCGTTCGCCCTCTTTTCCAACAGCTTCTTCTCGAAGCCGTCAACAGGTCCTTCCGGTAAATGGCGCAGGAGAACGAAGTCTTTCAAAGTGGAGCGGTCGAATACCCGCTCGACACCGCATTCATTCGCGACAACGTCAAAGTTGTCGCGCCTTTCGTGTATCACGCGCTCGGATACTTCGAGTTCGTTCTGACGAAGTACATGGGCGGGCGCTTCCTCGCATCGGTGACCGCCGCGGGGCTCGGAAACGGGGAGCGCGCCATCACCAGCACCATCGGGCAGACGCTCGCGTGCGTCGACCCTGGCACCATCCTGCAGTCGCCGGGCATTCAGCTTCAGTTTCCACTGCTCGCGCTCCACAAGAAGCGGAGCGCCATGGAAGACAAGACCCTTGGGCACCGTCACAAGACGGGCGCCTACGAGCTTGTCTACGTGCTTCCGCCCATGAAGGCGGCGCAAATGGTCTACATGTCGCCGCTCCTCGAGGCCATCGAGGACATTCTCGACAACCGTATCGAGGTCGGACACGACCCGGGGTGGATGCCCGACACGGACGACGCAGACCTCGACACCAGCGTGTGGGGTGCAGACGTCGCGAACATGGAGTCTGTCGAGATGAAGGGCGCCAGCTACGGCGGCTACCCCGGCACCGGAGACCTGTTCTTTCCGGCCATCATCTTCGACATCGAAGCCAAGCAACTGGCGACGGTGGGCGACGTCAACGAAGCCTACGAAGATCTCGAGGGGGTGGACGTCGAAGCCGATGAGCAGCCTGAAATAGGCCCCGCGGTCAGCGTGGCGACGGACTTCGTCGACTTCAATCTCGCTCTTTCGGGCATCGCGCCCACTTCCGGCATCATCACCGGTGGCACAACGGTCGTTCTCAGCGGCAACGGCTTCACAGACGACTGCCACGTCTACATCGGCGGCGAGCTTGCCACCATCAGCAGCATTACGGCGACCGCCATCACATGCGTGACGCCCGCGTACCCGTCGAGTCTTGCGAACACCGCAGACGTGACGGTGACGAACCGAAATAACCAGAGCGCGACGCTCGAAGACGGCTTCACCTACACCGCCGTTTAGCTCGCGCTCCTCACGGAGTCTTGCCCATGAACAGCATGCGTGTTCGCGCTGTAGCGAACTGTCTTGTCGTGAACATCAACGCGATGGAGGCCGGCATTCGCCGCCACGTCGGTCGAACCGCGCAGCCGCAGGCTGACGGCAGCCTCCACTGGGTGAGCACCGACCAGGTCGAAGAGCTTCCCGTCGACGAATTCTACAAGGCGGCCGTGCGCTGCGGCGAGCTCGAAGCCGCCGACGCTGAGACCGCAAAACTCTGCGGCGTGCCCTTCAAGGCCGCTGCCCCTGAAGCTCCCAAGAAAGGCAGCTGAACATGGCTGACGTTGTCATTACGGGCCTTGCGGCCACCGACCCGGTACCCGGCACCTACCTCGAAATCAACTTCGCCCAAGGCCCCGCCTCGGGCAACGAGTCGCCCTACGAGGTCGTCATTCTTGCCAACAAGACGAGCGCAGGCTCGGGCACGGTGGGCACGGAAATCTACGGGCCCGATTCCGCCGTTCCGCTGCAGACCGAAGCGCAAGCCATCGCACTCTTTGGCCCTGGCTCTGAAGCCCACTGCATGTGGCGCGAATTCACGAAGGTGAACACCGACAGCGTCCTTCGCGTTGTCCTCGTTGCCGAGGCCGGCACGGCCGCAACGGGCACGTTCACTGTGGCAACGACCGCCACGGGCGTCGGCACTATCGCTTGCTACGTCAACGACGAGTTCTGCGAGGCGAGCATCGCTTCCGGCGACACCGCGACGACCATTGCGGTGGCCATCTGTGCCGCGATCAACTCGAAGTCGTGGCTTCCTGTCACGGCTAGCAACGTTTCGGGCGCGGTTACGCTCACAGCGAAGAACCTCGGCATTCGCGGCAACAGCTTCCGCTTCCAGCCGAGCATTCGCTCGGTCACGAGCATCGCCACCACGGTGTCTGTCACCGTCGACACGGCGTTCTCGAGCGGCGCCACGGCGGACGACGTCACGACGGCCCTCGCGACCATCCTCCCGAGCCGCCTTTACTACATCGTCCCGGCGCAAAACGACGCGACGAATCTTGGACTCATCAAGACGCAAGTCATGGCGCAGGCCGCGCCGACCATCGGCATTCGCCAGCGCGTCGTTGCGGGTATCTGTGGCACGTCGGGTGCGGCGGTTACGGTTGCCACGACGCTCAACTGTGAGCGCATGGAGCTCGTACACTCGCAAGACAACCCCATCGGCTCGGCTCGGCTCGCAGCCAAAGCGGCGGCGGTCTACAGTCTCGAGGAGCTTCCCGAGAACCCGCGCACGAACTTCTGTTTCTACGGAAACGACGCGAAGTCTGCTCGCAACTGGAACCTCCCTGGGCCGCGTACGGCGAGCACTCGTCCGTCGCGCACGACCGTCAAGACGCTCCTCCTCGGAGGCGTGTCGCCCGTCGCGTGCAACCCGAACGGCTCGACGTACCTCGTCAACCGCGTCACCACGCGCAGCCTGAGCGGCTCGAATGCGGACTACCGCATCTCGCGCGCGCACAAGGTCAGTATCTCGGACTGGTTCGCGGACGACCTCATCGCCAAGACCGTCAAGAACTATCCTGGCGCCAAGATTGCTGATGATCCGCGGCCCGGTGCGCGCGCTCCTGGCGAACGCGTCGTGACGCCCAAGATGTACAAGGGCGCAATCTTCCGCTTGCTCGACGACTACGCCGACCTCGGTCTCGTGCAGAACGTGGACGACATCAAGGCGCAAGTCGAAGTCGCTCGTCAGGTGGGCAACCGCGCGCGCATGGGCGTTCGCATCCCGCTCCAGACCATCGACAACTGGGAACAGACGGCCATCGCCGTCGACCAGGTCGCCTAGTCCCTCCCTCGCCCCGCGAGGGGGCATCAGCCCGCGTACGTCTCGCACGCGCCGCGTGGGCACCTCGCACTTTCAACCTGCCGTGATCCGGCGAGGAGACCCCATCCATGTTGCAGCTCTACACGCTCATGTACGTGACGGTAAACGGCCGTCTGCTCACCGAAGAAGCGCAAGCCGACTTCTCTCGTTCATCCAACAGCCAGGCCGTAACGACCGTGGCGAAGGGTTATGCGGGCGAGTCTCCAGGCGCTGCCATGTCGGAAGTCGACGTGACGAACGCGGTGCCCGCCGCGGGTTTCGAGTTCGACGCCGGCGACTCCATCGAGGGTCTGATTCCGGTGGAAATCGGCATCCTCGCGGGTGGCAAGCAAGCGGTGATTCCGGGGTTCATCATCTCGGACAGTATCAAGCACTCGGTCAACTCCGAGAGTAACTACAACTTCAAGCTTCGTGGATCGTTCGCCAGATTCGAATGATCACAACTGACAGATTCGCGTCGGTGAGCACCCGCTCATCGGCGCTTTTTTGCGTGCGAAAAATATGACAGACAACGTTACGGAGCTGCAAGGCTCGGCGCTTTGGAAGCAGATTACACTCATCCCGCGGCCAGGGCGCAAGGTGGACTTTCCACGCGTGGACCCCGCGACAGGTGAGACCGTTGCGCAGTGTCTGATCCAGATTCTCACGCAAGATGAGCTGCAGGAGTGCGCCGCTGCCGCGGAAAAGTACACGCAGCTCAAGTTGAAAGACTCGAAGCTCAAGAAGGACGACAAGTCTGAGGGCTACGACCAGATTTTCAACAACGAAGTGTCTGTGCAGATTCTCTCGCGCGCTGTGCGAGACCTCGAGGACAACAAGGCGCTATTCCCGTCGCCGAGGGCGGCCGCGAAGGTCCTCACGCAAGATGAGTTCGGAATGCTCATGAGGCAGTACCTCATCGTGCAAGCGGAGCTTGGTCCCGTCGTCGCGGAGATGACGGAGGATGAGATGGAAGGCTTTATCGAACGCCTCGTGGAGGGCGCCTCGGCTCACCCTTTAGCGCAGCTGTCATCGGGCGCCATGACCAGCCTGGTGATGCTTATGGCCTTCCGACTGTATCCCTCTTTGACGGGCAGATCCTTGCCTGGCAAGCAGCCCGAAGATTCGTTGACCGACACACCAAACGATAACGAATGACCCTTCAGTCCCCCGTCAAAGTCAGCCTTGAAGTGGGTGGCGTGGCGGACGTGCGAAAGGCATTTCGAACGGTTCTGGACGCAGCAGAGCGCGCGGAGAAGGCGGCCACGGAAAAAACATCCGCTGCTGCAAAGGACCGCGTGCGCATGGCGAAGAGCGAAGCCGCACAGCGCGCAAAACAGACGGAGGAGCTTTACAAAAAGTTCCAGAAAGCCGAAGAGGAGCTGGCGAAGACGGGAAAGAAGTCTTCGATCAGCTGGCTCCGTGGTTGGACCACGTCGATGGACGAGGTGCAGAAGAAGGCCACGAAAGCGGCGGATGCGGTTCGGAAGTCGTTCGAGGAGCTCGGCTCTCGCCAAACGATGGCAGGTCTTCGCGCCGGCATTCGCGATGTCGAGCGTGAGATGGCGGGCCTACAGAAGCACACGAGCGCCCTTCGTACATTGAAGCTTGGCGGTGGGGGTGGAGGCTTCGGTTCTGCCGCAGGCAGCGTTGCCCGACGTGGCGCAGGCGCCGCGATGCAGGTTGGAGGGATGGCGCTCGCGCTCGGCGGTGGGTTCACCATCGCGGACGCTGTGCAGCGGGGTCTTTCGTCAGAGACAGCAGCGGTTGCCCTGGCAAACAGCATGTACAACCCGAACGACGAGGATCAGAAGAAGTTTCTCGGAGGAAAGCGCTTCGACCAGAACCAGATTCTTGGGCTTGCAGGCCGCGCGCAGGGCGCTTCGGGTCTTGGCAAAGCTGAATTCCTGAAGGGCGTGCAGGACTACATCGCGAAGTCTTCAGACTGGAAAGCCGTCGCAACGGAAGAGGGGCAAGGCACGCTCGTTGACCTCGCGAAACTCGCAAAGTCGAGCGGCTCGGACTTCGGTGAGGTCATGAATGCTGCGGGATCGATGCGGGTTCAGAACCCGAACCTCGATCCGGCCAAGATGATGCAGATGATGTACGGCGTCATCGGCCAGGGCAAAATGGGCGCTGTCGAAATGAAAGATCTCGCATCACATGCGAGCATCATTACGTCGGGCGCGGGCAGCTTCAAGCTTGGCGAAGGTGGCTACAAGGACCAAGCCGCGGCACAGACCGCGCTTCTGGGCATGTCGCAGATAGCGGTGCGCGCCTCGGGAAGCTCCGCAGACGCAGCAACGGCGGTTTCTCGCTTCACGTCTGAGCTCGGTGCGAAGGGCACGAAGGCAGAGATGATGTTTCAGGGTCAGAACCTGAAGCTGAAAGACAAGGACGGAAAGCTACTCAAGGCATCCGACCTCATGGAAAACATCTTCCAGGCGACCGGCGGACGAGTCGACTTGATGGGACAAGGGAAGGGCCATATCGGCCTCGGCCTCGAGTCCATCAAACTGATGCGCGGTGCAGAATCAACCTTCTCGGCCGCAAAAATGGAGGCCCTCGCAGAAATGGAGAGGGATCCGGTCCAGAAAAAGCTGTCTGCCGAAGAGAAAAACAAACTCGCCATCAAGGCAGGCTCGAAAGCCGTCGGTGACGAAGCACGACGTTTCGAGAACGCGACGTACAGCAAGAGCGATTCAGACAAGGACCTGAGCGAAGTTCTCAACACCAAGAGTGAGCGCTTCAACAAGTCGATGACGCTGATCATGGAAGTCGCAGAGCGGAGGGTCACACCATTCGTAGAAAAGCTCGCGGGAGCCCTCGAACGAAACGAGCCGGGCATCGAGAAGGTGCTGAACATGTTCGCGGACCTTGCCACGAAGGTTGCTGACAACCCTCTCGCGGGGCTTGGCGCAATGCTCGGGCTCGCCATCACGACCGAAATGGCGAAAGCACAGGTTGGCAAGTTGATGACAGAGGGCCTCAACAAGTCCCTCGCGGGCACGCTTGGCGCTGGTCTTAGCATCGCAGCGGCTGCGTTTGCGATTGAGCAAGTGGGCGAAGTCGTCATCAACAACCTCATGAAGGACAAGGCGAAGTCGGAAAGCGACCTTGCACTGTCTGGAATGTCGAACGAAGAAAAGCGCATTGCACTGCTCAACAAGATGAACAGCGGACAGATGACCGCTGCGGACGTCCAGGCTGCGCAAGCGGAGCTCACAAACAGTCGCGCGGCGTACGTTCAGAATCAGTCGAAGTCTGGCGACGGAATTGCGAATGCAATTCTTCCATTCGTCGCAGGCAAGGCTCTTCTGGGCATGGTCAGTGAAGACGCCAAATACGCGATGGACCATGAGGCCAAATCAAATCAAGAGTCACAGAAGCGAGCAAAGGAAGGCCTAGACGCGTTCGCCACAGCTGTAGCTGCAGCCGCAGATAGCCTCAAGGCGACCACTGGCGGCGCCGGAGGTATCGCAAGCACATCTTCTGACAAGCGCACCAAAGCCATTCTTCCACGACGATGACCGACCTCCTTTCCCGACTCCTCGAGTTCAAGTGGAAGGACATCGCTTTTCCTATCGAGTCGATGGAAGTCGAGCTTGGGCACAAGTTGCCAGGGCATGAGGCGTGGATGCGCAACGGCGTCGACCACGAAGACACTGGGCGAGACTCGCTTCGTTTCACGGCCGAGATTCCGTTCTACAACACCATTTTTCCTGGTGAGAGTGAGTCGTGGTCGATCCTCTACCCAAACCAGTACCGCCTGTTTCTCAACGCGGCGGCCATCGGGGGCGAAGGGACCCTTCAGCACCCAGAGCTTGGGCCCATTCAGTGCAAGCTGAAGTCGTGCAAAACGAAGTACGACGGCAACAAGCGCGGTGGATGCATGGTGTCAGCGGAGTGGGTCGAGACCATCGACCTCAGTGCCGAGCAGAACCTCACCATCGGGGACACGTCTCCCGTTGCGGAAGTTCGGCTCGCAGCCGCATCGCTCGACATTCAATACCCGAACGTGCGCGACCTCGTTCCGAAGATGCCGAAGCACATCACGTCGCTCATCGACGTCATGAACGCTTTCTCAGCCATCGGCGACCAGGTCCAGCTGTTTGCTGGACGCCAAGCAGGCATGCTCGACACGCTCGACTACGCAGGCAAGCGCCTTCTTCGCTCGATGACGTTGCTCGATGACGTCGAGAAAATCGGCCAGAAGCGCGTCGCCATTCAGATGCGCCAGGGTGTCTACGATTTGAAACGTGACCTCAAGAACAAGGGTGGCAAGGTCGTTACATACCGCGTGCCGGGTCGGACCACGCTTGCGGGCCTCGCTCAATCGCTCCAGGTCGACATGGGCGCCATCGTCGAGCTGAACCCGCGCATCGTCGCGAAGCCTGTCGTCTACGAAAATACCGTCGTTCGGTACCGCAAGGCTGCTTAGTTGGGATTCCCGCGCGTCGATCCAGAGCTCGAACAAGTCGAGCTGCGTATCGGTGCGTCTGGCGAAACGGTGTTGCGAAATTGGAGCGAGTACACGTTCAATTCCGACTTCATTACCCCCACGGATGGGTGGTCTTTCAAGCTTGGACAGTCGAACCTGCGACCTGGCGACATTCCCGAGCTGATTCCTGGTGCCCGCGTGCAACTTTGGATCGGCTCGAACGTGCAAGCCACTGGCTACGTTGACAAGATCCATCGCAAAGCGTCCAAAGGTTCCGGCGTTGAGTGGACCATTGAGGGGCGTGACGTCATGGCGCCAGTCGTCGATGCGCACATTGATCCGCGCACTCAGTTCAAGGCGTCGATGACGCTGATTCAGATGCTCGCAAAGGCTCTCCATGGCGTCAGCGCTTGGGGCACGGAGAATCAGATCGAAGAAGGCAACGGCGCCAACCTCGAACAAATCACCGGCACGAAAAAGAAGCTTTCCAAAAAGGGAAAGCTCCTCAAGAAAGCGACCGCAGCGCAGCTGAAGCCCACCCTTGGAGAGGGCGCATTTGCTTTCATCGCGCGCATCCTATTGCGGCATGGTCTCTTTCTCTGGGCGAGCGCCGACGGCGAGCGACTCATCGTGGGGGAGCCTGATTACACGATTCCAGAGCCTGCCGTGTACACACTAACGCGTCGATTTGATGGCCGAGGAAACAACGTCATCGAAGGCGAGCACACCGTAGACCTAGGTGACCAACCGACAGCTATCGTTGCCGATGGTTTTGCGGGTGGTGGCGAGTTCGGCAAGAGCAAGAGCAAGTGCATCATGCTGAACCCGTTCGTTCGTCTGCTCAACAAGTCGAACGCCACACTCATCGGCGAGCTCAAGGCCAAATTCAAGGGCGCAACGGTCATCAAGCCTGACTTCACACCGCCTAGCGAGCCACATGTAACGGAGATGGAACGCATTCTGTACTTGCACGACCAAGACGCTCAAAGCTTGGACGAGCTCGCGGCCTTCACGCGCCTGCACATGAGCGAGTGCACGCGCAAGCTCGAGACCGCCAAGTACACCGTCAAAGGTCACTACTGCCGCACACCGCAAGGCGAATACGCACCGTGGGCCGTCGATACCGTCGTGATGGTGGATGACGAAGTCACTGGCATCAACGGCCCCATGTGGGTCAAGGGGCGCACGTTCACGAAGTCCGTTGGCGCTGGCACAAAGACCACGCTCGACCTCGTCGCGCTCAATACCATCGAGTTTGGATCATGAGCGACGCAGACATTCGCATCGGCGTCGACATCCTCAACACCGAAGTCGCCCAGAAGACCGGCAACATCACGTGCCAAACGGGCGACGTTGTCAATCAAGACGTCGAATCGCAGGGCGTCGAGTGGATTCAGCACGTCGGATATGCATCGCGCCCGCCGAACCCCGACGCTGGCGTCGCTGCCTGCCAGGGCGTCATCATCGAGCGCGGTGGTCGTGACACGTGCATTGCATCGCAAGACGCGCGCGGACAGCAGCTCGCGGGCATCCTGAAGCCCGGCGAGACGTGCATGTACGGCGCGGGCGCGGACGGTCTCGCGCAAGGCAGGGTCATCTGCAAGCAAGACGGCTCGGTGACGCTGTTCACCACCTCAGACAACACCTCCAACGGTAAGAGCGTCTACCTACGCATCAAGCCGACCGCCTTCGAGGTTGTTGCCCCCTGGGGGACACTCAAGTTCGACGACACTGGGCTGCATGTTCTGCACTCCAGTGGCGCCAGCTTCGACCTCGGCGGCATCTACGGGCTGCCTGCGCCATTTGACGCGGCGCCGTTCGATCAACTCACTAGCTACGTCAAAGCGCAAGCTGGAACGGTGAACATCACAAGCTCCGCGCAGAGTTTGGGCGCCGGGGCAGGACAGCCTCTTGCTGGTGCGCCACAGGTGCTTGCGATGATCGCAAGCCTGCAGACGCAAATGTCCACCGTAGCGAACGCCCTTGCGACCGTCGCCGCAGCAGGAATTGCCGGAAGCGCTGCCGCAGCAGGAACCGCCGCCGCCACCGCCGTATCCACTGCAGCGAGTGCAGCCGCGTCCCTCGCGCTACTTGTCCCAACGTCCACAAGTTCGTCATGAGCATCTGTATCCAGGGTCCAGCAATCACGATTCCACCGCTTCCGGGAGGGTTCACACTGGCACCGCCTGCGCTGCCGGTGGTGCCTGGCATCCCTGAGCTCTGCTGCAAGCTTCCGCCGGTTCCCATCGTGCTGCCGCCCATTCCGATACCGCCCATTGTCTTCAATAGCGCCATCGTCGCCGCGCTGAACGCCTACATCACGACGGCGCTCTCCTACATCAACTCGCTTCCGCTGGAGTGTCCGCTCGAATGACGATCTACAACTTCGGCTCAGGACCCTTCGGCATGGGCACGCCGATTACCGTCCCTGAGCCGCTCGGGAAGCCGCTCGAGACGCGAGAAGGCGTCCGCAACGGCTCCCGGAAGGTAGATCCCATCACCCGGGACTTCGAGTTCAGCCCCGTTACGAGCCGCATCGTCGGCCTCAGCAACACGCAGCACCTCGTGCAGCAGTGCCTAAGTACCGAAGAGGGCACCGCTGCCATGCAGACCCTCGGCAACCGCTTCAAGCAGCTAACGCGCATCACGGGCAGCTTCGAGAAGGAAGCCGACACCGCGGTCCGCGCGGCCCTCGCCATCCTCACCGACGACAACGTCATCAGCATCGACAGCATCGAGGTGCGCCGCATCGTCGGGCGCGCTGCGGGCGTCTTCATCCGCGTGAAGTGGACCGACATCGCCACCTCCGAACAATTCACCACGGACACCTAACATGGCCGTTACCCGTCTCACTGTCCGAGCTCCCAGCGAGATTCGGAACAGCTTCTTGCGCACTGTGCGCGTCGGCCTCCTCGACCTCGGCGTCCCCGACCCGAACGTGTCCCGCGGCTCCGAAACCTATGTCCTCGGCGAAGCCATCGCCAACGAGCTCGCCGTCGTCGAAGCCAACGCCATCTTCAAGGCCGACGCTTCGATGCCCGACACCGCGCAAGGCGACGACCTCCTCGAGCTTGCGTCCTCCTACGGCGTCGACCAGCGCGAAGCTGTCGGCTCTATCGGCCCCATCGTCTTCGACAGCTCCGCTTCGTCGTCCGTCGCAGGCGGCGCGCAGCTCATTGACTCAAGCGGCAATGCTTACGAAGTCGTCACAGCTGGCACCTACGACGATGGCGACCTCATCACCATCCAAGCGCTCGTCACCGGCGAGGACAGTAACCTTGCAGAGGGCTCCGTCCTCCGATGGGTCTCTCCGCCCGTCTACAGCTCGCAGTTCGCCGCGGTAGGCCCTGGCGGCCTTCGCTTTGGCTATGACGCCGAGAGCCTCGAGGACGTGCGCGCGCGCCTTCTCGAGCGCCTCCAGGACCCGCCCGCAGGTGGCAACCCTGCCAACGTCGCGCTGACTGCCGAGAACGCGCACCCCAGCGTCCAGAAAGCCTTCGTCTACCCCGCCATCTACGGCCCGGGCTCGACGCACGTCGCCGTCACCGCGCGCACGACGGCGACGAACAAGAACCGCGACCTCGACGCGGGAATCGTCACGGGCTACGTGACGCCCGCGGTCAACTCGGCCTTCGCGGACCAGGGCGACACGACGTTCACGACAGTCGCGAACGAGAACGCGAACATCTGCCTCGACATCACCATTCCACTCGCCCCGACCGCGCCGGGCGGCACCGGCGGAGGGTGGCTTGATGCGCAGCCGTGGCCCATACCGCACGCCACGGGCATCGCCGCGGGCCGCGCTGTCGTCGTATCCGTCGGAACAAGCTCGGCGGTCATCACGAGCTCGACGGCTCCTATCGCCGGCTCTTCACGGTGCGCGTGGGTGAACCCGAACACATGGGAGATTGAGGTTGCCACGGTGATCTCTTTCACCATCGACAGCGGCACCGCCCCGACGGCGCTCTACAACTGCACGTTCGACCGTCCCGTACCGAACCTCACAGTCGGATGGTTCGTGTTTCCCCAGTGCGTCAACCAAGACGCCTACCTCGCAGCCGTTCTCGAAGCGTTCGCGCGGCTCGGGCCCGGTGAGAAGACGGACAACGCGAGCGCGCTCATTCGCGGGTACCGCCGACCCAACGTGAGCTGGCCGAAGAGCATCGACAGCGCATTCACCGCGAAGGTCCAGGAAGCGGGCGACGAAATCACGCTTGCGACGCTTCGCTACGCCTCGATTGCGACGCCTTCGGTGCCTGCCGGCGTGACCGACCCGCCGAACATCCTCGTCCCCCACTACATCGCCTTTTACCCGAGTACCTGATGGCCCTACCCGATACCGCAGACGTCGACACCTACGGTGGCCTCAAGATCAACCACGCGCCTATCGTCGACTCGTCCAAACAAGAGGCCGCCGACGACCGGAACAAGTACGTCGCCGACGTCGCCGCCATGACGCACACACTGGTGCGCGCCATGTGCACGTTCGACCCTGGCGCGAGCGTTGCGGACCCTGCCACGAACAT
>ERZ724505.520-NODE-520-length-24558-cov-4.661062_pt1 | contig 24558 bp, 26 predicted proteins | sample MGYA00376038_ERZ724505 | MGnify/ENA primary metagenome ERZ724505 (study PRJEB28724, sample SAMN07190884) | wastewater metagenome | isolation source: effluent of sewage treatment plant in Hong Hong | place: Hong Kong | collected 2016-03-17 ...
CCTCGCTCGACACGAGCGCGAAAGGCACGCCATGCTCGACCCCTACACGCGGGCGCGCACGAGGCTGCGCACCCCCGCCGAGCTGGATACCGACGCGAGGAGCATCCTGTGACCGAACCCACCAAGCACGCCCTACTCTCGCCCTCGTCCGCCCATCGGTGGATGACGTGCATCGGGTCGGTCGCCATGTGCGCCGACAAGCCCGACGACGAGAGCGAGTACGCGGCCGAGGGCACCGCGCTGCACACGCTCGGCGCGATGTGTCTCACCGAGCAGCGCGATGCGCTCGCCTACAAAGGCCGGCGCATCGCGGTCGGGCATCGCACCTTCGAGATGGACGAGAGCCGCTGCGCCGACGTGCAGGTGTACGTGGACAACGTGCGCCAGTACGCCTGGCCTGCCGTGCCTGTCGCCGACATACCCGCCAACACGCTCATGGTCGAGCAGTCGCTCCCCATCGGGCACATCACGGGTGAGGAAGGCGCCGAAGGCACGGGCGACGCGATCATCGTCACGGGCGACGGCGAGGAGCTTCAACTCCACGACGCGAAATTCGGCCGCGGCGTGGCCGTCTCCGCGAGGAAGAACAAGCAACTCATGCTCTACGCCCTGGGCGCGCTGAAGCTCGTCGAGCTGCTCGGCTACGCGCCCAAGCGCTTCCGGCTCGTGATCCACCAGCCCCGCATCATGCAGGTCCCCGACGAGTGGGACTGCACGCTGGAGGAGCTGCTCGCCTTCGCTGAAGAGGTGAAGGCCCGCGCTGCCGACGCGATGATCGCGTACAACCACCGCGCCAACTGGATCGGGAAGGACACCAGCTACCTCGTGCCCTCGACCGACGCCTGCAAGTTCTGCAAGGCGAAGGCGACATGCTCGGCGCTCGCGAAGTTCGTGCAGGAGTCGGTCGGTGCGGACTTCGAGGTGATCGTAAGCACAGAAGGCGACCATGTGGACGGGGAGCAGCTCAAGGAGGACATCACCCCAACGACGTTGCCCGACGATCAGCTCGCCTTGAAGATGCGCGCCACCGACCTGATCGAGGACTGGCTGCGCGCGGTGCGCGCCGAGGTGGAGCGCAGGCTCCTCGCCGGCACGCCTGTGCTCGGCTTCAAGCTCGTGCAGGGCAAGCAGGGTAATCGCGCGTGGTCGGACGCCGAGGCGGTCGAGGCGATGCTGAAGTCGTTCCGCCTGAAGAAGGAGGAGATGTACGACTTCTCGCTGATCTCACCCACGAGCGCCGAGCGCATCGCACCGAAGCTCGACAAGGATGGCAAGCCCAAGGAGAAGCAACCCGAGGGCGTGGTGCTGCGCGCCGGCCAGTGGGAGAAGCTGCAGGCCCTCATCGTGCGCTCGCCAGGCAAACCCTCGGTAGCGCCCGAGAGCGACAAGCGGCCGGCGCTGCAGGTGAAGCCCGCAGCCGAGGACTTCGAGGCGGTGGAACCTGGCGTGGGGTTGGTATGAGCAACGCCGCCGACAGTGTGCGCACGCTGATCTCCGAGACGAAGGTGCTGCGCCGCGCTGTCGAGGACAACGCGGACGTGATGGCCGAGCTGCTGCGCGGGCAGTTGCGCAGCGTCTCGTCCCGCCACCTCGACGCGCTCAAGCGCGAACTCCGCGACTACAACATCCACACCGGAAACTGGAGGCGGCCATGAACGCCCCCCGCTTCGGCAAGCCCCTCGCGCCAGCAGTCGCCACGATCCTGCCGCCCCCTGCCCGGCTGTCGCTGGTCGCGGCTGCCGACATCGACCCGAACCTCCCCGTTGGCGCGTCGCCGCAGCGCACGCGGGCTCTCGAAAGCGCTATCGAGCGTGTGAAGCGGCAATACCCCCACTACTTCAAGGAGCAAACAGCATGAGGCAGCTCACCGAACACAGAATCAACCCGGCGAACGACACACTCACCATCACGGTGGCAGACGCACCCGGCGAAGGCGGCGCGAACCACCGCTACGAAGTCACGGGGTTCGACGCCTCTACCAACTTCAGTTTCATCAACGGGCCGGGAGAAAACCAACACCGGGCTGTCATCCTCTTCCAGAACGGTCCGATTTCCGAAGTCGGCGTGAACGGCCTCACGCACGAGGCGCTGCTCGCGATCGTCGCCGACCGGCTGCGCAGCTTCCAGAAAGGTCCGTTTTCTTGCAAGGCGAACGCCTGCGCGCTGACGCACATCGAGGAGGCGCTGCACTGGCTTCAGCAGCGGACCATCGAGCGCATGCGCCGCGGCGTCGAAGGCACGCACACCGTTTAACCATCAACCACGCAAAGGAGCAAACAGCATGAAAGTGAAACTGATCCGTGTCCGGCTCTCGTTCCCGGACCTCTTCGTCCCCGTGCAGTTCGACGGCAAAGGCGAGTTCCGCTACGGCGCGACCTTCCTCATGGAGAAGGGCAGCGACAACCACAAGTCGATCTCCGCGGCGATCCGCGCGGCGGCGACCGAAGGGTGGAAGTCGAAGGCCGACGCGATGATCGAGTCGCTGAAGGGCAACTCGAACAAGTTCTGCCTGCAGGACGGCGACCTCAACCCGAAGGGGTACGAGGGCTACGCCGGCAACATGGTGCTGTCCGCGCGCCGCAAGCAAAAGGACGGCATGCCGTACCTGTGCGACGAGAACAAGGTGCAGCTCACCACCGACACCGGCAAGCTCTACTCGGGCTGCTACGTGAACGCCACGGTGGACGTGTGGGCGCAGGTGAAGGACTACCCCGGCATCCGCTGCACGCTGCTCGGCGTGCAGTTCGCTGGCGACGGCGATGCGTTCTCGGGCGGCGCTGCGCGTCCCGATCCCGACGACTTCGACATGGCCGAAGGTGCGGCCGCGTCGAGCCTGGTGTAGGGCCAAGGGTCCGCGTGAGCGGGCTCTTGCCAGTGGCCCACGCCAGCGGCAAGAGCGGGAGCTGTCTACCTACCAAGCCATAACGACGAGCCACGTTGGAAAGAGTCGAGATCGCTAACTGCCGTTGACCCGCTGGTCGTTTCCGGCGGCAGGGTGCGAACACCGCTGACAGCTTAAAACAACCGGCGTGAAATCTCGACGGCTCACTGACAAGGGAGAAGCATAGTGCCGATGAAGTATCCAAGCATGGCCGAGCGGCTGATCGCGAACTCGATCCTCGCCGAGGATTCATCCCACGCAGGCACCGCCTGCTGGCTGTGGACGGGCAAGGTGCGCGTGAACCGAAGCGGGATGAAGTACGGCGCAATCACGAAGCGCATCTCGCGTGGGCGCAGGAAGGGCCAAGTGGTCAACGTAGCCGCGCACCGCGCGGCTGTCGAACACCTCGGTTTCAAGCGCATCACGCCGAGGATGGTCGTCATGCACCTGTGCAACAACAGCCTGTGCATCAACCCGCTGCACTTGGCGGGCGGATCGCAGCGCGCGAACGTGCGCCAGTGCGTCGCTGACGGACGGCACGTATCCCCCTTCAGGCGGACGGCGTGATGTACACCGACAAATCCGGTGCGATCTTCTCGCCCTGCTGGAAGTACCGCTATCGCCTATGGCGGCGCTGGAACTTCGAGCTGCCCACGATGGCGTTCGTGATGCTGAACCCGAGCACGGCCGACGCGGAGAAGGACGACAACACGATCCGCCGCTGCATCGGCTTCGCGAAGGCCGAATACTACGGCGGCATCGAGGTGGTGAACCTCTTCGCGTGGCGCGCGACCAAACCCGCCGATCTCTGGAAAGCTGCCGATCCTGTCGGGCCGGACAACGACAGCCACCTGCGCGCTGTTGTCGGCACCGCGCGCATGATCGTCTGCGCGTGGGGCTCGAACGCTGCGCGACAGCCCGAGCGCGCGAAGCATGTTCGCGATCTCCTGCACTACTACATGCCGCTTCACTACCTGCAACTCACGAAGGACGGCATCCCCTGCCATCCACTCATGCTGCCGAAGTCGTGCGAGCCGATGCTGTGGGAGTTCGAGTTTTGATCCTCCACGGCGACCTGGAGACGTACAGCGAGGTGCCCCTGAAGGATGGCATCTACGCCTACGCTGCCGCCTGCGAGATCATGCTCTTCGGCTACGCCATCGACGACGGGCCGGTGTCGGTGTGGGACTTGACCGAGACCACGCGCATGCCGGGCGATCTGAGCTTCGCGCTCTCCGAGCCCGACACACTGCTCAACTTCCAGAATTCCATGTTCGACCGCACGGTGTTCAGGTTGGCGAAGAACTCGCCCTCGATCATGCGCCGCGTTGGTGAGCAGACCCACCGCTGGCGCGACACGATGGTGAAGGCGCTCTCGCACTCGCTGCCGGGCGGACTCGCCAAGACCGGCGCCATCATGGGCTTGCCCGAGGACGAGCAGAAGTCGAAGGAAGGCCGGCAGTTCATCCACCTCTTCACGAAGCCGCGGCCCGCGAACTCCACCCTGCGCCGCGCCACGCGCCACACGCACCCCGCCGAGTGGCAGCGGTTCAAGGACTATTGCGCAAGCGACATCATCGCGATGCGCAGCGTGGACACGAAGCTGCCGACGTGGAACTACCAGGGCCGCGAGCTGGAACTGTGGCACCTCGATCAGCACATCAACGATCGCGGCGTCGCCGTCGATCTCGACTTCGCCCGCGCCGCGATCACGGCCGCGGAGAAGGCGAAGGCCAAGCACGCGAAGCGCACGAAGGAGATCACCAACGGCGAGGTGGATCGCGCCACGCAGCGCGACAAGCTCCTCGCGCACATCCTGAAGGACTACGGCGTGGACTTGCCCGATCTCCAGGCGTCCACCCTTGAGCGCAGGATCAACGATCCCGAGCTGCCCATCGAGCTGCGCGAGTTGCTCGACATCCGCATGCAGGCGTCGATGGGCTCGGCCTCGAAGTACAAGGCGCTCCTGAAGGCGGTGAGCGCTGACGGCCGGCTGCGCGGGCTCCTGCAGTTCAACGGCGCCAACCGCACCGGGCGGTGGGCAGGCCGCACCTTCCAGCCGCAGAACCTTTTCCGGCCGCCGAAGTACATCGCCGAGGATTGGGAGTTCGCCATCGACACGATCAAGGCGGGCGCCGTGGACATGATCTACTCGAACGTGATGGAGGCCACCGCCGCCACCGTTCGCGGTGCGCTCGTGGCGCCTCGCGGCAAGAAGCTGGTAGTCGCCGACTTGTCCAACATCGAGGGACGCGATCAGGCGTGGCTCGCGGGCGAGAGCTGGAAGCTCGCGGCGTTCGCCGAGTTCGACGCTGGCCGCGGTGTGGACTCTTACCGCCTCGCCTACGCCCGCGCGTTCGGTGTGGACGTGGCAGCGGTGAGTAAAGAGCAGCGACAAATCGGCAAGGTGATGGAGCTGATGTTCGGCTACGAGGGGGGCGTTGGTGCGTGCATCACGGGCGCCCTCACCTACGGCTTCGAGGTGACTGATCTTGCCGCCAAGGTGCGGCCGGTGCTCCCCGCTGATGTGTTCGATGAGGCCCGAGGATTTTGGGATTGGGTGTTGAGAGAGCGCCGCAGCACCTACGGCTTGAACATGGACGAGTTCGTCCCGCTCGATGGGCTCAAACGCCTATGGCGCTCCGAGCACGGCATGATCTCGTCCTACTGGCCCGAGCTGCAGAGCGTCGTGTGCGACGCCATCGAGTACCCCGGCAACACGTTCACCTGCAGGAAGCTGAAGATCAGGCGCGACGGGGCCTGGCTGCGCATCGTGCTGCCGAGCGGACGGGCGCTGTGCTACCCGCAGCCGCAGGTGGACGACAAGCGCCGCATCTCGTACATGGGCGTCAATCAGTACACGCGGAAGTGGCAGCGCATCCACACCTACGGCGGGAAGCTCTTCGAGAACGTGTGCCAGGCTGTCGCCCGCGACGTGATGGCGCACAACATGCCTGCCGCTGAGGCTGCGGGCTACGAGGTGGTGCTTACGGTCCACGACGAACTCGTGACCGAGGCTCCCGACACGGACGAGTTCACGGCGAAGGGCTTGGCGACGATCCTCGCCACCGTGCCGCCGTGGGCAGAGGGCATGCCGCTCGCCGCTGGCGGGTGGGAAGGCTATCGCTACAAGAAGGACTAACCTGAAAGGAGACCGCAATGCTGAAGAGACTTGAATTGCTCACCCCCACGAGCTGCCTGAACAAGGCCGCCGCCGACGAGCCGGTGTTCGTGCTGCGCGCGAAGGACGTGCTCGCTGCGCAGACGGTGCGCCTGTGGGCAACGATGGCGCAGGACAAGCACGAAGGCAGCAAGATCGCCGAGGCGTTGTCGCTCGCCAACGAGATGGAAGCGTGGCGCCTGAAGCACGTCGTCGCCGAACCGAAGATGGGAGACCCGCGATGATCCGCATGCTGAAGTCCTTATTCGTAGGCCAGTTCGACACGCCCACCATCGTGCGCCCCATGCCCGGTGCCGTCATCACCGAGCCCGCGCGCTTCGAGCAGGAGGCGCTCGCCACGAAGCGCAACCAGGCCATCGCCTACCTCGGCGACAAGTGGGTGTACGCCCGGACACGCGGCGACCACATCGCCAAGGTGCGGGGGTTGGCGTGAGACGCCCTCGCCGAAAGAAGAACGAACGCGCAGTCCATCAGGAGGCGCCGATGTTCAGCAAGCGCACGGCTTGCAGTCGTCGTCTCACGAAGGGGATGCTGTACGCATGGGGCACGTTGCGTCTCATCACCTGCACGCCTTGTTGGAAGAAGGCGGTGCGAGGATGAGAGAGTCCAAGATCGAGCGCTACCTGCACCAGCAAGTCGAGGCGCGCGGTGGCACCACGCGCAAGTTCAAGAGCCCGAACCGGCGCAACGTGCCTGATCGCATCGTGATCTGGCCCGGCAACGTAGTGCATTTCGTCGAGTGCAAAGCGCCGAACAAGGACGCCCGCCCCGGACAGCAGCGCGAGCACGAGCGGCTGCGCTTTTTCGGTTGCGTCGTATGTGTGCTCGACACCATCGACAGCGTTGACAACTATGTGAGGCACCACGCATGAAGCCCAAAAAAGGACAGACCTACAAACTGATCGAGCTGTCGGGCGGGTTCTACATCGGCAACCCCGACGTGGAGTTCCCGCACCCGATGGCGCAGCCGCTCGTGATCGCCGACCGGACCGACCTCGTGAACTACTTCGCCCGCTACCTGGAAGCGCGCGAGAGCGGGATGAACCTCGCCGACGCGCACGACGCGGTGCTGAAGGACGCGGTGCGGAGGATGGTGCAGTGACACGCGCTCAACGGCGCCGCCTCGCGCGGCTTCGCCACCGGATGAAGGCCGCGGCGCTGCGCAACTACCTCGCACGACGCCGGATCGTGCGGCTGCACGATCTGCACCCCGAGCCGAGCACGCCGCAGTGAGCGAACGCCGTCCCTTCACGCCTCGCCCGTACCAGCACCTCATGCACGGGTGGATGCTCGACCACCCACGCTGCGCGGTGTGGGCCGGCATGGGCCTGGGCAAGAGTTCCGCGACGCTCTCGGCCATCAGCACGCTGCAGCTCGTCGAGCCCGAGCCGGTGCTGGTGATCGCCCCGCTGCGCGTCGCGCGCCACACCTGGCCGAACGAGGTGAAGAAGTGGGACGCCTTCCGCCACCTGCATGTGCTGCCCATCGTCGGCAGCGAGGCCGAGCGGCGCATCACGCTCAAGTACGAGTCGCCGATCTACTCGATCAACTTCGAGAACCTGCCTTGGCTCGTCGAACTCTACGGCGAGCGCTGGCCGTTCCGCACGGTCGTGGTGGACGAGGCCACGCGGCTGAAGAGTCTGCGCTTGAGCTTTCGCACGAGCAAGACCGGCAAGCAGTTCATAGCGGGGCAAGGCAGTGTACGCGCCCGCGCCTTCGGCGGCATCGCACACACGAAGGTGAAGCGCATCATCCAGCTCACCGGCACGCCCTCCCCCAACGGACTCGCGGACCTGTGGGGGCAAGTATGGTTCCTCGACGCTGGCGCGCGCCTCGGGCGCACGTATGAGGCGTTCCGCCAGCGGTGGTTCCAGAAGTCGTTCGACGGATACAGCGTTGACCCCCTGCCGTACACACAGACCGAGATTCAGGACCGGCTGCGCGACATCTGCCTGTCGATCGACGCGGCCGACTACTTCGACCTCGACGAGCCCATCGTGAACAACGTGTACGTGGAGATGCCGGCGAAGGCGAGGATCAAGTACCGCGAGATGGAACGCCAGATGTTCGCCGAGATCGAGGGGCACGAGATCGAGGCGTTCAACGCAGCCGCTCGCACGCAGAAGCTCCTGCAGCTCGCCAACGGTGCCGCCTACGTGGGCGAGCCCGGCGATCCAGGCGAGAGGCAGTGGGTCGAGGTCCACGATGCGAAGCTCGCCGCGCTGGAGTCGATCGTGGAGGAAGCCAACGGCATGCCGGTGATGGTGGCCTACCAATTCAAGAGCGACCGCGCTCGGATCATGCGCGAGTTCCCGAAGGCGGTGGACCTCTCGACCGACGAGGGGTTCAAGACCTTCATGGCGGGGAAGTCGCCGCTCGGGCTCGCGCACCCCAAGAGCATGGGCCACGGCATCGACGGGCTGCAGGACGTGACGAACATCATCGCGTTCTTCTCCTCGAACTGGAACCTGGAAGAGGACATGCAGATCATCGAGCGCATCGGCCCGACGCGGCAGCATCAGTCGGGGCACAAGCGGCCGGTGTTCGTACATCGGGTGATGGCGCGCGACACGGTGGACGAGCTGGTGGCCGCGCGGCGCGAGACGAAGCGCGAGGTGCAGGACATTTTGTTAGAAGCGATGAAAGCGAGGAGAACATGACCGACTTTGAAGTGAAACCGCTGCACCCCATCGAGCGCGCCCTCGCCACCCAGGTCGGAGGTGCGCACTACAAGGACATGGCGATCCAGCCCGTCGAGTTCATCCACGCCAACGGCATCGGGTACTTCGAGGGCTGCGTGGTGAAGTACGTCAGCCGCTGGCGGAAGAAGGGCGGGATCGACGACTTGCGCAAGGCGCAGCACTACCTCGCGCTGCTGATCGAACTGGAGGAGAAGAAGCGATGAGCCAATACGACGAACTGATTTACGGCAAAGCACCCTTGAGCATTGTCATCGACGAAGCTGTTTACGGTTGGAACCAATGGGCCAAAGAGAACTACTCACCCCAACGCCCGGTAGTTCAGTTGGCAGCAGAAATACTGGTGGAAGCGCTGCACAAGATCGGTTGCGAGACGAGCCTCGACGGTAACGGCGACATACAAGTTGTTTCCTACCCACAGGATGCGGAGCTGAATGCTGCGCCGACGACTTTGATGAGGCGCGATGCACTTCTCTAAGTTCACTGAAGCCTTGCAGGCCGCAGAGTATGTTGTCAAACGCACAACGCGCCCCGAACCGGAGATTCTTAACACGGCGATAGCGGCTGCATACGCCTTGCGCTGCGGGCAGCGCTTTTACTTCCCGGATAGCCAAAACGTACTGGAGGAGGGCAGAGCATACGACGACGACGTAAAACAGCTAATCCGGTTGCCTTACCCCGATGTGTGCATCCTCCGAGAGACCACCCTGAACCACACAGAAAAAACATGGATGATTTCTATAGCTTCAGACGAGCGCAGTGAGATGTTTCGCTCGATGTTCAAGTGGGTCAACGCATCTGTGTTTAGAGACAGTCAGTATGTTTTTGCTGTGTCGAGTGTGGTTCTGTACCCCTACGGTGATCCTGTTTGGGTGCCCTACCCTGTCGTTGCGCTCCTTGATTTGGGCCCTATTGGTAGTTCAGGTATCCACGCAGTCGGCCTTTGGAGGCCCGCCGATCTCCTCACCCCGGAGGCGTGTTGGCAGGAACTACACCCCGATGTGAGAGCCGTCTCGAACCTATGCGTCATGCTGGCGCTGCACAATGTAACATCTAGGGAAGTGTCACCGTCGTTGAAAATTATCAAGAGGAGGGCGAAACGAGGCAAGCGGCCATTATTCTCATACCACGTTCTCAGCGTTAACGGAGAGATTTGGGACTCACCTGTCTCAGGCACCACCACCACCAACGGCGTGCGTTCGCACCTCCGCCGCGGGCACATACGTCGGCTGCATGACGGGCGTCAAGTGTGGGTCAGATCAACCTTAGTCCGAGGGGCCGTTCCGGGTTTTGTGGCGAAGGACTATGCGGTGATGAAGCCCTGAAAAGGAGAAGAAGCGATGAGTGAGATCGACTACGACCAACGCGATCCGTTTGACGACTACGAGCGCGACCCCGACAACAACATCCAATGCAACCGCTGTGGACAGCGCGGCCTCTCCTGGCACCACACGGGCGTGCGCTGGCGGCTCATGGATCAGCGCGGCCGGCTGCACGTCTGCCCGCCTGTGGACGCCTCGGACGACTTCGAGGTGGTGTGATGCCCGAGCTGCTCTTCTGCTGCCTGCCCGACGTGCGCGTGAAGCTCTTGATCCACGGCGACGGCGGTGTAGTGGCGGTGCTGGTGCATCCGAACTACCCGCCGCTTCTCGTGAGCCTGCGCGACGGCAGCGTCCTGGAGTGCTAGACTGATCCCGCGCCGCAGCGTCGCTAAAGCGATTTAGCAATTGCTGTGCGCGATGCAAGCAGCAAGTCGTTGATGCCGTGCGCATCACGACAGCACTTTCCACACATTATGCGCGATTGCCCCGCAGCAATCCGTTAAGTAAGCCTTCTTCGCCTCTTTGTTCTGCTGGTAGTGAGCACGCCGCTTAACGAGCACCCCCGCCCGGTACACCGGATCGGTGCGATACCGCTCGGTGTTTGGCGCGCTCACTTGTACAGCTCCTCGCAGGCGATCAGGGCCTGCGCGGTTCGGTTGAACTTGGCGACGAGAGCGTCGGCGCGATTGGATTCGCTGAGAAGAAATTCAGCAGCCTCTGCCGAAAGTTCGGTGCTTCCGGCAGCTTCAGCTCGGCCGGTGCCGGCGTCGGGCGGGGGCACATCTCCTGCCGGCTTGGCGGCGGGGACACAGCGCCCTCCAGGGTCGCGCAGCCGGATAACACCAGCGCGGGCAGCAGCAATGTCACGAGCCTTCTGAGCGTCAGCATCTTGCTTCTCCTTTAGGTAGCTCTCGTCGATCAGCAGGAGCCGCTTCGCGTGCGCGGTCTCCATCTCGGCCTTCTCCGAGCGCAGCTTCGCGGCCTCGGCCTGCGCGGCCTTCAGCGCCTTGTTGTTGGCTTCGAGGTGCTCGCGCTCGGCCAACTCGCGCCCGTCGCTGCGGCCGTAGAAGTAACTGCCCACGGAGGCGATGCCGAGCGCGATCACGCCAGCCATGAGTAGCTGCGGGGTGGGGATCATGTGCGTGCCCGGAAGTAGAAGGAGATGGCAGCCGCCTGCAGCGCCATGTACGGGGTGAGCACCGCGGCGATCACCGCCGCAACCTCCACGCCGTTGCGGGTGCCGCTCTGCTCGGCGTACTGCATCGCCCAGGCCGTAACCTGCACCGTGCCGTAGAAGATCGCCACCGACAGCGCGTGCTTGTCGATGTCGCGCTTGTCGATGAAGTCCCACGCCTGCGACGCGCGCAGCGCGAGCCAGCACAGGATGCCGTCATCCGTGCGGCGTCGTCGCTGCGTAGGCGCGTCGAGCGTCAATGCCACACTCCGGTGCGCATCTGCTCCGCGAGCCGCACTGCGCGTTCCGGGGTCTGATCGGCCCACTTGCTCTGCAGCATGCCCTCGGATGCCGCGTCGTAGTCGCCGCGCTCGATCATCGCCAGCGTGTTCTTGAACCCGAGCAAGCCTTCCACACCCATCTGGAAAGCCATGTTCAGCAGCACACCCTGCCGGGCCTCGTCGAGCTTGTCGAACCACGGCAGGCGGCGCCGCAGCTCGTCGCGCTTTGCGTTCAGCCGGTTGCGGAAGAGGTACTCGGACTCCTCGGCCGTGATGCCGCCGCCCTTCCTCTTGTCGATCAGGATGCCGATGCCGATGGTCCAGTAACCGAGGTGGTCCTGGTAGGCGTGCAGCACCTCGCCCTCGTCGCGGCGCAGTTGCTGCGTGATCTCGCTGTCGAGGCTCACCTGAGCAGACCCTTGATGTACTGCCACACCGCAGCCCCGAGCGCGACGATGCCCGCCCATATGAGGCCGCTGATCGTTTTCTCCTTGACCGCCTTGGCGAGATCGCGCCGCGCCTGGATGTCGGCGATCATGGCCTCGTGTGCGCGCTTGTGCCCTTCGGAGTCGCCACCGGGGAAGGCCCCTGAGAAGCGCTGCTCGAACGCATCGAAGCGCGATATTAGTGCCCGCTGCGAGGCGAGGATTCGACGCAGCACCGCAGCCGCAGCCTGATCCTCGATGCCTTCAAGCTCGGACTGATTGAAGTCGCTCACGGGGGTACTAGGCTCCTTCTCTCCTTGCTGCCTTGTCGCAGTGGTCGGCTTCGATGAGGCTCAGGACGCTGCACACCGCACGGCACATCTGGCACTTCGACGCGCCCATTTCCGCGCTCAACGTGCGCGACCCCGAGTGCCCGAGCAGCGCCGCCGTCAGGCGATCCTGCGCCTTGACGATATTCTTGCCGTAGGGCATCTCGTCGAACACGATCGCCACCAGCCCGACGACGATCGCCACCAGCGACGCGAGGCTGAACATCAGCCAGAGGCCGAGGGCGACGGCGAGCTTGAGGGCGCGCTTCATCGCTTCGTGCGCTCCGCTGCTATCTCTGCGTCCTTCGCGGCGAGCCAGTCTTTTCCTTCCGGCGTCAGCAGGGCTTCCCTGAGCCTGCGCTGCGTGATGGTCGATTCGATGGCGGTGATGCGGGCCTTTGCCGCTTCATCCCTCTCATTCGCAACCGGGTCGAACGCTTCCAGCACCGCCCGCGCATCCGCGCGCTGTTTGTCCGTCGCCTCATCCTTGAAGTCGATGCGCCACGTTGCCTTGTCGTTCTTGCGCCCGATGCTGACGCCGCGGATGGGGCAGACGGCTTTGATTGCTGCGTCGAGTTTGGCTGCGAGGGTTTCCACTAGAATCTCCCCGAGAAGTACATCAGGTTCCGTACGGTTGCGCCGCCCGCGTCGCCGTAGAAAGTCACGGCGGCAGTTGCGCTCAAACAAGCTTCCGTCGCCTGCACGTAGTTGAATCCAAGAGGGGCATCCTCATAACGCGCGTGCAGCCAAGCCTGTGCATTGGCGCCAAGACTGCCGGGTATGTAGTTTTTCTCGCTTTTCGCTGAGAAAGCATTCGTCGCGTTCAGCCCGAACCCAATTACGGGAGCATCCGGGGTGGCAGACGCATTCGTGAGTTGCGAGCGATATGCCTTGACTAGTCGCGGCAATCCGTTGATGAACGAGGCTCGCGCGGTAACAGCGTCGTTCATCCCACGAACAGTGGTGGATTGATAGGTGTAGGAGTCCACCGTTGTATTGATGATTCCGCCCACGTCTTCGTCGTTGTAGGCGTTGAACACGCCGAGGAAAATTGCGGTGTCGTCCCCGCCGAGAACCCAGTCAATCGTCGCCGTGCCGTTCGACCGGATGGTGCCAACATACAGCCCGCGCTGCGCAGCAGGCCCGTTCGTGATGGCGATTTTGTTGACGTAGCGGCCTTCGAGGATTTCAAGTTCCGTCGTGCCTGCCCCAGTTCCCCTCCCTGTGTCACTCGTCCACGCAGGCCCGCGAGTCGCCCGTAGCGTGCCGCTATCGTTCCACACAAACACGTCGTAGTTCGAGTTGTTCGCCACCGCTGCCGGTGACTTCGCGCTGTCCGTCGTCGCCTGCGACAGTTCGGTGAAGATCGTCGGCACCCACTTCGAGCCGTCATAGAGGGAAACCACGTTGCCTTTGTACGGGGTGAAGTAGACCGTCGTCGCGGCGGTCACGTCGGCGGTCATCACTGGCGTTGCGCTGGTGAGGGTCAGGCGGCCTTGTGCAACGGGGAAGGCCGAGCGCAGCGATGCCGCCAGCTTCGCCGTCGTCACCGTCCCATCAGCCGGCGTGCCGACACCGAGCGGTGTCGTCCACACCGCCTCTATCGCCCCCACGCCGCCGCCGATCGCCGAGTCGAAGGTGATGACCCCCGCGGCATACTCCCACTCGCTCTCTTGCTGGTACACGCCGTCCTGGTACACCGTGAGCGCGTCCTTGCTCGACGGTAGCGGCGTCTCGGTGATCGTCACCTCGGTGCTCGATCCAGCCGTGAAGTCCACGCCAGCCACGAAGCGCTGCTTCTTCTGCTCGGCCGAGATCGCGGCTGCGGTAGCTTCCGCCTCCGCAGCGCTCGCTGCTGCCGCGGTCTCGCTCAACCCCGCTGCGATCTCGCTCGCGGCGGCGTTGTCCTCGCTGATGCCCGCTGCAGTCTCGCTCGCTGCTGCCGCAGCGGCAGAATCCTCCGCGGCATCCGCTGCGTCGAGCAAATCCCCGATCAAGTCAGCCGGATCGGTAGGACTGGACGGGTCCACCTTCACCGCGCGGGTCAGCTCTTCCGCTTGCTGGCCTAGCAGCATGATCGCGCGATCGAGCGCACCCTCGATCACCTCGGGGTAGAACCCGCCGCCGTTGGTGATGTCGAGCGGCTGCTCGATCTCCATGTTCGACAGGATCGTGAGCTTGTGCGTGCTCGCCATCGGCGAGCCCGAGATCGGGTAGGTGATGTCGCCGCCCGGATCGGCGCCCTGGTCCGGGTTCAGCGCGACGCTGTAGTCGGAGTCCAGCACGAGGTCCGACTCCGCGCCGGTCGCGATCTCCGTGAGGATGACGCGCAGGTCCGCCGCCGCGAACACCTTGAAGTCGAACGCGAACTCGTCGTTTACGCCGTTGCCGGTGTAGGGGCCTGCTTTACGGGTAGCGACTGGTACGGTCATGGGTGCCTCGAATTGTCGGGTGGTAGTTGTGTGCTTAACCGCACCTTAGCGGTCCCTGTGGCCTACAGCGAGCGCACCCGGCCACTCGGTCTCGCCGGTTGCGATTGCGTGGATGCCGTCGATCGTGGCGTTCACCTGCCCGGCAGGCAGGTGGAACAGAATGCCTGCGGTGTTGCTGGCCGCCTTCAGCGCAGCCTCGTCCACCTCGCCCTGCCCTATCTGCTTGCCGAGGTTGACGACCTCGGCGAGGAACCTCACGCCAGCCGGCCCGCGGTAGTCACCGGGCAGGCCGAGGGCCGCACGCGCCACGCCGCCGATCTCGCGCAGGCCCACCAGCGTGCCGAAGAGGAAGCTCACCTGATCGGCCACGATCTCCTTCGCGAGTTCTTCCCAATCGTCCTCGCCTTCCAGCGCGGCGTACATGAGCGTGCCGACGAGCGCGGGGATGGTGTAGAGCAGCATCATGTCGGCCGCCGCCTTCGCCACCGAGATCGGGTTCTTCACGTCCGTGCGGCCCACCACCTCGCGCGTCAGGTTGAACGTGACGTTGAAGTAGCTGTAGAAGTTGGTGAAGAGCTTCAGGTACGGGCTGCCGCGCTGCACGGCGGCGAGGTCCATGATCTGCCCGCCGCCTTGCGAGTCCTTCACCGCCTGGTCGGCTTGCGCGACGGCCGTGGCCTCGTCCACGCCGGCCTCGATCGCCTTGTGGTACTGGCCGAGCCAGGTCGGGATGTCCACCGCCATCTGCATCTTCTGGATCATCCAGAAGTAGCTCGCGCGGATCGCGCTGTTGCGGTTCTCGACGAGGTTCAGGATTTCGTTCACCTCGCGCTGCAGCGTCTTGCCGCGTAGGCGCATGAAGTCCGACTTCTCGCTCACGCGCTTGGCCGTGTTCTCCATGCGCACGGCATCGCCCACGAACTCGGCCAGGCCCCGCGCGATCCACTTCGGCCCGATGCGCACCGCCGACTGCGTGAAGCCGCTGAACTGGATCATCGCCGTCGTGAGCCGCCATCCCATCATCGCGATCGAGGTGCCGGTGCGCAGGTGGTTGGCGATGGTCTCCATCATGTTCTGCGCCGGCAGGTCGCCCGCAGCGATGTCGGTGATGGTGTCGCGCATCGCCTCCAGCACATGATGGCCGTAGTGCTCGCGGATCGCGCTGTCGATCGGTGCCGCACGCAGGAGCCGCTGCGCGTCCACGAGGAACTCCTGCCACGCGAGGCGGTGCGTCACCTCGGTGACGTGCTGCGTGATGACGCCGAAGTCCTTCTTCAGGGGGCGGTCCACCACCTTGTCGGCGCGGGCCTTCGTGAACGAGTCGCGCGTCTTGGCGCTGCCTCGCGCGGCCCGCCACAGGTCCATGATCCCCGCTGCGGCTTCGTCCGACAGGCTGCGCGTCGAGCGCGTGCCGTCGTACTTGACCGGGATGTAGCCGCCCTTGTAGGTGCCGTGCCGCGTCGGTACGGGCGTGGCCTGAACCCACTCGGGCTCGACCCCGGTGAGCCTGCGCTGCTGCGCGCCGATCTCGGTGCGGTACTCCTCGAAGAAGTCCCACACGCCCTGCACGAAGTCCATCTCGTGCTTCTCAAGCGTGTCGATCACCGCGCGCACCTGGGCAGCGCTCCACTTGTCGCCGTCCATCAGGCGTTGCAGGTTGCCCTCGTTGCCGGCGTTCAAGGCCACCATGATGCGGCCCTCGCGCGACAGGCTGTTGTTGATCGCCGGGATGAAGGTTTTCTCCTTCCACCCCTTGATGCCCTTGAACAACTCCGTCAGGCGAACCGTGGCCTGCTCGTTCATCACCGCCTCGCGCGCCGCGGCCCTGTTCGCCGGCCGGCTGAACAGCTCCCACATCGCCCCGCCGTCCTTCCACCCGTCCAGCTCGCGGATCATGGCGGCGAGCTTGCGGTGCATGACGAAGTAGCTGGTCGCGCCGTCCTTCACCTTGTCGATCCAGCGATTGCGCTCCAGCTTCTCGGGGATCGAGCGCTTGGCGTTCTCGACGATGGAGGCCGCAGCCTCGTCCACCCGAGCGTTGAACGCGCGCTCGTCCTGCGCCGTGAGTAGCTTGTGCTTCAGCCGGCCCAGGTGCTCGACGTTCTTCACCGCGTCCACGAGCCCGCGGAACTCCTCCAGCGTCATGTCCTGGTAGGGCTTGCGGGCGGCTTCGTCCAGCAGCCTCGGGTCGATCACCGGCTCGTTGCCCTTCTCCTTCTCGGCCACGATCCACTCCGTCAGGTTCTGCCGGCGTTGCGCCTCGCGCGCCGTCACGCGGCGAAGGTCGAAGCGATCGAGGAGCATCGCGATCTGCTCGCGGTACTCGGGGTCGATGGTCTTGCTGTCGCCGATGCGCTTCAAGTAGCGCACGCCCTTCTCGATCTCTTCCAGCGCGTCGTAGGCCGCCTTCGTCGCGAAGCCGTTCACGAGCTGGTTGCGCTTCTCGACGGCCGCCTCGGGCATGTTCTTCGCCAGCAGGGCCTTCTCGGCGGCCTTGGCCGCACGCGCCTCGGCAGCGGCGTGCTGCGCGGGCTTGATCTCGCGCAAGCGCTTGCGAGCGATGATCGTGGCAGCGAACTCGCGCGCCGCCTTGATGAGCACGTTCTTCTGGCCGGTGGCGCGCGCCAGCATGCGCAGCTCGGTCGAGACGAAGCGCGTGCGCGCCTCGTTGTGGATCGCCTCGTTGGCCGCGCGCTCGATGGCCTCGGGGCTGGACAGGTCGCCGTAGCGCTCAAGCATGCGCTGGTCGGTCATGCCCTCGATCACGGCGCTCTCGGGCTGCGCGTCGAGGATCGCGCGCACGAGATGGTCGCCGCTCGTGAAGCCGAAGAGTTCGGCGATGGCGTCGGGGTGGATGCCGTCAGTCGCGGCGAGCCCGCCAGCGCCTACCGAGAGGTAGCGCCAGGGCGCAGCCGGCCCTTCGCCGTACATCTCCTTCAGGGCCGGCAGCGAGAGCTTCGTCGGCTTGCCGGCGAGGTCGTCGAGCAGCGCACGCTCGGCGTTCGTGCGATCGGCCTCGGGCAGCTCGCCGTAACGCAGGAACCGCTGCGCGGCGTAGACGGGCTGGCTGCGCACCTCGTCGCGCACCTCGGCCTCGACCGCGCGGCGCTTGGCCTCCGCGTTCTTCTGCAGCCGCTTCAGCTCGCGCCCGCGAGCGTTCTGGAGCCACTGCATATCGCGCAAGGAGCGCGTCTGCAGTTGATCGACCGCCTCCTGCGTGGCGTTGAGGGCAAGCTCGTGGTACGCACGCCACTCAGCCGGCGTCATGCCGGCTTCTTCGGCCGACTTGAAGAGCGGCGCGTAGTTGCGCGCGGCCTCTGCTTGCTGGATTTCCTCGTTCGTCGCGAGCATCCGATCCATCACGCCGCGCACTTCGTCGGTGAGCGTGACGTTGAGCGCGGTGATCTGCTTGTAGACGTTGAGGAGCCAGGCGCGAAAGCGCGCGAAGATGCCATTCAGCTCGGGGTTCGGCGAGCGCCCCTCGAAGAGGTACGCCTCGAAGCCGCGGGCGTACTGCTCGTGGTAGGGGCGCTTCTCCTCCAACGGCATCGCGCGCCACTCGTCGAGCGTCATGCCGGGCTTGAACCACGCGAGGAGCTTCTGCATGTCGGCGACGATCTCGGGCGGGGCGTCCTCCTGGCTCGCGATGTCGGCGAGCACTTCGAGCTGGAAGTGCCCCATCTCGTGCAGGAACGTGGAGAGGTCCGCGTTCTGCAGCAGCGTGATGATGCTCGGGCGGTCCTTGATGTCGTCGGCGAAGGAGATTTGCCCGCGGCTGCCGCCTTGCTTCTTGGAGGGTTGGAAGAGCGGTTGACCGCCCTGCACTTTGGCGATCATCTCGGGCGTGAGCACGATGCCGGCTGCGCCGTCGTAGCTGTGCTGGCCCTCTCTGACGGACAGAGAAACGGTCTCGACGCCCTCGCCGCCGAGGGCGCGAGCGATCTTGTCCGCGACGATGGGCACGATGGCGGGCTTGCCTTTCGGGTTCATGCCCTTGGCGTCGCCGTAGTAGTGCGCCATGCCGAGATCGTCGATGGTGAGCTTGTCGCCCGAGAGCGTGCCTTCCGCGTTCGGGTCGTTGATGATGGCTTCCGCCATGTCGGAACCGATAGCCGCGCGCAGCTCTTCCTTGGAGAACTTGCGCTCGACCTTGGAGGTGCCGCGCTGCTTGGCATTGATCTCGATTTCGCCTTCGACCTTCTTCCACTCGATGCGGTCCACGTTGTCGCGCAGCCACCCCTCGTAGCGCTCGGTCTGCTCCAGGCCGGTCGTCCACGCGATCTGTGTGATGCCTTTGTCGGCGGCGTAGCGCACGATGCGCTTCAGGAGCAGCGCGGTCCACTGCTGCGTGTCGCGCACGAAGGGGGCGGTGGGCACGCCCCTGTCAGCAACAACCCTTGCGATGGCTTCTTGCGCGCTGTTCGCGTACACCATCTGCTGAACGATGTCGGCGTTCGGACGGCGAACCGTCCAAGTGAAGCCTCCACCGCCGTGCTCTACTCGTTCAGCGGTCAAGCCCTCCGGCTTTATGTCACCTTTGAATCCCTGCTCCTTCCCGTGCTGCGCCCGCTGACTTTGCAGCTCCTCGATGAAGAGCGTCGGCGTGCCGTTCGCGTCGTCGTGAATCTTGAAGCGCGACCAGGCGACCGTGCGCCCGCCCGTGTCGGTCTGGAAGTGCGTCGAGTCATCCGCGTTGTACGGCTCTATGTTGGGCACCGAGAGCACCAGCTCGCGGTAGTCTCTGCCGCCAGCCGACTGCCAGTGTCCGGCGTGGCGGACGGCGTTCGCGTCCGATACGCGACGCGGCGTATCGCTGCGGCGCTCGTACTCCAACTCCTCGCGCGCCATGTTGTAGTAATAGTCGCCGTGATCGTCTACCGAGGCGTTCTCCGCGTAGCTATCGACTTCCATCTCGATGATGCGTTCCTGCTCCTCTTCGGCAGCCTTCTGCGCACCATGCTTCGAGTCGTAGGCGCCGATGTCCTCGTCCTGCTCGTAGAACCGCGCGGTGAAGTGCGGATCGCCATCGAATACGTCCTCGCCGTCTATCTGGCGGCCCCGCACCCAATGCAGCGCGTCCGCTTCGGAGTCGAATTCCTTGTCGGTGAGCCACGTCTCGCGCGGCCCGTTCGGGTACATCTCCTTCAGCTCGTCGAGGTCGTCGGGCCATGTGTTTTCGTTGCCCATCCCCCAATCGAGTTGCTTGATCCCGTAGCTCGGGCCATCGTCGCGCAGCATGTCGGCAGGCAGCTCGACGATGCGCACGTTGGGCAGACGAAGGTGGAGGTCGAAGTTCGTGTAGTCGCTCTCGCGAGCGGAGTTGTACGCCTCATCCTGCGACTGAGCTTCCCACAACGCCTGTGCGCGCTCCGCGATCTCCTCGTCGCTGATCGTGTCCGCGTCGGCGTCGGCGTCGTCAACTTCTTCGACCGTCGCCATCGCTGTACCTGCCGGTTCGCCGAGAATCTTTTCCTCGACGCGCACGTTGTTCTCGCGCAGGTAGTCGAGCACCTGGTCGCGGGTGACGCGATCCGACGTGGCGACAGCCGGCACTTCTACACGCCGCAGCGTAAGCGCAGTGCCGGTCTCAGCACTGACACTCTTCATCCAGTTCTCTGCTGCGCGCTGTCCGTCGCCGAACTCGCCGCCCGCCGCGTAGCGCACTTCGCCCGTGTCGTCCACGACCTCGTGCGTGTAAGTGGGCCGAGTGTTTCCTTCCTGAATATCGAGCCAGTCCATCACGCCCGAGAGCATGATCTCTTCCTTCTTCACCCCCTTCGACGACAGCCCGTTGATGAACGACTTCCACTGCGCGGCGGGCGCGACCTTCATCTTCGCCGCCTCGATCTGGCGCTCCAGCACCGAGTAGAACGGCGGGCGCGCGTCGGGCTTGCCGGTGTCGTTGTCGATGGTTTCCTGGAACATCACCCGGTCGGCACGACCGAACGCGGTGTCGGCCACCGCCTTCTTGCGTGCGGCCTCGTCGCCCTTCTTGTACGTCGCCACCTCGACGCCCGCGCGCTTGAGCGCGTCGAGCACCTCGGGGTTCGTGCCCTCGGGCACCACGGCTGCCGCGAACTCGTTGATGCCGACGCCGCGCAGAATCTTCGCCTCGAAGTATTCGGTTGGCATGTTGCGCAGGCGCGTGATGAACTCGAACACCTGCTGGCGCGCATCGTCGGGCAGCTCGGTGAATCCGTACTCTTTCGCCGCGCGGGCGAGCCCCATGCGCGCCGAATCTTCGATCAGCGCCATCACAGTGTCGGTGTAGCGGAAAGAGTCGGCGCCGTGGCTGTAGTAGGGTTTGAGCGCGTCGGAGAGCGCGAAGAACTCTGCCCCGACCTCCTTCTTCACCTCCTCGAACTGCTCGTCGGTGACAATGCGATCCGCCGCTTTCTGGATCGCCGTGATCGAGCGGAATTGCGGCGCGAACTTCGAGCGCAGTTGCCCGACGCCGTAGATGTTCCCGCTCGACTCCCCTCCCCTCAGCTCCTTCTTCAGGATGCGGACGACGTTCTCCAGCGTGTGCGCCTTGTAGCGCCGGTTGCCGCCGTAGGTGAAACCCATGAAGATGCGCTCTTGCGGCGCCATCTCGCGCATCAACCCCGCAGAGTAGTCGGCAAGCTGCTCGCGCAGGTTGTGCTGGTCGATGGCGCGCTGCATGTTGTAGCGCGTCGCATCGTTCGCTTTGAACCGCTCCTCGTGCTGCACGCGCTCGACCGATACGCCATTCCGCGAGAGGACTTCAGCCATCACCGCAGGATGCCCTTCCAAGTACCGCGCGCCTTCCTTCTGCAGTTGGTCGAGGTCGAAGTAGTTGACGCCTGTAAGCTCGCGGTGCTTGTGAACGACAGCCGCGAGCGGCTTCTGCGCCGCCGCGTCGAACTTGTACGAGATTCTCGGGTAGCGCGGCGAGTAGATGTCAGCGCCGAACACCTTCGTGCGCGCGTAGCCGCGCGGGTTCGCCATCTCACTCGGGCCGATGAGCGTGATCTCACCGAAGCCGGTGATCGAGTCGTTGGCCTTCGTGATCGCGAGCGACGGCACCGCGATGCCGCCCATGCGCAGGGCGTGCAGGAGGTTGTCGGCCGTGATGTTGTGCTGAACGATCAACTGCTTCTCGCGCTCGCCCTGCTCGAAGCTACGCACAGGCGTCGGCACCACCACGCTCTCGGGCGTGAACGCCACGAGATGCGTGCGCCCACCCAGGTGCTTGGCGGTGATGAGGAGACCGTCGTAGCCGGCCGCGCGCTGCTTCTCGCGCCAGGCGTGGGCTTCCTCGATGGTGTCGAAGCCGGGCAGCTCGTCCACCTTGACGACGAGCGGGTTGCGCATGTCGAGGTTGAAGGTCTCGACCGAGCCGTAGCTCGCCGCCTCCCCCTCGCTGATCGTGAACCACACCCCGAGGCCCGAGGAGGGCCTGCCGGTGGCGTGGCCGAGCGCGCCTAGATCGAAGTGTTCGGGACGGAGGGCGTGCGCAGCGCCGCGGTAGACGGCGGCTGGTCGGCCATCTTTTCCTCGGATGCGAGTAGCGCGAGCCCACCCTGGTGCTGCACGCCCTCCTCCAACAGTTGCGTGTAGCTCTTCGCGTTGGGCGTCGGTTCCAGCAGGTCGGTCAGATTGTCCATGTTCGGCAGTATATCCCTTTTCTTTAGCGTTTGCTACAGGCTTGATTTTGGCCGGGTCGAACACTACAAAATTGTCATATCCCCACTCCTCGGTGCCCGAGGGGCCACGACCGTCCTTGTACTCTTCGGCCGCTTTGATGAGGATGCCGTCATGGCCGGCTGCTTCGAGTTGCGCGCGGAAGGCTTGCGGGCTCTCGCCGTCGTAAAGGAACCGCTGCAGGTACTCCTCTGCACTGATCGTGAACGGTTTCTCCAACCCTAGCTCGGCCGTTATCACGTTGCGCCCGAACGCTTTCGCCATGCCCTTGTTCGCCGTGAACCACACGCCGGGCACCTGCGACGTAAAACCCTGTCCGGTTCCTTCTTTAGAGGGATCGAACACCTCAAAGCTGGCGTTGGTGCCGTGGTGCGCTAGCTGATCCATCACCCCCCTGCCAGTCACCTCCTCCCCCTGCACGCGCGTCGCGTAGCGCACGTACATCTCCTCGGGCGTGATCGGCACCCGCAGGCGCTGCGAGTTCACCGTGTAGAACGCGGCCAGCAGCTTCGCGTATGCCTTGTTCACGTCGCTCGTGAAGCGATTCGCGCGCTGCTCCAACTGCGCGAGGATTTCCTGCTCCACGACTTTCCCCGACTCCTTGATCGCGTCGGTGAACTCGCGCTCCGCGAGCATCCTCTCGGCGTCGGCCTTGAACGTCTCGGCCTGCTCCTGCATGAAGGTCTTGGCTTCCTGCAGGCTCATCGCGTCGGGCGATGTGCGAAGGTGCTGCAAGAGCGCGGCGCCCATGTCGCTGGCGGCGATGTTGGCGGCGTACTCGCCCACCGGGATGCGCAGATCGCCGCCGATGCGCGCCGCCTCCTCGAACTGCGCGGCCACCGAAGGAGAGGCCGCCAGGACTTCAGGCAGGGCTTCGCCTACCGCCTGCGCGAACGTGCGCGCATCGACGTACACGTCCTGCACCGGCCCCTCTGCCGCTGCCTGATCGACGAACTCGGCGAAGCTCTGCGGATCGCGCTCGCGCAGCTTGGACGCCTTGGCGATCTCGGCCAGTTGCGCGAGCGCCTCGCTCGTCTCCTCGGCGTGCCGCACCGCTACGTCATCCTCGACGAATCGGCGCATGGCTGCGTTGCCGGCGCCCATGACGCTCGCCTGCACCAACGTGGCGAGGAAGGTCTCGTAGCCTCTCTCGGGCCGCTCGGCGAAGAACTCGCCCCACGTCTTATCGGGGTTGGCGATCGAGGTGTCGATCGCGTCCTGCACGAAGGTGGCTATCTGCTCGGTCGGCACCTCACGCGCAAGCAGTCCCGTGAGGAACTGTCCGGCGCCCACCTTGCCCAACTTGCCGACGAGGAACCCCATCGGCAGCATCTCAGTGAGCACCTCGGTGGACCCCTCGGCCGTGGCACCGAGGAACGCCATGCCGGGCGTCGCGCCGCGTTCGCGGTACTTGCCGTATGCGTCGGCTTCAGTCTGCAGGCCAAGCGCGCTGAGAACAGGCGCAGGGCTTCGCGTGGCGACCGAAGCCGCGACGCCGGGGAGCACTTGCAAGGTGCTCACCCCGCCGCCGTACAAACCTTGAGCGGTGAGCGAGTCGAAGTCGGGAGTGGTGGCGGCCTCTTCGAGGTCAACACGACGGCGCTCGCGCATCGCGTCCTCGATCACCGTGTCGAAGCCGAACAGGTCGGCGAACTGCAGCCGGATGCCCTGGCGGGCCTTCTCCAGCCCCTGCGGGAACGACTTCAGCAGCCCCTTCGTCACCGACCCTGCGGTGGGCTTCGGGCCGCGGAGAGGGCGAGCCGCGCCGTACCGCTGGTACGCCGGCCCGCCGATCATGCCGCCCGAGTATTGCGGGTTGTCCTGCGCGCCGAGGATGAACTCGGCTTGCGAGAGGTTGTCGAGATCGTCGCGCGACAGGCTCGCGAAGTCGGCCATCTGCAACTGGCGCGCGAGCACGGGGCTCGTGCGCAGCAGCTCGTCGAACTCGTTCAAGTCGGCCCTGAGCTTCACCTCGGGCAGGTTGCGCGCGGCGATCGGCGCCGGCACGCCGGTCTTGCGTTCGAGCTGCTTGGCCTTGCCGTACTCGTCCGGGCTCGGCCCCTTCTCGGCGGCGTACATCGAAGCGCGCAGCCGCTGGCGCGGCTGGTCGGCGTCGGCCGCGATCATCGCGTCGTAGTCGTCAGGCGTGGGCGACTTGGCCGCCGACTG
>ERZ724505.524-NODE-524-length-24466-cov-8.705584_pt1 | contig 24466 bp, 27 predicted proteins | sample MGYA00376038_ERZ724505 | MGnify/ENA primary metagenome ERZ724505 (study PRJEB28724, sample SAMN07190884) | wastewater metagenome | isolation source: effluent of sewage treatment plant in Hong Hong | place: Hong Kong | collected 2016-03-17 ...
TACTCGTTGCTTTTTTAGCACTGCCAAGACATGAAAGAATTTCTCCAATGAGGTAGCGCATGCCAGGAGCATTATATTTCTCCTTAGCTTGTGCACTCAGCTCTTTGAGTGTGCCAATAGCCATAGTGATCATGGTACGAACCTTGCTAATAGCATCCTGATATTCATCTACCTGACCAATTGTAAATGTATCTGAGCGTGGAGCTAATGGCTCATTCACGACTGGCTTTCTAGGAGCAAACGCTGATTCGACACGTGGGGGCAACATGAGTAACATATTATTCAATGGTTATGTTTTGTTTAGCTAGTTGAGCTTTCAAATCTATGTGGTATCTGTACATTGAGGTAATGAAGTCAATGCGTAGGATTGGCTCACGGAGAACTGAAGGCTCAGTTATGCTACTAAACTTTTTAGCTGTATGCCACTTCAAAGCATCAATTTGTTCTGGCGTAAATGTTTGTTGTGTGGGCGTGATTGGTTCCATAAAAAATGGTAAAGGATTAATTGCACCTTTGTAGCCGTTACTGTAATTAAGAACATTCCCTTTCTTATCTAGTTGCCTAACACCAAAGTGCAAGTGTGGGCCAGTAGAAAATCCTGTATTACCTGAAAGTCCTAACAGATCACCAGCCTTAACTTGTAAACCTGCATAAAGCTTTGGATCAAACTTAGAGAAGTGACCGTATGTTAGCTCATAACCATCATTGGTTACCATGCGTACATACATGCCATAGCCACCTGGGTCACTGTATGTTCCTTGAATCTTGCCATCTGCTACTGCTGTTACTGGTGTACCGACCTTTGCTCTAAAGTCGATGCCATTGTGACCAGCTAGTCCAAATGCTTTGTAAACTTGTGGGTTTGCTCCGAACTCTTGTGTCAGAATGTGAGTTGGGAGTGGCCAAATAAAATGGGTCATAGTTTTCCTTTAAGGGTATTAAGAATAGTTTCTACAATAATGTCTTTGAACATAACTGCAACGAACCCAATACCAGATATAAATGCTGATCGAACAACTAACTTACGGTTGTCCCTTTGGAGTTCTTTGATCTGTTCACGCATATCTTTTATCTCTTTTTCAACCACAATTTTGTATTCAGAAAGTTCCTTGTGCGTCACAAAAACTTCATAAAGTTTATTGAGAAATAGTTGTAAACCATCAACCTTCATATCTATCTTGCCAACAGTATCTTTAATGCTTGCAATATCATGTTCCTGTATCCCAAGCTTTGTCTCTATGGAGTTTTTTTCAGACACAGAGATAGAGTTAAAGTTGCTGCACTATATCGAGAACAAATTGTCGTTGCTTTTCTTTGCTCATAGCATTGAATGCTTCGTTCTTGTAGAGCTTGTTAGCAATCTCATTCAGTAACTCGGGATTTTGAACCTCAGGCAAATCAAGCCGTTTCTGTAAAATTCTAGGGAATACAGCAGCCTTTGTTTGTGCACGAACCTTAGTCACAGTCTTTTCAAGCAACTCTTGTTTCTTTGCTGTGCTCGCATTTTGGAAGAGTGGAGATACCACTAAAGTATCTAACACGTCTTTGAGAACGCGCCCATTCACTTTTTGAAACTCTGCGAATTCATATGTGTCTAATGTCGTATTAAACATGCGATTACTAGGCATGCCGACGTTTACACCAAGCTTTGCAAATTCACGCAATACAGGGTCATTAGACTTGTCAGCTTTGCTTCTCGTTGGATCTAATAGTCCAAGTACGCCACCTTCGTTCTTTACCTCTTGGCCAAATACATCTAGGCGTGGAGCAAGGCTTGATGAGAGGCCTGGAATCTTTGCCTGTATTGCTTCACCAATCCCACCAGTGGTGCGAACAGTAGGATCAATGACACGTGCAATTGCACCGAGTCCTGATGGAATCACTGAAGAGATAGTTTGTTTGGCATAGTTTGCTGCATTCTGCTCTGGATCAGTCACTGCTTTGATACCTCCACTGAGTCCTGTAAGAAATGTTTGGTCTGTGAGATTCTTGATTCCTTTAAGTCCAGTTTCTGCAATACTGCCACTGGTAGCGTTATCAGCTGCTAAAGCAAAAAGAAAACCAATTGGTGCTAGTTTATTGATCTGATACCACCTGCCATTAATGTAAACTGAGTTTGGCTGTTTCCCTTCAGCTTCCCACTGCGCACGCTCTGCTGGAGTTGCTGGCATAGAACCAGTCAACAGACCCTGGTCAGCAAGAGCTGATCCAAGTGCCAATACTGCGCCACCAGTTACTACCTTACTAAGGTCTTCAACTAAACGCTTTTGCCCACGTGTGTTTTTGTTGATCTGGCCAGCTGCTAGTTTGAGAAGTCCCAGTGGAGTGTACTCTGCAATACGAGCAACTACATTGGTTGGTGTCTTCACGAATGGCATAGTCACATCAACGACTGTAGAAAGCACCTTGCTTCCAAAAGAATCATCTTTGTTTCTACCAGCCTTTAACTGCCCAACCTTACTAGCTACAATATTGTCGTTATTAAACGTAGCAATCCTTGCTTCTTGTAATGCTGTTTGTTTCATTGCATCTGTTGGATTTTCCATAAGCTCTGCAATGCGTGACTGTCGTGCTTGTCCCTTGAGACCCTCATTAATAGCAATAAGCTTAGCCTGGTTAGCAAGTGACGCACTTTCATGCATGCCACGGAACAATGCATCTTCTGCTTGGAGCGAACCAAACACAGCTCTTGTATAGCCATTGGCTACTTTGCCTAGAATACTGTCACCAAAGTTGATGTTTCCTCTAATATCTAGCTTACCTTCAAAGTCATCTGGATTTACTCCTGTTTTCAATACAGCCCAACCTTTCTTAGCGCCAGTACCTAAGCCTTTAACTGCTGCTCCTGGCGATACTGTCATTGTTCTCTTGCCTGTGCCAAGTGATATTATTTTGTCGAGACCAGTACCTACTAGGTTAGATAATCCACGAAGACCAGCCATACTTGCATTACCAGCTACGTTGGCCACATGCGTAGTTACGTTAGTAAGGAGTCCCGCCTTCCAAAGTGTGCTAAACTTTTCTGATAATGATGGATCGCGTAAAGACGCTACATACATAGACAGACCAACTCGGTCATTGTCTTTGATAAGTCCATCAATGTTAGCTTTTTGTTCTGGTGTGAGTGCGTTTCCTCGTGTTTGTTGTCCTTTCTTGTACCAGAATGATGGCTCCATATTTTTATTAGCCAGTATTCTAAACGCAGCAATACCACGCCCAAGCTCTGTACCCCCACCTATAAGTTGAGACAGCGCCTCGTTTGTTTGAGCATCGGCTGCACGTAGCTTTTGTTGATGGATAGCGTTCTCTTGTTCAGTCTTAAATTTCAACCCACTGTTCTTTGCAATAAAATCTGCGTTCTGATTAATCAGGTTCTTTAATGCAATAACTTTAGCGTCTGTTAGTTTGCCGTTTCCAGAGAGTAACGCTCTTGAGTCTGTACCGAGCTCGTCAGCCATTGCCTTCATTTCATCAAATGAACGAACAGTTCTTGTTGTGAGTCCAAGTCCACTAAGCCTATCTTCAATTTGTTTCAACTGCTCTGGCTCTAGGTTTAGTTTATCTCCACGGAACTTCTGATCTACCACTTTTGGTGGCACTGGTACTGTAGATGGATCTATTGGTTTAGGAATATTCGTATACCCCTTTACTTCTGCTTCGCCTGTAATAGCATTCTTGAGACCCTTCTCAAGCTCTAAGTTTTTGTATGTAATAGCATCAAGTGCTTTGTCGAAAGAACCTGTTTCATTGTAAACACGACGTCCTTCGGCAATACTTGGTAAAGCAGCCTTGCCAGCCTTGGTTACGTCGCTAACATATTTACCTACTTTTGTACCAGCTTTTGCTCCAGCTAAACCTGATACTATATTGTATCCTGTCTTTGCAAACCCTTTACCCCAATCAGGTAGTGTGCTCTGATCGATATTTTCGTTGAGCGTCTTTCCAGTAAAAAGCTTAGAAGTGAAGTCAGTTCCATAGTCGATACCAATGTTTCCGAGCGCTGCCCATTTGTTTGGAGATCTGAGCACTGAGTAGGCTTGAAGTAGTGGTGTTACTTTACTAGATACTGATTCTGGTAATAGCGCGTTTGTTGCTTTTCCTATAATGGTTGGAGTGACCGTGCCTGCTCTGAGTGCAGGGACAGCAAATTCTGCCGCCTTATATCCCTGACTAAAGATACCAGGTGCAAACTTAGTACCAGTTGAACGAGCAGCATAGTCGAGGTTTGATTCACCTTGGTTTCTTTTAACTGGCTTAGCTAATTCTTCTTGTGCTTGAAAGAATCCGTAGGCAGTGTCTGCACCTTCCTTAATAAGTGGTTTCACATTCTTAATGAATGCTGTTTCATCACGTGCAAATGATGCATCTCTTTCTCTACGTAACTGCTCTGGTGTCCCTTTTGTTGAAGTGTTTGTTCCTTGTTGGTACTTCTTTAACGCGCTGGGAGAAAGTATTTGTTCAGGAGTTGCACTTTTAAATGATGGCTGAATATATGGATTTGCAGTAGCCTTGTCTTTTTTACCGAAAAGTATTTCAAATATTGATGCCATCAGTAGGTATTGTTAGACGTACTTTTGAGCTGAAGCTTTAATAAGTGCATCAAGCCCATCCTCATCACTCGTTTTTGCTTGTGGGGTTTTTCTCTTAGATGGATCTAGTTGAATTAATGGCTTAGGCATTTTCTTAAGCCCTGGCATTAGGCCACCAATTAACATGTCTTCTAGGAACTTTTGTGCTGGTGGTCTGTTATCTACAGGGACAGTAGTTGCCTGAATAAATGCGTCATTCAGTGCTCTCTTGCCTGCTGCATTGTAGTTTCTTTCAACACGTGCATAGGCATCTTCAGGTGAGTAGCCGAGATCAATAAGTGCCATGATCTGAGCAATACCAGATTGCATAGCATCTGTATCAGATCCTAATCCAGCTCCTCCACTTCCTCCTCCACCGCCTTTCTTTGAAGCTGCTATTTGATCTGCATCAAACTTTGCTTGAGCTAATTGATTCTCAAAATCCATTTGTTTAGCTTGCAAGGTAGGAGCACCCTGGAACATTCCAGTTGCGTTAGCTATTTGTAGCTCATAATCAAGTGCGTCTTGCTTCATCTTGTATTCATCTAAACGTGCCTGTCTGTCTTGTTCATTTATGCTTTGAACTTCTTTTTGATAATCTTGATAAATCTGATACTCAAATTGTTTCTTGTTTTCTTCAGCTATTCTTCTATCTTTAGATAAAGCATCAAGTCGCTGTGCAAGTAATGTTTGTTGATCAGCTAAAGCCTGCGCTGTTTGTTGTTGTACTGCTGCTGTGCGTTGTCCGTATGTTGACTCAATTTCTTTTTGTCGCGCAGTAAGGTTATCATTCACCTCTTTAACTTGGTTCTGGTTGTCAGAAAGAAGTTTAATCAGCTTCTCTCCAGCTGCAGAGCTATCTAAAATACCACGGTCACTGAGTGACTGCTTGAGTACTTGTAAGTTAGGATCATAACTATCTTGAATTTGTTTGACTTGTTTATCAGCAGACTTCTGCGCTACATCTAATGCTGCCTGTCTATCAAGTGAAGCTTGATTGAGCCCTACATCTCTTCCTTGGTTAGCTGCTGCTACCTGAGAATCGTATGCAGCCTTGTAAGGATTAGGATCAAAGTCGCTAGTAGATGGTGCTAGATCAGAGAACTGATTACGATAATCATTAAATGACTGATATGTTCTTCGAGCTGGTGAAGCCTCAGGACGTGCAGGATCTGGAGCCGGCAAGTTATACCCGTTCGTAATGCTCTGTTGTTGCTGAGGTGCTGGCTCGTTGTAAGAATCCTTACTGTAGTCAATTGGATCTTTATACCCTTGTTCTTGCTGATTATTGTCCCAAGTCTGAACAAAGTTTGGGTCACGTGGAAGACCAGTACTAGGATCAGTAAGATTTGCTAGGGGCTGAGGTTGTCGTGTCTTGTATGGTCTTGCCATGGTGAATCGCTAAGTTACTTTTTTCTTGGTAAGAATCTGCTGTACATATCAGCTGCTTTGGTGAAGCCGCGAGTTTGTGGACTCATCTTAATTACTGTTGATGGGTTTTTCTTCTGAGTCTTTGGATCGTATGTTCCATCAACAAATGCGTCTCCTTCTGGTGTATGCCAGTTTCCATTTCGTCCTTCAACGAGTGTTTCTCTGAATTCTTTTGAATCATATTTATTGGGAGTAACACTGGTTCCTTTTGCCATCACATTACGGAGTGGGCTTGGTCGTTTCATCATATAAATTAGGTTAAGCAATAGTTAGGTCATCACCATAAGCTTGTTTTACAGCCTCAGGCGTGACATTAGCGAATGTTATTTCAGGTTTAGATTCATCACGAGCAGCAAAGTAGAGCTTCTTCATCTCCTGAGAAACTAAGAACGGTGGCTTCTGTTGCTTTAACTTAGCCATCTTCTTCTCGACCTTTTCTCTCTCGGTGTCTGTCTCTGTATCTACCAAGGCTTGTTCAAGATCAGCATACTTCTCTACAATTCCGTTACTCCAGTCTCGTTTCAAATTGTCTAACTTTGTGCGCTGTTCAGAAATGTTATCAATTTCAGTATCTGCAGCCTCTTCTGTTTTACCATCAAGCAAACAGTAGAGTTTATGAATGGTAGTATTAAGATCCCAAAGACCGTATACTTTCATGTACTCTTCATCACCATGCTTCATGTTTTCTAGGTACACGTCTCGATTCAATGTTGTAAAAGAATGCTCCCCCTTCTCATTCACTGCTTTGTGCTCAACAACAACAAGACCTGATTCTGCCCAAGAAGGTGACTCTTTGACTGACTTAAAAGTAACTTCTTGTTCTATACCACTAAATTCAAATGTGAATGATTCTTTTTCAGGATGTAAAGTAATAGTCATAGTTTATTAATTGCCAACTGTTTGGTACGTATACCCACGAGCGTAGGTAATACCAGCTGAACTTGTTACTGTAAGGAAGAAGCCAAACCTCGTTATTCCAACTGCAGTTGGAGTTTTAGTTCCACCAGAGCCATCATCATAAGCCACAGTAAGAGTCAAAGATGATGGTGCATTAACCATAATTTTCTTAAAGTTAATACCCATGCCACCTTGTCCACCACTAATACCAGTAGCCCCGCAATAACCTTTCTCTTGAATACCTGTTGGCAAGAATTGCATCTCCTGTGGAGTGAAGTTAAGAATGTTGGTTCCAATGAAGAAGCCAAGTACTCGATAGAACGTATCGTAACTAGCAGGTGTATTTGCTTGTGCTGCACCTGTTGTTGCTGATGGATAGATACGATCACCTAGAGTACCTGATGGTAAACCAAATAAAATACTTCCTGGGAATAAAGCAGCTTGTGTTGAAGCAGCTCCACCTGTATGTGTCTGAAGTGCTATAGCAGGAACTTCACAGATACCACTCTCAGCTACATCAGCATCAGCTCTGTAGAATCGACCATCTGATTTCTTTTGGTAAAGCAGATCACCAGCTGTCCAGTTCTCACCAGCAGTCACTGCTTGCTCAATTTCCCAGTCGTTATTCTTGCCACCATTCGATAAGACAAATGTACTTGCATCTTGAGCATAGCCAAACTGAGCATTGTAGAGCGTTCTGGTAGTAGATAAGGTTCCAGCTGTAGATGAAGGGTAGTAAGCTGCACCTGGAGTAAGGCCAGAAAAACCAGTTACTACAGCGCCATTGGTATATGCCAGTACCGTTTGATCTACACCGGTTGCTGCTTGAGCAGCTATCATTTGGTTATACCAACCAGAAGCCCGCCTTGATATGTTGTTAATTGCCTTGAATGCCTTACCAGTGACGTTGTCTAGGTAGAGAGCATCACGAACAGAGAATGCTTCTCCTGATATAACAGGCGTTTGTAACTGCTTTCCATTCACATTGTTGAATATCAGACCAACAAAGACAAAAGAAGTAGCAGAAGCCCACCAACCAATGTAAGAGTAGTATGGTGGTAATACCGTAGTTTCTACTGCACCTGAAGTTAAAGAAGTGCTCGCTGTTCTACCAACTTCTGCAGTCATTGAAGCCACTGTAATGGTAGAGCCAGGTAGGTAAATACGAACACTAGCACCATCACCTGACGAAGCTTCGTACGCCATGGCCAAACGAACACGTGCACCTAATGCTAGGGTTCCAGCTGTCTTTAGCCACTTACCTGTTGTTGAATCTTGTTGTAAGAGTGTTGGTAAACTGTATGCCTGCGCTACATTGTTATTCGTAACTGCTGTAGTGGCTGCATATGCTTCACCAGCTGTAACCACTGCTGTTCCACCTGTAAGGTACAAGTCAGCAATAGCATCATTTTGGGCATTCTCCATACCAGCTGTATTCACAATCGCGAAGATAGAACCATTAGGGTGGTCAATTGCTGTTGTGTCTCCTTCTGCATTTCTAGCTGTAACACTAACAGTAAAACCTCCTGTTACTGTACCCTCACAAATTTCTTTTGTAGTTGCAAATGTAGCCTCATCTGTATAGACAATGAATCGAAATGTTCCTGATGGTAAATTTGCAGTACTTTGGTTCAGTGTCCAGGTTGAAGTTCCTGTGCCTGTACCACCAGGCATATTCAGAGTTAGACCGGTTTGAAAATTCGCTGCTCTATAAGTAGTAACTGCCATATGTATGTTGTTTCAAAGTGAAGTGTAAAATCTAGACCTTTATATTCAATTCGCTACTGGTAGACCTTTGTCGTGTTGATATCGACCCAATCGTGGTATGGACCGCTGCTATAAACTAAATCAAAGCTAATTAATCCCCATGTGTAATTAATGCTGGTATGTTGGAATTGTATTTGTGCGTACGTCACATGGTTTCTAAAAGAGTATCGATAGTTCATAAAGATGGTGCTGTCTGCTATTGCACCTGACCCAGCAAATGGCAATGTATACATACCAAAACCACCAAAGAGTGAGCCGAAACCAGGTGCTGGCTCTCCGCCTTCAATTGCGTCTGTATTTGGGCTAGCTGACATACCATCAGCAAAGTCTCCTAAGTCTGGTGCATAGTTGATGAGGACTGATGTCCCTTGGTCAGCACGCTGTCGTACATTGATACCTAGGAGCTGCTTCCTATTTGCCTCATCACTAAGGTGGAATGCTTTTGTCTGGATGTACGAGTTAATAGCTGCTCCATCATCTGTTTTTACATCTGGGTTAAAGCGGTACAGCTGTGCTTTACGGGAGTCAAAGAAGTGAAGGTATCCATTCCATTTTATAAAGCCGTATGCATAGACACCCTGGTACATTGACCATGCTCCATAGGCGTAGGTATACACAATGTCGTTATAGACACTCTGGTTCACTGGTACCGCTAGATAGTACTTATTGTCCGTATAGTAGCCATATGCTAATGAACCAAACGTACTTTTTAAATTGAGAATATTAGGACGAATATTGAGTGAGACTTCTCCATCTCTTTGTGACACTGGGTAATAGGCATCTTGCCCAATAGAGCGAACTGAGTCAGTCGATAGGTAAATACTCTGATTCTCAAACTTGCTAATTGTTTGGTGCCTGATACATCCTTCGTATGCCGCTGCCTTTGTTACATAAGGAACAGAGGACGCATCAAAACTAACAGCATATACTCCACCTTCACCTTTATGAACAAGCAGCGTTCCCTCAGATTCACCAATACCAGTAATAGCGTAACCATCATTCTTATTGATATCGATAAAACCGGAACCACCACCTGCGAAGTCCTTCACGTCACCAATGACTGAATAGTAAAGACGAGACAAGTTGCCAGTGACGCCAGCGACATACCCTCTGTTCTGGTACACTTTACCGAATTTACCTTTTGGTGCAGCTGCATACGCAGTAAATGCTCCAGTACCAGTCCATTCCAAAAGATCATCTACTGGGTTATAGACATAGAGTTTGTCATTGTAGACATCAAACGTGCTCTCAGACGCGTTATAAGCACCTGCAATGGCTGTCCAGGTAGATGTTGAAGAATCCTCTAGGTAGTAGAACGTGGTGTTTACCTTAACGACTAAATAATCGTTGCCATTCGACTGAATCTTGAGGCGTCCAAATCCTAATGGTTTGAATGAAGCGCTGATTTCATTACCAACACGCTCATAACCAGCTCTTTGCGTAGCCTTACCTGGAAAATCAAAGTCCATGTTCTGGACTCCTGCCACCTCTTCATCATCAAGAAGGGTTATATCTTTGTAGGTATTTAGCCCTTTGTTAACGTTCTTAACCCGGTAAAGAAGGTATGGATCTGTTGCCATATTTAAGTGATTAATGTACGGTTAACTACTCCTGTTCTTCCAGTAGAGGCAGTTCTTTCTTTAAGTGGAACATCAAGCGTGTCATAAGTAATAGCGGTTGCAGTTCCGTTATTTCCAAAGCCAGAAGAATCATTCACATTGCTATCAAGCAACCACTCCCCTTTTAGATTGGTACGGATAGATGCATCATTACGATTATCAAAATAAAGGTCTGCTACCTCTGAAGCAGATAATGCCCGATCCCAATACTTTACTTCTGCTATGCTTCCTCCAAAATAACGGTACGCTCCACCTACTGGTGCAGAGCCAGTACCAATGAAAACGCCCGTAGTAGAAGCTAAGACTGTTCCTGTATGGGTTGTATTAGTATCAAAAACACCATTCACATAAAAGGTAATAAGTGCCCCATCGTATGTGATGGCTGCATGTGTCCAAAAACCTTGTGGGATATTTCTTACACCAATCAATGCTTTTGCACCCGATGTAGTAATTATGGTTGAGAGTAGTTTTCTGTTAGGTCCTTGTATCTGAAAATTCCAGTGATTTTGTGCAGCATTATTGTTATCTCCTACCATTGCAGTAAGGCCGGTAGTCTTATCTCTTTTTAAGTAGCATGTGCAAGAAAATGTAGCTGTTGCTGCTGCGATTGCTCCACTAGTACCCAAGTCTATCTGGCTTGAAGTGCCATTAAACTTAGCAACACTAGCAATGGTCCTTATTTTCATTCTTCCTATGGTAGCTACTCTTGGCATACTCTTTTACGTTATGAGTGTACGTCCACTCGCAGCTGTACGAGAACCAATTGAAAGACCCAATGCGTACTTGGTATTGTAGTAGTTACTCAATGCATTCATTTCTGCTGGTGTTAGCTCTTTTAAAAATGCAGCTATTGAAACAACATTCCAGTTACCAGAATCAGTACCAGTGGAATACTGCCCAAATAAGGCTGTGCTGAGAGGTGATGGGATAAAAACAACTAATTGTTTACTCACACCTTGGTTTACATGATTAATGTATCCAGTGGTTAATCGACCATCAGTAGTTTTTACAAGAATGTAGGTTGTTCCATTGACTGGAACACTGTAGGTTGGTGTGCCATCACCAGCACCCCCATACCAGAACTTTCTTGTGTTATCTGTTCCTATTGATGATGTATTACCACCAGCACCACCTGATCCTAGGGCAACAATCCCACAAAAAGTTGCTGGCTGCGTAGTAGAAGATTTTGCCACTACTACTAGCGTGTGCGGTTGTGCACTAAAAAGGTTTGTGGTTGCAGTCATGACATTTCCACTACCAGCTACCAAGTTAACACTGGGTAGTCCATTAACGCTTGAACTAGTATAACCAGGTCTTAAGCCAGCTGTTGACTGAGTAAGGTGAGAGCCATTTCCAGACAGGTCGTTCCATTGAGAAACTTTATTTGAACCATCAAGTGTTACTCCTTGATCAGCCTCGAAGTAAAAAAGACATGATGGTAGTTGGTTTGGTGTTGCACTTGGTAAAATACTAAGACCATAAGGAACATTATTTCTTGACCAGAGTGGATTAGTAACAGTGCCTGTATCATTGTTAGTTGAACTGTCAGCTATAGATGAACCGGTACCCTCATTCAGTTTGTATCGTCTTACTAATCCAGTAGTTGGCACCTCTCTCGTGCTGTACATAGTAGCAATCTGATTACCAGTTAAGGCTACATTCCAGACTCGAACATCAGACAAACCACCGTACAGAGGATTTGCACTACTGTAGTTTCTTGCCATCTTTACTGTGGTGTTCGTTAAGTTCATAGTGATAGATCCGCTACCGTTAAAAACAACACCATTAACGTAAATAAGAACTGGTGCTGACCCACCGGCGTAAGTAACTACTACTTCATAAAATTGTCCCAGTTGAATAACAGGAGCCGGAGCTGGTACTGCTCCAGTTCCTTGAATAAGTACTTGCCATACATTGACAGAAGATTGAATCAAGATACCAGTGTTAGTTCCTGCTGCATCTCCTAAAGCTACTAGTGTTTGTGTTCCCGTAATCGCACTTAAATACCCCCAAGCAGCAAAAGAAAACGCACTACTACCACTGATCCCTAAGTTACTACCAGAGACAGCTGATGTAGGTGAATTACCATTACAAAGTAATGAGTTAAATCCTATCGGTTCTCTACTTACTCTTCCTGTTGTTGCTGTCCTTGGCATACGATTCGTTAGTTAATCTCTTCTGCAACTTCGATCTTTTTGAGGTTTGCAATAGCTTCCTTAGATGGCTTCACAGTAATCACTTCTGGAGCAACTACTGTGCTTACTTCTTTCTCTGCTGCCTTGGTTGCTAGGTGGCTATCATTAAAGTGAGTTAGTGCTTCTTTCAGTTCTGCTTCTGTGCATTGATAAACTTGTTGCTCTTGGTAACCATCGTCGGCTTCAAATGTCACCTTGTATTGTGAGGTTCCATTAGCTAGCTCAAGCTCTGAATTGATAAAACATTTTGGCATATTGATAAGTTAATGTATGAAAAACACCCTCTACTTAAAGAGAATGGTTGTGCTTTGTTCACCTGCTGTTCCTGCTGTGTAAGTGCCGAGTGTTGTTGAGAACGCAAATGCAATACCTGTAGAGAAGTACGCACCACCAGCTACTAAAAGCGTATGATCAATAAAAACAGAGCTGCTTGCTGGTATAGCAAATGAAAGTAATGGAACAGCACCACCACCTGGAGTCGTTGCTGTGTTGTGGAGCTGGATATAACGAATTGCTGCATTGGTATTCTGGCAGTGAATAGCATAGACATTACCAGCGGTTGCTTTGACGTTTAGCGTTGCGTTGGCACCAAAGTTGGTGAACAACGTTGGAGCATACGTAGAAACACCAGCTAAGAGTTTTTCGATAGTAGCTGCGTTTGCGTTTGTATTATCTTCATAGCCAGGTTGGTACTGTTCTCGTGTCTTGAGGTTCGCGTTGACGTCCAATTGCATGTCTCCACGTTGTCCATTGGTAAGCGTAGGAGCTGATGTATTGTAGACACCACCAACTTTTACTGGAGCTCCTGAGTCAGTTGCCCCACTTGCGACATTACCGACAACAACTGAAGGACTGGTTGTTGATCCTCCTGATATTCCAGGTCTTTCTGATGTTGTTCCAACTACTGTTCCTGTACCAGCTGTACGTAAGAAGCGAAGACCAGAAACAAGTGGTCCATTATAGTAGTAATCAGTGTTGGTTAATCCAGTAGTAATGGTAGTCCAAACAGCATTTGGATCACCTGGATTCTGAAATGTTCTTTGTAATGTAATTGTGAGACCACTAGGAACATTGAAATATGCTGAACCTACAACACGCAGCTCGTAATTATTTGCTGTTCCTCCTAGGTCTGCTGTTGTGAAGGTAACGCCAGTGCCATCTCCAAGAAGACGAGTAGCAAATGGATTACCTGATGTAGTAACTTGAGCCATAATATTTTATTAAAAGTTTGATTGTATTCGTGGACTGTAACCGCCAAAATCGTAGAGACTAACAACACCCTTCGGTCTATCTAACTCACGAGGAAGCATTCTGAATTTTGCATCTTCAAGACCAGCTAAATATTCCTGATAAAGGCCATCTGCTTCTTTATCATCACTACCACCACTTGTTCTCTTAAGAATGGAAGCTGCTAATAAAGGGACCAGATAATGAAAATCAGAGTCGAAAATAGGTTCGTCTGTTGTAAGCACCAGGTCAGCTATTCTTGCTTGGTATTCAATAAGCAGTGGATAGGCATTATCTGGTGTTGGATAGAGCTGTAATGAGTCAGGTCCAAAAAGAAAGTAAAATAAAGGACGCCCATTACCGCTAAAGGTAAATGTGTCTCGCTCTTTTCTTGTAACTGGTACCAGCTTGTTTGGTTCTTTAATACTAGTAACCCACACGCCTAATGGCATGTTAATTGTTTGTGGCAAAGTGTAAGACTGGGTGCCAGCTACCGTAGTGATAGAAGTGCTGAGTGCCTCACGAAAAGGCCAATTATCAGTATTACAGAAGCGTTTGTACGCAATGTTTATGTAGGCGTCACGAGTCTCTTCACTCCAACGTTGAGTTGAGTCATCATTGAGGTAGTCTGTGAGCCGTTCTCTCATAACAGCAAGATCCATATGATTTGTTTTGTGCTACAAGAATTGTTCAACGGCCCACCTCTATATTCAATTCAATTATTCTGTTGGTTGTTGCTCATCACTTGGCTGCTCTACTGGTGTAAGCTTTTTAATGATGTTTGCCTTTGTGAGATTGCGGTTGAAAGTAAGGCCCATAGAATGACCAAGTGCACGAAGCTCTTTAATATCCATATCTTCTAATGGCTTTCCTTTAAGATCTTCTACATTGATTTTATCCTCTTTCTTCTCTACTGGCTTAACAGTATGAATAATTAATTCTGGTAATGACTTCTGAAAGTGCACTGCAATTTCAAATGGCACTGGCCACATCTCATTAGTATTGAGATCACGGAACATTCCAGGATCAAATGTTGTGTACTCATTATCGTATCTCCAAGTAAGTGGCTTGCTTGTTGGATTCTCTACCCATACTGGCATGTGAATCATGCTTTCTTTGATGCAAAAATTTGGCATAAATTTATTATAAGTTTTTTTGAATGTAAGTACCAAGCTCGAACGCAAAAGCCTCAGCCTCTCGACGCTTATCTTTCTTTCTTTCACGCGCCTTTTGGTCTGAATAGATCGCATTCTCACGGCCAATATCTACCCCCTGATTATCCATTGTTTTTAGCTTAAAAATAACCTCACTTACCGGAGTATGTGGAGGAATATCAAGTACAGGTAATGGCAAGTGGCAGGTTGGATGGTTTCTCCATACCTCTAACTGACCATGCTCACGATGCTTTACGTCTACATACAGATATGGGTCTAGTTCTTGTAAGGCTATCTCCATTGCTTCTGCTTCTTTTGACAAGACACCTCGACGGTAGGCACTGTGTTGCATATGGTGGGAAGAATTATGTTCCACAGTAAACATGCCTAAAACCGCTTTATATTCAATACCAATAACAAAAAGACCCTGTGGTTAGCAGGGCCTCTTGTTGGAGTTTTGTTACGCCTATTGAAGGTCGCGGATAACAGTTTGAACGTTTGGACGAGAACAGAAGAATGCAACATACCAACGAAGAGCAGCTGTCGCAGCATCTTGGTTAGAAGTTTGCAACCATGGAGTTCCACTTCCGAAGTCGATAAAGTCTGCATCACCTGGTTGGTAAATACAGAAATCTTCTCCACGAAGTAAGTACATAGTACCAGGAGCACAGTCGATATCAGCAACGACTTTGATGCCGTTTACGCTGTATCCCATGTATCCACCTGGTAGATCTTTCAACTTAGCATCGCTGTCAGTGATGAAACGTTTCTGTTGCACCAATGCAGCACCTAAAGTCTTGAATGGTTGGAAGGCTGTAATAGCGTGATCAGGTTTTCCACCCTTACGAATACAAGCCAAGAAACCATCATCGAAGATTGCCTCTGTAGTGTTACGAGGAGTACCACTGTTGTTTAAGTCGTTAGACTGCCAGTATTGGTTACCAGCTGCTGTACGATCAACACCCATGTAAGTAGCCAAGATTCCACCATCATCGATAGCACCACGCAAACCAACGATTTCGTTGTTTTGGTTACCAGAGATAAATACGAATGAATTGTCTGACCAAGTAGATGATGTAGCAAGAGTTACAGTTGCAGCAGTAGTTGTGTCTGCAGTAACAGCTGAAACTTGTACATTACTTACTTCTGTAGAACCACCAGTTCTGGTAGTTTTGATATCAATGTAGGCACCTTGTAGGTATTGAGCTACGCTGTAACCAACGTTTTGGTTGTCCAGGATCAAAGTTGTTGCACCTGATCCAGCACCGTTAGTTTGACAGATTACACCTGTACCATCGTTATGCAATTGGCGGTTGAAGTCACGAGTAACGTCATTAACGATACCTTCCATTTCGTTTGCTTTTGCATCTACGAATGCTGAGATATCTTTCTTAGCCAAGAGCATCGCTTGACCAGTCATATCAATACGTCCGTATAAGAATTTCAAAGGAACTGGGATTTGTACGTGAGTTTGGTTGTAACCTGTTGGGAGAGTACCACCTTCAGCACGAGCACCAATACCAGCATTACGACCTGTATGAACAGAAACGATAATGTTTTTACCTTGCAAGTTCTTCATATCGAAGTCCTTTTGCACGATTTTCCAAAGAACGTTGTTGTTTTCTAACTGTTCTTTGATTGCGTTGGCGTATACTTGCTTAAGCAAGCCACCAACCGTAGTTAAATTTGCTGCCATAAATTAATAGTAATTGAGTTAATAAAATTATTCATCGCTCATTTCTGTGAGCCCTTCTCTCATACGGTCCTTAATGTATGAAAGTCTTGATGCCTTATCAGTTAACTTTGGCTTGCTTGGTGGGGTGACACCAGCTTTGCCTGGACCCTCAGTGAAGTTTCGTTTGTTCGCTGAGATCTTTTGAACAGTTCTTTGCTCCGCTTTCACTTCGGCCTGCCTTGTCAGGAGGTCTCTATGTTTGACGGTGTATGCCCAGACCGGATCAAAAATTCTTTCTGCCTTCATAAATTTCTCGAGATCCTCCACATCTACCTCTGGATCGGTTGAGAATACTTCATCCCATCGTTTCTGATATCGTTCTTCTTCTTGTGCCGCTTCAGCTTCTTTTTGTTTAAGACTTTCAGCTTGCTTTTGATCTTGCATGTACTTTTCAAATCGAGCCCATGCACGTTTTTCACCCTCTGACGCACCAGCATCTGTTAGATGTTGAATGAGTTCGTCACGTGACATTGAATCGTAGTCTACTTTTCCAGGCTGCTGGTTCCCCTTTAAGCTGGACTCCAGTCTTTCTAATCGCGCAGCTAGTTCGGCTTCTCTTTGCGCATAAGTGTTACGTTCCTCAAGAAATCTACTTTGCTCTGCTTGAAGCGCCCGTAAGCGTCCAAGTGTTGCTTGGTGATCAGACTTAAGTTTGTTAAACGCATTTGGATCGAAACCTGTCTGGCCCTGTTCTTGTGCAGGTGAGGTGCCCTGTCCTGACGCTTGACTATTGCCAAATTCAGCGTTGGGATCTTGAGCGTTTCCGCCCTGTGCCAAGGCCTCAGTGTGGGATTGATCTTGCATTTCCATAAAATGAGATAGAGTTAAAATAAAGTGCATTGAGAGCACTTTGCTCTGCCTTGCTACCCACCACAGGATCAAGGCAGGACAAAATGTTCTCGCATGTGGTGGGTAAGCGACAAGTGAATGTTCTTGCCCTAGCTTATAGCTAGGGATGAGTACAACCCATCAATTTATTTTACTGAGCCACGCTTTGCTAATGCGATCTGTTTCATCATTGCTACAGGGTCCATGCCTGCTGGCGCTCCTGGTGCTGGTGGTGCCATTGCTGGATCCACTGGCACTTCAGGTGCCATCACCTCTCCACCTTCTTCTGCAACACCCTCACCTTCTTGTACTGCCTCTACTTCAAGCATTGCACGCTTCATTGCTTCATTTTTAGGAAGACCTTCAGCGAGATACTTTTTTACAAGTTCTATCATTGCTTGCATCTGGGGATCTGGCGCTTGTCCGAAGTCATTTGGCATGTTATCCATCTGTTTTTAGTAAGTTCACTATGAGAATCGCTCTAACCGTGTCTATATTCAATTCAACCTAACGAGAGGGTAGAGGTCTTTGTGGTTGTGGTGCTTGTGGAGGGCTACCAGGTTGTTGTCCTTGTCCACCTTGTTGTGCCAGTAAATCCTTATGCTCATGCAAGCGGTCGATGATGGCGTCAATATCTGGGAATTCGTAGTATTCGAGTAGTGTTTCAGGGTCTAGTGCTCCTGCCTTTGATAGGTCTAGTAAAGCGTCTTGTCTTCCAGCCTTAGTATTCGCTAAGAAGCTTGATACTTGTACGTCTACATCAGAAAAATCTATGTCTTCTGGTGCAATCTTTAAGTTGGTAAGTTGGCCACGTGTTCCTTTGAGCACCATCTCTTTCTGAGTTGGGTATTTGTTACGTGCAATCTTGAGCATCTTCACCGCAACACGCTTCAAGAAGCTCTCTAGGTCTCTAATGTATGGACCAAGAACCATGGTATCTGCTGACTGTGCAAGCTCTAGTTGACGTCCAGACGATATACCAGGAGGCAAAACACCACGTGATACATCATGGATGCCAGCCGCATCTTGTCCCATTTTACGAGCAAGGTCTGCTAGGTTCATCACATCAGTTCCTACATTAGCGCCTGGGATAATCTCTGGTCTTTCACCACCATTACCCACTGTAAATTCAGTCACACTACCAGGAATATCATTAAACTCGTCTGGCTTAACTGAACCACGAGGAGCCATAATACGAGGATTAGACATGCGAGCTGCGTTGTCTGCTGCCTGACTCAATCCACGGTTAGCACGATCAATAAGGTCTTTTTGTTGCTTAATAATGCCGTCTGCGTAGATGTCACCAGGTGTGCAGTTAACTTGGTATGTTTCAAATGGAAACTCATTAAATTCCTTACCATTGCCTGCTAATGGGTCATAGACATCACGAAGTAATACACTCTGTGTACAAGTAATACAGCGCATACGGTAGCGAACAATAGGCTCTCCATTAGGTAAGGTGTCTCGGTAAGGCTCATTGATCCAACTCTCATAGACAAGCACAGAATTAGATGATGAGTTGGTCTTATCAGTAACACTCAGTTTTTGTTGTTTATAAAGTGACTCGTATGAGCTAGAAGATACTTTGTTATCAGCCTCTACTTTCTTGTTGTACATCAACTCAATATACTGCACGTCTCTCGGAACCACATAAATAATATAGCGGCAGTTCTCAAACGTGCTCATGTCTGTAGTATTTGGATCAACATACAGAGAGAATGGTGAACATCGGACAATAGAAACATCGCCTTTACCATTGTCAGCATTTTGATCAAACCCCATCTTCAAATACCCATTGCCCATCTTCAAAGCATCGTCACAAACTGAATCGCGCTTCATTGGTAGCAGTAATGCCTTTTCCCAATATGTGAGTAACTGACCAGCTCTTTTTGCTGCTGACACCTTTTCACCTTCTTTAAATTTACCAATACGCTTTCCTGTTGCTGGGTCTACTGGTCCATCCTCTAGGTCTATGCCACTGTCATTGTAGGTGGGAACAACATCATAGATTGGATTCTTGTTCAGGATGAGCGCTTTAATAGAGCGGTGAGCTACGAATATGTCAGGCACGCTAAACTTTGCACGCCATTCTTCTAGGTAAATGTTCTCAATACGACCATTGGCCTTGCTGTACATAATCCAAGAGTTCCCATCGTAGTAAGAGTTGTAGATGTACCAACGCATATCAGTTTTCTGGCGATAGTTCTTTGCTGGCTGGAATAACTCAGCTACAACAAAGTTAACGACATCTTTTTCATCTTTAGAATACAAACCACTATCTTCTGAAAAAATATTATTCATAATTAACGTGTAATAGATTCAACGTGATCATTGAGTTGAGCTAGGGCAACTGGGTCATTCTCAAGCTCTGATAGCGTGAGGTATTGTGATTCCTGTGGCACTGGCTGATGTTTAACCTCCTCTTTCTTAACTGCGTAATAATCAGCATAAGCACGCTCTTGCTGGTACTCAGTAAGGTTCTTGGCCATTAATTTCTTAGTCAGATCATCCCGCTCCTTTGAATGAAGGTTCTGCAAGTGAACAATCACATAACAAAAAATACCTACCAGTGCGATAAGGGTAATGAAAACGAATGCAACAAGACCTGATGACATGACCTGTGTGGTTACTTCACCGGTATTGTTTCGCAAATACCTTTATATTCAATTTATGTTAGCCCTTTCTACTCCACCACTGGGCCACTCGATATGTCTTCGCGTGCGATGAACCACTAAATAACTTGTACTGCTCAACCCTATCTTCGTACTCTGCCTTTGACATCCTCCCTTGAATGTAGCTCTTCTTGAGGCCGGAGAGCCAACCATTGTGAAATGAATCTGCCTTCTTCTTTCTGCTCCTATCAAACGTTTGATGGTATGTTGTACCCTTTTTCATGTATCCGCGTAGCGACTTGCGTGTTGTTTCCATGTTGTTAGTAATAAACTTTATGCTGATTTTTCTTCTTGTTATTTATTTGTGAAAGCTCATAGTCAGGATCACAGATCATTGCACGTTCGTATGGTGTAAGTTCCTTTTTTACCTCTTCTGATGGCAATCCAAATGAGTCTGGTCTGCTTCCGAGTAGATACAAAAATGCGTCTATTGAATCATCATTGACCTTTAATGGCCTTTGTTTAGAAAGCGCCTGCTCATAGGTTGGTTTCTCCCACTGGTACTGCGGTAGCTGTGCAATAAGCGTCGTGCATGTATTGAAGATGAATACCTTACGGTGTTTGAACATGGTCTTGGCACGGTCAATTCGCCCCATCTTGTCTTGCTTGTATGCTGGTGTTACCTGGATGTGACCGTATTCATACAACTGCCTATACACTGACTCTCCATCTGTCTGGCTTACTGCAACACCTGATGTATCACCAACTGTGTATTCGTATTTCTCTTGCCCAGAAAGCTCAGTGATCACCCTAGCTAACTCGTACGCTGGTACCTCAGACTTATGGAACTCACGGTAAAAGTACAAGTTTCCCTTGAAGTCTTCAGCTGCCCACAGCACACACGTTGGATGAGACCAACCAAAGTCAATTGATCTGTACCTAAACCAATGTTCCGGTAGTTCCCTTGGCTGAATGACATGAACGTTCTCTTCAAACTCAGTGAATATCTGACCAATAAAAACGTCAAATGAGCCATACAAGAAGCGATTAGCCATATCATCTGAGTATGCCTCTCTTAAGCCGTCAATATAGTTCTCTGGTAGGTTTGCTGCGTTGTCGAATGTAGTTGTTTGTACGCCATAATAACCTGGTCTCGGCTTAGCAAAGAATCTTTGATACACCCAGTTCTTACCATTAGGATTTGATGTAAGAAAGAAGCTAAATGCTGAGTCTGGGTAGAGAGTCTTTGCATCATTACGCAAGCGCCCAATAAGCGTGAGGAAAGAAAACTCTGATGCATCTGCTGCTTCATCCATGTAAATCCACAGCACTGATGGTCCACGGAGCGAGTCTGGATTAGAAAGGTTGATGAAGTAGATCTTAGAACCATTGAAGAGCTCTACCTCCCACTCGTTCTTACGCTTAATAAGCCTAGGATCGCACACCTCAAAGAATGTTTTCTTGGTAGCCTTCTCTAACTGTGGGTATGTATTAGCTGCTATGAGGCCTGTAGATCCTGGGTAGGTTAGTGCCTTCTTGATTCCCTCTATACAGCCAGCCACAGTCTTACCGCTTCCCACTCCACCGACATACGCACGAAAACGTGCAGAACTGTTGTGGAAATCTTGTTGTTTTGGTAATGGTTCTCTCTTTCCGTTCTTGCCGATGGGGTACTCTAGCTTTATTTGCATGATTTACTCAAAAGAAGTTTTACACATCAACTTTATTGAGTTTTGCACATAAGGTCTACTATCTATTGTTTACTTCGTTAAAGCCTTTAATAACTTTAGAGCGTTCATAATAAACTCTCCACGGGCTCTTGCCTCCATTGAGGAACTTATAGCGCTCTAGATTTCTTTTGTAGTTGCTCTTGCGTGCCTCCATGATTACCTTTGGCTTAGCTATCTTCTTCTTAGACCTCTCCTCCTTAGGCTTTCTCTCGTCTGCTAATGCTTTTAATTCAGCATCGAGGCGTATGTTTGCTTGGTTATGGATAGAATAGTGGCATGTATTGCAAATGTAGGCTAGATTCCACAGCTCATCTCTATCATCCATTCTGTACTGACTCTTCCAATAAACGTGATGCATATGATAATTCCAATCGTTTCTCTTACAGTTCTTATTCTCACATGCATAGTTAGCCCTTTCCTTTAAAAGTAGTGCTGTAGCTTTCTTAATCATAAAAATGGTATGCTTATGCTATTTTTACGTATCAATGATTTTTTGTGCTTCTTTTATGAGTTTGCAGAGACGTTCGTAGCTCTTTGTAGCGTGCTTTTTCTGGTCTTGTGGGGAAGAGAACCTGATGTGTCCTCCTTCCCATTCTCCGTGCATATGGTTGGCTGCTTCTTGGATGGATTTAAGTACGTCTTCTAGCTTGATATGTTCCACTCTAAGATCAGTTAGGAGTCTTCTAGCTGGTAGGTCATCTTTTATAGAGCCTGATGCTAGGCTTACGAGTGTGTAGAGTATTCTATTGGTTGTCTGTCTCATTCTTTTGCTGCTTAACTAGAATTAGTTTGGCGATCTCAAGGAGAGTTGAACTCCTGCTTTCTCCGTGACAGGGAGACGTAATGCCGCTTTACTATGAGATCTGTTTATTCTTCCTCTTCTACTGGTGGTAGTGTGAGTGGGATTCCTATCTTTGTAAGCTTTTGGAATAGTTCTGATAGCTCATTTGCACCTGTCTTTTCATTGATAAGCGTATTCATATCAAAGTGGTCTGATAAGTCATCTAGGAATGCTTGTGCTGTTTTAGGAGTAAGTTCTGTAAGCTCGTCGAGCGTTTCATCTTCAAATGGAGAGTTGCAAGAACAGCCTTGCGTTATGCCCCAGTACAGCTTCTTTGTTTTCTTCTCCTGGAAGAGAGCTATGATATCGTAACTGTAATCCTCTTTTGGATTGTAATTATCATGGAGCCAGATTTGTTCAACACCTGCTTTCTCTGGATCGTAGTAGAAGTGAAACTGCTTTTCCATATGGTTTAGTTTTCAGTTAAGAGAATAAAGAGAAGAATGATCATAAACAAGTAGAAAAAGAATATCATTTGCCTGAGTCTTTAATAGATTCGTTGAGTGCATCAGCAAAGCGAGTAAATATCTCTTCCATCCCGATTGCTAATGCTTCTTTGGGGATGTTGTTGAGTTCCATTGTTACATGATATGAACCATCTTCTCTCCTCCCTCTTCTGACTTGGAGTATCATGAATGCTTGTTTGGCTTCTTTGGTGTAATCGTGCTCTTGATTTTCCATATGCTAGATAGTGAAGTATTGATGCCTAACTTTGAGAAGAAAGCTGTTAATGACCTGCATGTTAGTTTCTTTAGGTGGGCTGTATATGTAGGCTTCTCGCACTCGTTCTTCCCACTCTTTGCAAAACTGGATAACTTCTCCATAGGTAAAGTTACCATGTTTCCACTTAATGAGCATAGGCCCATGCTCTGTTTCACTGATTCTAATCGTAAATGTGCCGGTTGTAAGTAGTTCGTATGCCTGGATGAGTGTTCGTGCGTAAGCAACTGCAAACTTCTCCGGTCTCCCATCCTTTGCTTCAAGAAACTTCTTTCTCTGGTTGAGGCCATAACCAACAAATGCGTCACGTACTCCATGGCTATTCCATGTGTAAGGGAAAAGGGATCTTAGTTCATCCCCAATAGGTGTAGAATTCTCGACTGGTGCGAGGAATGTTTCTAGGATTGTTGGATTGCAACGAACTGCCAACCTGAGAAAGTGTCCAATTTCCCAGCTAGTGTTATCCACGTCGCCTTCGATCCACTGAGTGTTTTTAGTTCCTGGATCGAGGCTGAGGATCTTATGAGTTGGCGTGACGAAGACTCCTCTAAAATCGTAATCACTTGCATCATTGTGGAGTCCATGTGCTCTTGATCCGACAAGGACCTTGAGGATTGTTGTGTCTTCATATCGTTTAGTTGTTTCATTCATCTGCTTTGGGGTTAATAACAACAACTGCATTAGGAGGAAATAACCTATGAAGAGCTTCCAATGAAATAATTACCTCGAAGCTCACACCATTTACCTGAAGAAAGAAGTTCGTATTTTCTTTTCGATTCTTGCTGAGTAATATTGTGTCCTGCTTGTATATAGCTAAGCCATCATTGTCAAATGTGTATTGTTGTCCTTGATCATTCTGCATAGGGTGTAGTGGTTAAAAAGGTAATAGATCATTATACATTTCAAATACTGCCTCTCTCATAAACATTCCTATACATCCAGAGCAGAATGCGTATTTCTTTGCTCGTATACCTGCCTGCAAATTTGATTGTCTGTACTTGTAGAGAAATCGTGTAAATCTCATGTCCTTCATTTGCTTGCAGTAGCAGCACCTTTTCCTCTTAGGCTTCATATGGTAGATTGATTATGCGGTCCTAGCACTCTTATCTTCTGTTCCTTGCGGAGGCCACACAATCTCTTGT
>ERZ724505.527-NODE-527-length-24342-cov-18.816527_pt1 | contig 24342 bp, 28 predicted proteins | sample MGYA00376038_ERZ724505 | MGnify/ENA primary metagenome ERZ724505 (study PRJEB28724, sample SAMN07190884) | wastewater metagenome | isolation source: effluent of sewage treatment plant in Hong Hong | place: Hong Kong | collected 2016-03-17 ...
TTTATCGCTGTGACGAACGTGGACGGGCCGACCAGAAGGGCCGCTACTGGCGCGCTGGCATGGTTATCCTGACGCCTGACGACTTGCTGGAACGGGCTGACAGATACCGGAGGCGCGCGGCATGAACGTCGTTTCCCTCATTCCAACACAGAAGGCACTTGATAGCGCCTGGGCCGAATACCAGCGGCTTGCAAAGATGGCTGCGGACAACCCGAGCCTTTGGGCCGACCGAACCCATACGGAGGAAACCATCCGCGCGCATAAACGATTTGAGGCGCTGTTTCTTGCTTTGGACACAGCGGCATGATGGCGGTCGAGAAAGCACCACTCGAAGCTCTTTCGAGTATCGAAACAGAGGCTTGTCTGCTTGGTTCTCTCATGCGTCAGAACGACACGATTGATTCAGTCGCTGACACGCTATCGCCTGAGCATTTTGCCGAGGCCATTCATGGCCGCATATATTCGGCAATCGTCAAAGAGGCATCGCTTGGCAGGCCATCAAACCCGCTGACAATCAAGTCCTACTTTCACGACGACCCGACGATTAACCAACTCGGCGGCGTTTCATATCTCGCCAAGCTGACAGGAACGCTCTCGAGCGGCATGTCAGTAAAGGATTGCTCCCGCCAGATTATAGAACTGGCAGACCGGCGTTCGCTTGTCGCGCGGCTAGATAGTGCCCTTGCCCTTGCTTGCGATCCATCGCAGTCGAATGAGACAGTCCTGGACGCGGCTGACGAAGCCATAACATCCCTCTCGAGCGGACGTGATGGGCTATCACAGCCAAGCGCCGCACAAGCAATGGATTCCATGATTGCGGCATTCGACCAGCCCAAGAGTGGGGTGCTGTGCCGCCAGATAGGTTCACTGGACGACCTGCTAGGCCCACTGAGGCCCAAGCAGCTTATTATAGGGGCAGGACGCCCCGGCATGGGCAAGACAGCCGTGGCACTTTCCTATTCGGTAGGCGCGGCCCTGTCTGGGCATGGTGTGCTGTTTGTCAGCCTTGAAATGTCAGCCGATGAACTTGCCGCCCGTATGACGGCGGATTTGTGTTTTGACGGACACAGCGGCATTCCCTTTGAATCCATCCGCGACGGCAAACTGAACCGGATGCAACTCGGCGCTATTTCAGAGGCTCGAGACAGAATGGCCGAGGCCCCGTTTCGGATTATCGACGCGGGCAGTTTGAGCGTCGGCAGGCTTGCCATGATTGTGCGGCGATACAAGCGGCGGTTTGCGGCCCAAGGGCATAAGCTGGAACTGGTCGTTATCGACTATCTCCAATTGCTTCACCCAGACACAAATGGCCGCTCGAACTATGAAGCGGTTTCCGAAGTCAGCCGCTCGCTCAAGGCCATTGCAAAGGATCATGATGTTGCCGTCCTGGCGCTGGCGCAATTGTCGCGCGCTGTTGAACAACGCCAAGACAAGCGGCCAGTGCTTTCCGATCTAAGGGACAGCGGGCAAATAGAACAGGATGCCGACGCGGTGTTGTTTCTCTATCGGCATGAGTATTATCTGCGGCTTGCCGAGCCGGAGCAGAATGACCCGAAGCGCGAAGATTGGGAGGCGGCTCTCGAGAAGTGTCGCGGCTCGCTTGAGCTTATCCTTGCCAAGCGAAGGAACGGGCGGACAGGTAAAGCCCAAGCCATATTTTGGGCTGGCAATCAGGCGGTGCGCGGATGATAGAACCTTGGTCAAAATTTTATTGGTCGGATTATGACGCCGACGAAGGATTACGCATGTGTAGCCTTGCGGCGCAGGGTTTGTGGATGCGTATGCTCTGCCTGATGGCGAGGGCCACCCCGAAAGGTGAGCTTAGAGTAGGCGGTGAGCCATGCACCGTGACGGACCTAGCGCGAGCGGTAGGCGAGTCCGAGGAGATGGTAGCCAGCCTACTCGGCGAACTGGCACGGAGAGGGGTTTCCTCGGCCACCAGAGCAGGCGTGATCTATAGCCGTAGATTGCGAAAAGATGCTGAAATTTCTCGAAAAAGGGCAATTTCAGGCAAAAAAGGAGGTATGGCAAGCCTCGGAAAAATAAAGGAAAAAACAGCTTGCTTAAGCAAAAATCAAGCAAACATGGAAGCAAAACACAAGCCCCAGAAGCCAGAAGCCAGATATTCTGTTTCTAACGAAACAGGCGTTCCGCCGCCTGATTTGGTGAAGGTTGTATTCGACCACGGCGTTCACCTTCTGACAGCGCAAGGCCATTCCGACCGCGATGCCCGAAAGATTATCGGGAAATGGCGGAAAGACTGCCGCGACGACAAACTTGTGCGGGATGCCCTGGTTGAGGCTGCGAGCCGAAACATCAGCAATTTGGTCGAATGGGTGCCCAAATATCTCGGCAACCAGCCCGCCAATCCACTTGATGTGCTGCTCGAGCAATCCGACCGATTTGCAAGGAGGGCCGCATGACAACCAAACACAGGACCAGCGCATGAGCGAGAGGATAGCGCGATTTGGATTTGTGCAGGGCTGCCAGCCTATCGCTTGGACGCCTGAAGCCCAATTCAATGACGACGCAAAGTTGCGCCGCGATCTTTTGATTTTGCACCTGCACGACATTGAGGGGCTAACCCTGACCGCAATAGCTAAATCCCTGCGGCGGTCTAATTCGAGAATTGCCCAAATCTACCACAGGGCGAAAAAGGCAAGAAGGAACGGGGTGCTATGAGCGAGATGGTGGAACGAGTCCGCAAGGCAATCGAGGCACATTGCTACGAGGTCGGCTTTCAACTGAAGCCCGGTTCTGTTTGGGCGTGTCACCCGATGGCGAACAAATCTGCAAGAGGGTGTTATGAGCGCCAATTTCAAACCTGTCACTAATAAAAATTCAAAAACGGCTGATTTCCGCCATTTGTGGCAAACAGTAGTGACAGGAGTGACACTTGGTGTCAGGTTTTGTAGCTTGTACCCATGGGGCGCGCGCATAAGTGCTAACGTAAAACGCTGTCACTACCTGTCCCACCTGTCACTAATTGAGTTTCAGGCATGACCCTCTCACAACTCAAATCCGAAGAGGCCAGTCTCGAAAAGGCCCGTCTCAAGATTGCAGAGCGCTGGTCTCACAAGGCAGAAGGGACAGCCCAGACCCATGAACATGCTTCAAGGCGCGGGGATCCTCTGACACGGCTGTTCATCGCGGGTCATATCGATCGGGACCAACTGACCTGGGCGGAAGAGATCAACGAAGTGTTCGAAGGCATCGAGCGGGACGTGGCTGTGCGTGTCGTTGGGTATGAGCCAAGGGTCGATCGATCGCGCTCCGGAGCCATGGGAACGGTGTTGAGCCATCTGGAGACTGTCCGGCGTGTCAGGATGGAAGTTGCCTATTCCTGGTGGCGTGCACGGCTTCCACGGCCCTGCTCAGCGGTGCTTGAGATGCTTGTGGGGGATCAGCTTTCGTTCTCGACGGCGGCGCTGCGTCACGGGATGCACAAGCGACGGGCAAGACGGCTGCTGATCGATGCGCTCGATCTTTGGCCTGAGGCTCTGAAACGCGCGGAACTTGTGGTTGATGAGGCATCGCTTGCTGCTGCTCAATCCGGGCTGTGCTGAAATAATGTTGACAAGTGGCCCGTAGGTGATAGTCAGACGCCAATCGTGGTTCTGCGCCCAGATAAAGCGCAACCCTCAAAAATCGAATTATACCTGCCCCGCCAAGCGCTGCTTCGGCGGGTTTTTCATGTGTCTGCCGCAAAGGAAACTGAAATGGCAAAACGACCGTCACCGGCTGCAAAGTCGGAGCGTAAACCTGTGGCTGCTGAACCGGCTGCTGAACCTGTTGCCGTGGTAGCGACGATCTCTGCGCCTGAGGTGCACAAGGCTCTCGACGTATATCGCACGGCATCCGAACGCGCTGATGAGGTTGGGCGGCCTGCGATTGAAGCAGAAGCCAGCGCGCTCAAGCATCTCTCGGATGTCTCGGGGCTCACGCTCAGCGGTTCGCTTTCGAGCATCACCGCGAAGGTGAAGGCTGCTCTTGCTGGTGTGAACGGAGGCTGAGATGGCAAACGAATGCAAGATTTTTGAGATGGCTCTGCCGCGGCAAGCCCTGGCGCCAATCATGACGGTTCCATTCCTCGCCAAGCAGCAATTGTCCACCGGCTCGACAAGTGCTGCCTTCACGAAGTCGACGCGCATGATCACGATCATTTCAACGCTGGCGGGCACGGTTGAGTTCACGACTGCTGCTGGTGCTGATCCTTCCGGATCCGGCGACACGTTCCCGATCGCTGCCGACACGCGATATGACTTCGACGTGAGGCCTGGCACGAAAGTAAGGTTTGTCTGATGAGGGATGCAAAAGCGGTGGCCAAATTGATTGCTTCGAGTTTGGTAGACGGCAAAGATTACGTTCCGGCACCTGGGATCGTGTTCGACTACGATGCAATAACTCGGCACCTCACTAAAATTTACAAGCAGTGGCATCGGCTTAAAGCACATGCGAGGGTGCCAAATGGAAGCAGTATTATCCCACCGTGGCATCTACTTTCAGCGGTCGAAGATGCCAAAACCGGACTGGAGTACGCAGCTCACTCAATTGGCCAGACTGTGCTTTACATGGGCGGTGGCGAAGATGCCCTTAACGCAATCATGCAGAATTTCGAAATGGTCCACGGCAGTATGGGTGCTGTATGGCTCGACTGGCGTTGGGACGGGATTGAGTATGATGGGTTTATTTGGTGCACTTAGAGTTGTCTCATGCTCACTGACAAGCAACAGCGTCAACCGCAACCATATTATGTCTACCATTTGGTTGATCCACGCACCGACAGAATTTTTTATGTGGGCAAGGGGAAGGGTGGGCGAATGAAAGCCCACGTTTCAGCGGTAAAAAACAACAGGTGGGACAACGAAGCAAAATGCTCAGTCATTGCATCGATCTTGGCAGATGGTCTCGATGTGATCGAGCGCGTTGTAGTTTCTGATCTTGACGAGGCGGCGGCACTCAGAATCGAGCGGGAACACATTCTAAGGTACAGAGAATCTGTAACCAATCTAACTTGCGGTTACACGCGCGGCCCGTCTCATGGGGTTAGGGCGGAGCGTCTTCTGGGGTCAATGAAATCCTACGAAGAATGGATTTTAACGGCGCCAATTGAAACGCTCGTTCAGGTCGAACGAGTGTTTGGGAGCACACAAAATTGTTACGATTTTCTCACAGCATCATTGGGGTGCGTAGTCGATCGTTGTGAAGGCCATCTAAATCATGGCTAGACCAACTTTGTTCAAACAATCTTACGTCGAGCAGGCTAGAAAGCTCGCTCAGCTTGGCGCAACCGATCGTGAGATTGCTTCGTTTTTCGAAGTTACAGAGCAAACAATAAACAATTGGAAGCTGTCGCATCCGGAGTTTTTTGAGTCCTTAAAGGTCGGCAAAGAAATGGCCGACGAGCGAGTTGTCCAATCTCTTTATCGAAGGGCTCTTGGCTACAGCTATGATGCGGTTAAGATTTTTATGCCGGCTGGGAAGGATGAACCAGTCTACGCGCCCTATGTCGAACACAATCCGCCCGACACGAGCGCGATGATCTTTTGGCTAAAAAACCGCCGATCTAGCGAATGGCGAGACAAGCAAGATTTTGAACACACCGGCAAGGACGGTGGCGACATCAAGGTGAAGCTGACGAACCGGCAACGGGCCCAAAAGCTGGCCTTCATCCTTGCCCGCGGTCGGTCTGGTTCATGAATCCCGCGCGCTTCGGGCCTGAAAGCGCAAATTCCACGAGCAACTAAAATAAGCAACGGAGTTTAATACCATGGCAACACCTAAAATTCTGACCTCAATCTTTGGTAACAGGCTCGGCCTGGCGCCAAGCAACCGGCTTGTCGTGGGCGATCGCCTGCCAAGCGTCGTTCCTGCTGTCGCGTTTACCAATACGGCTGCATCGACCGCTGTGACCAACACGGTCACTGAAACGCTGTTCGACCAGTTCCTGACCATCCCTGCGAAGCACTTGCAACCCGGTCAGCTGATCAAGATCCGCTATCAGGGCATCGCGACGGCAACCAACTCGACCGATACGCTGACCATCAAGCTGTACATCGGCGGCCTGTCAGGCACGGTGCTGATCTCTCATGCTGCAACGGACGTCGCCAATAACGACGTTTTCCAAGGCGAGTATGAACTGATCATCCGCACGATCGGCGCATCCGGTACAATGGTTGGCGTCGGCACGTTCAAGTCGGTTCCTGCTGCTGAGGGCACGATGACGATCAAGGACGACATCCTTGCGTCGACGACCATCGACACGACGACCAGCAAGGTCATCGGTGTCAGCGCTCAGTGGTCCGTTGCCAATGCCGGCAACTCCTGCCGTCTCGACTTCCTCAAGGTCGAGCTGGCCTAACCCATGTCCCTCCTTGACGACCTTCTGGAAGACTATGTTGCTCTTCCGGAAGGCGTCAGGGCAGAGGCTGAGGCTCTGATCGACGAAGACGATCTCAGCTTCGATGCTCTCCCTGGCCCGCAAACGGACGCCTATCTCTCGAAGGCGGACATCCTGCTGTATGGCGGCGCTGCTGGGGGAGGGAAGTCTTACCTTGCGATGGGCCTTGCGGCTCAGGAGCATCAACACAGCATCATCTTCCGCCGTGAATCCTCGCAGACGGACGGTCTCGAAAAGGCCGGCAAGGCGATCATCGGCAACAGCGCCAAGTTCAACGGCACTGACAAGGAATGGACGTGGCCTGACGGTCGCACCTGCAAACTGGCAGGGCTCCAGCTTCCCGATGACTGGATGAAGCACGCTGGTCGCGAACGCGATCTCATGGTTTTCGACGAAGCGGGCGAATTCTTGCGGATGCAGGTGGCGTCGCTGCGTGGCTGGCTACGTGGTCCGGAAGGGCAGCGTTGCCGGATGCTACTGGCGTCGAACCCGCCGCGTTCGTCCGATGGCTACTGGATGACGGAATGGTTCGCGCCGTGGATCGATGCGCAATTCCCAAATCCTGCAAAGCCCGGCGAGTTGCGCTGGGGCATTCTGGATTCCGAAGGCGTCGTGCACTGGACCGATGGTCCAGAGCCGGTGTCGTTCGAAAACGAAATCAGAGACCCTGTCTCGTTCACCTTCATTCCTGCCAAGCTGGCAGACAATCCCTATCGAAACACGGCTGAGTATCGCAAGACGATCGACAGCCTTCCCGAACCTCTCCGCTCGCAGTTGAAGTACGGCGACTTCGCTGCGGGTATGCAGGACGGTCTCGATCAGGCCATTCCGACAGAGTGGGTGCGCAAGGCTCAGGATCGTTGGACAGAGACAAGGCCGCTCAATGTGCCGATGTGCGCAATGGGCGTCGACGTGGCGCAAGGGGGCTCAGACCAGACGACGATCGCGATCCGGTATGACGGCTGGTACATGCCTCTTGATGCTATCCCGGGCAGCGAAACGCCAAGCGGCGCGGAAGTGGCAGGACGTGTGCTTGCCCGGCGCCATGACAATGCGGTCGTTGTGGTTGACCTTGGTGGCGGCTGGGGCGGCGATGCCTTGAAGCACCTGGCGCTCAACAGCGTCGAAGCCATGGGCTACATGGGCGTCAAGGAATCCATGAAGCGAACGCGCGATCAGCAGCTGCGTTTCGCAAATATCCGGACCGAAGCCTATTGGCGGTTTCGCGAAGCACTGGATCCCCACCAGATTGAAGGCTCGCCCATTGCGCTGCCAAATGATGCTGAACTCCGCGCCGACCTGACCGCTCCGACCTTCGAGATCAAAGCAGGCAAGGGCGGCATGGTCATTCACCTTGAGCCCAAGGACAAGCTGGTGAAGCGCATCGGTCGCTCGCCGGACAAGGGCGATGCTGTCGTCATGGCGTGGTGGGCTGGGCCCAAGGCGGTCACTGACATGGTTGAATGGGAAAAGAGCGCGCCGCGCAAGTTCGGGTCTCGTGGCCAGGCAATCCTGGGCCATCAAGCCGCAAGACGGAGGTAGTATGTCGAGAAAGATACTGAATGTCGCGACCTTCGGGCTTGCCGGGTCTCTGCTCAAGCCGTTCAGCAAGAAGAAGAAAACTCCAGCGACTCCGGTTGCTGAACCGACAATGCCGATCGCGGATGACGAAGCCATCATGAGGGCACGCAAGCGCGCGGTCGCTCAGCAGATCCAACGCGGTGGGCGTTCGTCCACGATCCTGACTGACAACTCCGACTCTCTGGGGGCCTGATATGGCGAAGAAGATATTCAAGGGTATCGGCAAGGTCGCCAAGACGGCGGTCGGCGGAATTCTCGGCACGTCCATCGGCGGCAAGAAGAAGAAGAAAGCTGACCCTGCTGCGGCACCTGCTGACGGCAAGGGCCCGATCATTACGCCGCTGGCTGCCAACGATCCGCGCATTCCTCAAAGGCCCGGACTTGGCAGCAGTCCGACGATCCTCACGAGCGACTATACCGGCACGCTTCTCCCGCGTTCGAACAGGCTTGGTTCATGAGTACCGACCTCAAGTGGCTCATCGAACAGGGCGATGAACTGTTCGGCAAGCGCACGTCGCTCATGGCGATGTGGCAGGAGATGGCAGACCAGTTCTATCCGGAGCGTGCTGACTTCACCGCAAGCCGCTCATTAGGCACTGACTTCGCTGCGCACCTGACAACGTCCTATCCGCTCACCATTCGTCGCGATCTCGGCAATAGCCTGGGCACAATGCAGCGTCCGTCGAGCATCGACTGGTTCGCAATGCGGACAGAGCATGAGGAAGACGAAGACCAGCCGGCAAAGGCATGGATGGAGCGGGCAAGCGGTATCATGCGCCGCGCCATGTATCATCGCACCTCGCAATTCCAGCGTGCGTCCAAGGAAGGCGACCACGACATTGCCACGTTCGGGCAATGCGTCAAATCCGTCGAATTAAACCGCCATGCCGATGGCCTGCTCTATCGCTGCTGGCATTTGCGCGATTGTGCCTGGAACGAGAATGAGGACGGCGCGGTTGGCGACATGCACCGCAAGTGGATGCCGACCGCCTACGAACTCCAGCGCATCTTCGGCGGGATGGCGCTTCATGCCAATGTCCGCAAAATGCTTGAGCCTGGCTCTGCACGCGCGCCATTCACAAAGATCAACTGCCGGCATATCGTCATTCCTGCTGAACTTTGCCCGTTTGATTCCTATCCCGGCAAAGGCCGCGCGCCGTTCGTCTCGATCTACATGGACGTCGAGAACAAGCACCTCATCGAATGCGTCGGGCAGGTCGACAATATGTATGCTGTTCCGCGGTGGCAGACGGTCTCCGGCTCGCAATATGCCTTCTCCCCCGCAACGGTTTGTGCCCTGCCTGATGCGCGCCTCATTCAGGCAATGACCCTTACACTGCTCGAAGCGGGCGAGAAGGCCGTTAACCCCCCCATGGTTGCGCAAGATCAAGTCGTTCGGGGCGATGTGCCGCTTTACGCTGGCGGTATCACGTGGGTCGATGCTGATTATGACGAGCGGCTGGGTGATGCGGTGCGTCCGCTGTCTCAGGACAAGTCGGGTCTGCCGTTCGGCATGGAAATGCGCGATGGGCTGATGGCAATCCTGCGCGAAGCCTTTTTCCTCAACACTTTGACGATGCCGCAAAACGGTCCGGAGATGACGGCTTACGAAGTCGGGCAGCGGGTGCAGGACTATATCAGGCAGGCAGCGCCGATCTTCGAACCACTCGAAGCGGAAGACAATGGCGCGATTTGCGAAAAGACGTTCAACCTCATGATGCGTCATGGCGCGTTCGGATCCGTCGAAGATATTCCTGAATCTCTCCGTGGCAGGGAAATCGGCTTCAAGTTCAAGTCGCCACTGCATGATGCCGTCGAGGCTCAGAAGGGCTCCAAGTTCTTCGAAGCCAGCCAGATTCTCTCGCAAGCGGTGTCGCTCTATCCGGATGCGCCGGCTCACCTCAATTTCGAGGTGGCGTTCCGCGATGCACTCACGTCGACCGGTATGCCCGCGGCATGGCTCAACAGCGAGACCGATGCTCAGGCGATCATCGAAGGCAATCACCAGCAAGAGCAGGCCGCTGCATTGCTCCAGAACATCACGGCTGGGGCTGAGGCCGCGAAGTCGGTTGGCGAGGCGGGGCAGGCTCTTGGTCCTGAGGCTCTGGCTGCATGAGCGTTCGCCGCGTTCCTGCTCAACTTCAACCGGCGCCGTGGGACAAGAAGCATCTGCACGCGATGAAAGCGCTCGCCGCTGGCACGGCAACAGAACACCAGCAGCGCTTGGCCCTGCAATGGATCATCGAACAGGCTGCCGGCACGTATCAGACCAGCTTCTCTCCGGACAATCACAGCCTCACTGACTTTGCGGAAGGCCGTCGCTTTGTCGGCTCGCAAATCGTGAAACTCATCAACCTCGACCCCGAAAAACTAAAAAAGGACGACGACCATGGCTGAATTTAATGACGGTACAATCATCGACGGCAACATCGACACGCCAAATGATGCGGGCGATCAGGGTGCAGGTGATCAGAACGCCAATGATCAGGGCGACCAGGGCGCTGCCGATGATGGCAATGGCGACCAAGGTGCGGCTGATCAGCAGCAGCAGCCGCAGGATGACTGGCGCGCTCGCATGGCGGGTGAAGACAAGAAACTGCTCGGGTTTCTGGGGCGCTATCCAAGCGAGAAGGCGTTCGTCGAAGCGGCAAAGAAGGACCGCGATACGCTGTTTGCCAACAAGACGGTCAAACTTCCCGATAATCCCACTGCCGAGGAAGTTGCGGCCTATCGCAAGGCCAATGGCATTCCCGATGAGGCGACCGGCTATTTCGACGCGCTTGGGGATCTGACTGTTGGCGATGACGACAAGCCGATCGTCGAGCAATTCCTTTCCGCGATGCACGAGACCAACGCGCCTCCTGCCTTGGTCAAGGCCGCTGTCTCGACCTATTACCAGATCGTCGAAGAGCAGCAGGCAGCAGAAGCCGATGCCGACCGCGTCATGCAGTCTGAAAGTATCGAAGCACTGCGCGAAGAGTGGGGGCCGGATTACAAGCGCAACCTCAACGCGATGCACAACTATCTCGAAACGCTGCCCGAGACAGTCCGGAGCGCGTTCACGCATGGCAGGGGCGCTGATGGTCGTCCGCTCGGGTTCAATGCTGACGTGGTCAAATGGCTCGCCGGCAAGGCTCTGGAAGAAAACCCGCTTGCGACAGTCGTGCCTGCATCTGGTCAAACCAGTGTCCAGGCTGTTGATGCGCGTATCGCCGAGATTGAAGGCAAAATGGGCAACCGGAATTCCGAGTACTGGAGGGGCCCGCAATCCTCGAAAATGCAGGCGGAATACCGCGATCTCATCACCATGCGCGACAAGGCAAAAGCGAAACTTGACGCGTAAATAAGGTTCAATGTATATGCGGTCGGACTGGCATCCCGGTTTGGCCGCAGCCAGTGAGCAAATAGCAGCACCGCCACGGTGGCAAGTGAGCGCAGCCTTTCGAGGCATCCCCGCTCCCCCACCAAGAAACGGACCCCCTGCGAAATCCCACTGATTTCATAGGAGGCCGCGATGGCGGACACAGCATTTCAGATTCAATATCGTCAAGAATTCATTCAGGGATTCGAACAGCGTCAATCACTGATGCGCCAGTCGGTCACGACAGAAGCCGTTATCAAGGGCAATCAGGCAACCTTCCTCGTGGCAGACAGCGGTTCGGCTGTGGCTGTGACGCGCGGCGTCAACGGTCTCATCCCGGCCCGCGCTGACAACCTGTCGCAGCCCGTTGCAACCTTGCAGGAATGGCATGATCTGGTCCGCAAGACCGGCTTCAATGTCTTCGCTTCGCAGGGCGACCAGCGTGCTGTCATGCAGCAGACCACGATGGGCGTGATCAATCGCAAGATCGATTCCGACATCATCACCGAACTGAACACGGCAACGCAGGATACCGGCGCCACGGCGACGGCAAGTCTTTCGATGATCGTTCGCGCCATTGCCGTTCTTGGCAACAACGCTGTTCCGTTCGATGGCAATATCTGGGGTGCCATCACTCCGGGCTTCCTTGCCTATCTCATGCAGGTCAGCGAATTCAGCAATGCCGACTATGTCTCGGTCATGCCAGCAGACGGCGGAAACGCTCCGAACTGGAAGGATCAGGTCGGCTTCTACCGCTGGATGAACATCAACTGGTTCGTGCATCCGAACCTGCCCGGCGTCGGCACATCGGCTGAGAAGTGCTTCGTGTACCACTCGACCGCCATTGGCCACGCTGCCAACACATCGGGGATCAGCTCGCCCGTGGGTTATGACGAAGAGCAGGATTACTCCTGGGCTCGTTGTTCCATGTTCATGGGTGCCAAGCTGCTCCAAAACTCGGGTGTCATGGTTCTGAACCATGATGGTTCCGCGTTTGTTGCTGAATAAGGAGGACTAAACAATGGCTTACGTTACTTCAAATCCTCCGCGCCTGATCACTCAGGGCATTATCGGCGGCAAACTCTGGTACTACGAGAGTGCCGATCCGATCGCGACGGTCAACACCGATGCGTATTTCTCGAACGGCTATGCCCTCGGGATGCGCAATGGCGACACCGTCATCGTCCGCGATACCGCAACGCCAACGACCAGCCTTGCAACGGTCAATGGTGCGTCCGCAACCACGGGTGCGGTCGATATCACGGATGGCACCGCCATCACGCAGACGGACAGCGACTGACCGGTCTGCACAACCAAGTCGTCAACTTTCAGGCCGTCCTTTTTGGGCGGCCTTTTTTTGGCGGCATAAAAAAGAAGGAAGACGACGATGAGTAAGAACAGACCGACAAGGCTGATGCGAGCGGAAGAGGTTTTTACCGAATACTGCCACGTCCTGCCCGATGGGTATGGAATCGATGACGCGCTCAAGTCTGAGACATGGGAGCATGTTGCCAAGCAGCTGCGCCGCTACGACCGGATCCGTGTCATCGCGGAAGATGGCTCGTTTGAAGCCATGCTGACCGTGATTGTCGCGGAAGGCATGTTCGTCAAACTGGTCGAACTCTACCGCTGGGAACTCGAAGGCGGCACGGTTGAGGCTCCCAAGGACGACCGGATGCAGGGGTTTGAGATCAAGCATCACCCCACGCTTCGGTGGCGTGTCATCCGCAAGGGTGACGGGCAGGTGTTGAAAGAGGGCTTGCTTGAACGCAGCGCCGCCAATGACTGGCTGCACGAACATCTCAAGACGATTGCTGCCTGATGCCAAGCCTTCGCACCCGCGTTGCCTCGATCGTGAGCGCTGCTTCGGCCACGTTCACGGCTGCGTATGAGGCAAAGCTGAATGGAATTCAGGCGGGTGCGACGGTCAACTCAAGTGATGCGACGCTGCTCTCGCGGGCCAATCATACTGGTTCGCAGGCGGCGTCCACCATTTCGGATTTCACGGAAGCATCGCAGGACGTTGTCGGGGCGATGGTCGCTGCGGCTGGCGGGTCATACAATGACGGGGCTGGGACCATTACGCTGCCAGGCGGGGGCGGTGGCACGACGATAACCAGCGGGGCGACAACGGTTAACTTCGGGGCATTCCCGGGTGCGTCGGATGCATCGGTCACAATCACGGGCCAAACGGGCATTCTGGCGGGGTCCAAGGTCAAGGCATACATCATTGCGACGGCCACCAGCGACCATTCGGCGGATGAGCATTGGCTTGAGACGATTGACGTAATGGCCGGCAACATAGTCCCGGGCACGGGCTTCACGATCTACGCCAAGAACACGAACATGTTGAGCGAGCCGGTTGCCGAACAATGGGCGTCAACGCGCGTGGCGGGGCCGGGGACGGGCAAAAACCAGATCAGGCCAGACGCAGGCGGCGGCAAGGGCACGCGGCTTTATGGCGAATTCACAGTGGCATGGGAGTGGTATTAAATGGCAATTCAGATCCAGGGCAACGGCGGCACGGTTTCGGAGGTGGACGGGACGACATTCCGTGCGCAGCGCGTCACCATGCGCCCGATGGACCACGGTTCGCTCGGCCATTACAGTTACGGCGGCTTTACCGGCATTCTTCCGGCTGCGCTCGCGGCTAACTCGGAGATTTTCCAGTTTCGCTGGACGGACGCCACGCGCATCTGCGTCATCAACGGCGTCAAGATCAGCGCGGTTGTCTCTACTACGTTCTTCGCGGCGGGCGTTCCTGTCCAGATTGACCTGATCAAGTCTACAGGCTGGTCTGCGGCGGGCACGGGCGGCACGGCAATTTCCCCGGCGGCATTGCTCAAGAAGCGCACAAACATGGGGTCAAGTCTTATTGCCTCGGGCGACATTCGCATTGCCACTACGGCGGCGCTTGGCGCGGGCACAAAGACGCTTGAAACCTATGCAATGGCGTCGCTCGCAGCGGCTGGGCCGATCACGGCATCATTGAATGGTCAGATCATCGCGCCGGGAACTTTGCTGTTTGAAGCTGACGTCGAACATGGCGAACATCCTTTGACGCTTGTGCAGAATGAGGGCTTTTCAATCCGCTCGGTCGCGGTCCCGGCTACCGGCACATGGACGGCGGCGATCACGGTCGATTGGACAGAAGTGGCAGCATACTGATGACAGACCAACTCTCCATCTATAACGGCGCTCTGCGCATTTGCCGCGAACGCAAGCTGGCGAGCCTGACGGAAAGCCGCGAAAGCCGGCGTCATCTTGACGACGAATGGGGTGACGGCTCGACTGATGGCGTTGTCAGAGCTTGCCTTGAGATGGCAGAATGGACGTTTGCCAAGCGCACAGTCCAGATTACCTATTCGCCTTCGGTGTCGCCGCTGTTCGGCTATAGTCGTGCGTTTGAGCAGCCAAGCGATCTCGTGCGGGTCTGTGGCGTATTCCAGGATGAATTCTGCCAGGTGCCCTTGACGCAATACACGGATGAGCGCCGCTATTGGTACGCGCATCTCGACACGATCTACGTCTCCTATGTCTCCAATCTGCCGAACTATGGTGGCGACATGAGCCTGTGGAGCGAGGCCTTTGTGGATCTGGTCCAGAGTGAACTTGCCGCCAAGATTGTCTGGCCATTGACGCAAGACAAGGCGGCGCGGCGCGAAGTGCTCCAGCTTCGTGAACTCAACCGCAAGTTTGCCAAGAATCTGGACACGTCCAACAAGCCGACAGCCTTTGCTCCGCCCGGTAGTTGGTCGCGGGCTCGTCGTGGCAATGCCGGTTCTCGCGACAGAACGCCTACCGGAGACCTGATCGGATGAAGCCTGCCCTTGTAGCCTTCAACCGGGGTCGGATCAGCAAGCTCGCCCTTGCTCGGACCGATTTCAAGCGGACGGCGCTTTCTGCGGAAGTGCAGACCAACTGGCGCCCTCGCACGCTTGGCTCAATGATGCTCCGCCCGGGTTATGGCTATGTGGGCGCTACACTGGTGAATGCTGCCGCGATCAATATTCCCTTCATCTTCTCCCGCGATGACGTGGCGCGCATCGAATTGACCAACAGCGCCATGCGGGTCTGGGTCAATGATGCGCTGGTGACGCGCCCTGCTGTGACAGCCGCTGTGTTCAACGGGAATTTTGACACTGATGTCAGTGGCTGGACAGACCTTGACGGCGCGGGCTCGACGTCTGTGTGGGCAACGGGCGGCTTTATGTCCCTCACAGGGGCCGTTAACACCTTCGCCAAGCGTCGTCAGCAAGTCACCGTGAACGAGGTTAACACGCGCCATGCTCTCGACATTGTGATCGAACGTGGGCCCGTGCTTATTCGGGTCGGCTCAACAGCTGGTGGCGATGAATATATCTCGGAGACGACGCTCCGGACCGGGTCGCACAGTCTGGCCTTCACGCCAACGGGCAATTTCTACATCGACCTGTTTTCGTACAATGATTATGCGTCGCTCGTCACCTCGATCAACGTCGCGTCTGCGGGCGCCATGTATCTTGCGACAACATGGGCTGAAAGCGATCTCTACAATCTGCGCTGGGATCAGTCCGGCGATATCGTCTATGTGGCTTGCGACGGGCAGCGGCAAAAGCAAATCGAGCGGCGCGACGTCGATAGCTGGTCGGTTGTGACATACCAATCCGATGACGGGCCTTTCCGCGTCCAGAATGTGTCGGGTCTCACCATCACGCCATCTGCGATTTCCGGGGATATCACGCTCACCGCTTCGGCATCGCTCTTCAGTTCCGGCCATGTCGGCGCGCTGTTCCGGCTGACGCAGACCGGGCAGAGCGAGACAGCGACAATCACGGGCGCGAACCAGTTTTCAGACCCTATCCGCGTCACCGGTGTCGATGCTGCCAGGCAGTTTGCCGTCATCCTCTCGGGCACATGGGCGGCAACAGTGACGCTTCAATACTCGGTCGGCGCTCCAGGCTCTTGGGTTGACGCGACATCGGGCTCTTGGACCTCCAACATCGGAATCAGCTACGACGACACGCTCGATAATCAAATCATCTATTACAGGGTTGGGGTCAAAACGGGCAATTACACGTCCGGCACAGTGACAGCGACCTTGTCCTATTCCGCGGGAAGTCAGACCGGCATCGCGCGCGTCACGGGCTACACCAGTTCAACGGTCGTCAATGCCGCAGTTCTCTCCAGTTTCGCGACGACGGCTGCAACATCGGATTGGGCGGAATCCTATTGGTCCGGCGTGCGCGGGTTTCCGACATCGAATGCACTTTACGAAGGGCGGCTCTGGTGGGCCGGCAAGGATCGCATCTGGGGCAGCGTGTCTGACAGCTTCTACAGCCATGATGACACGACGGAAGGCGACAGCGGACCGATCAGCCGTTCGATCGGCTCAGGGCCTGTCGACAAGATCCACTGGCTTGTTCCGGTTTCGCGGCTGCTGCTCGGTGCGGAAGGATCGATCTGGTCTGCCCGCTCGTCTTCGTTTGATGAGCCGCTGACGCCAACAAACTTCAATCTGAAAGACGTGTCGACGCAAGGCGCAACCAATGTCGCCGCGGTCAAGATCGACAATTCTGCCGTCTTCGTCCAGCGTTCCGGTACGCGCGTTTATGAAGGGGCTTATGACGGCAACACCTATGACTATGGGGTGACTGAATTGACGGGCCATGTACCCGAAGCAGGCGAGCCCGGCATCATTCGCATAGCTGTCCAGAGACAGCCCGAGACACGCATTCACATGGTCCGCAGCGATGGCACAGTTGCGATTCTCACAGTCGACAAGCAGGAAGAGGTCAACTGCCTCACTGATGACGAAACGGATGGGTTTATCGAAGACGTCTGCATCCTGCCCGGCACGATCGAGGATCAGGTCTATTACGTAGTCCGGCGCACGATCAATGGCGCAACGGTCCGGTATCACGAGAAGCACGCTCTCGAGAGTGAATGCCAGGGCGGCACGCTCAACAAGCAGATGGATTCCTTCATCACGGGCACGGGCTCCGTCACGGGCCTGTCACACCTTGAAGGGCAGACCGTCGAAGTCTGGGGCGATGGCGTTTACAAGGGCTCCGGCGTTGTCTCGGGCGGTGCCGTTGCGGGTATAACTGCGACATCATGGGTGGCAGGGCTGACCTATGAAGCGCGGTACAAGTCGACGAAGCTGGCCTATGGCGTCGATGAAACGCGGGGGACAGCGCTCTGCGAGAAGAAGAAGATCAGCCAGTTGGGCGTGATCGCGCTCAACATGCATCCGTCCGCGCTCAAATATGGGCCCGACTTCACTTTCATGGACAACATGCCGCTGGTTGAATCCGGGGCAACGGTCGATGGCGATGCTGTTTGGGCTCACTACGACGAAGAGACCTTCGAATTTCCGGGCGAATGGGACACGGATGCGCGGCTCTGTCTGAAAGCCACGGCGCCTTTTCCTGTCACGCTGCTCGCTGCAGTCATTGAGATTGAGACAAATTCGAAATGAGGCTCACGACGCGCCCTGCCAAAGCCTCGGACATCGAGCGCTATCCTGAATATGCAGGGGTCAGCCTGAAAGCGCGCATCTGCGAAGTTGAAGGCGAGCCTGCCGGGATCATCGGCATTGCGTTCACGAGGCCATATCCGTCAATCTTCTCGGACGTTTCGGACGTGCTGCGGCCACATATCAGGAAGCTGACCGTGCTACGGCTGGTCAAGTGGTTGAAAGACGAAGTTGAATCGCGCCGCGTGGCGGTTCGGGCCTTTGCGGAAGAGGGTGAACCAACGGCCCCCGGGGTGTTGGCGCATCTCGGATTCGAACCAGTCGGGGAATATGAGGGGCAAATGGTTTACGAAAGGAGGCCGGACTGATGGCACACGCGCTTGTTGCAGCTGGGGCAGTCTTGTCTGCCGGCTCAACGATTCTCGGGGCAGGCAGTGAAGCCAAGCAGTTGAAAAGCGAGGCTCGCCAGCTTGAATACAATGCCGGGCAACGTCGTGCCTCTTCGCAGCGCCAGGCCATCGACGAACGGCGTGATGCTGACCTTGCCGCATCGCGCGCTCTTGCTCTTGCCGCGGCATCCGGTGGCGGCGCCGATGATCCCACGGTCGTCAACAACATCGCGAAGATCAGTGGCGAGGGCGAATATCGCGCGCTCACCGCGCTCTACAATGGCGACGTCGAGGCACGGCAAATGGAGCAGGACGCGATGGCACGGCGCAAGGAGGCCAAGAACGTCAAGCGCGCCGGTTATCTCAAGGCTGCGGGCACGATCATCTCGGCTGGTTCATCGCTTTCCGATCGCTTCAAAGGGGGTTAACTGATGCCGCGTCTGCCAGATTTGGATAGCCTTGGCGCTCGTCCGGTACCTCAGGGCCCGCGTGGCACGTCATCGGTGCGCAATGCCGGCGCGGTGGGCGATGCCGCTGCTCAGTTGGGTGCGCAAGTAGCCCAGATCGGGCAGGGCATGATCGTGAAAGAGGACAAGCTGAACTATGCGGCTGCCCGCGCGGCGCTGCTCAAGGCTGATGTCCAGGCGCGGCAAGAACTGCAGGATGATCCCGATTACGAGACCTATGGTGCGCGCTACACCGAAAAGATGAAAGCGGCCCGCGATCAGGCGGCGGGTATGATCAAGTCAAATTCCGATCGTGCCTTGTTTCAGGCGGAATCAAACGTCGATGTCGAGCGCGGGCTTGGTGAAGTGAATGGCCTTGCTCGCGGAAAGCGCAACACGGCACGGTTTGCCACTGCCATCACCTCGCTCGATTCCCTCCATGATGTTGCCGCTGGCGCGCTTGACGAAGAGACACGGCTGGCGACGGTCAAGAATGCGGGAGATGTGATCCAAGGTCTTGTCGATCAGGGCGTCGTCGATCAGGCGCGCGCGGTTGAACTGAGGCAGAACTGGTCCAAGGGCTATGTGACGCAGCAGGTCAATGGCTATGTCGAGCGCGACGACCCTGATGGCGCAATGAAGGCTCTCGAAGCTGGCAAGGGCATGGTCGACTGGCAGACCTTCGAGACATTGAAGGGCGCGATTGTCGGGCGCAAGAAGACGCATCTGGCGATCGAGCGAGCTTATGCCGCGGTGGGCATGGATGCCGCAAATGAAGACGGTCCAACGGTCAATTATGCCGATCCTCTGAGGGGCAAGGGCACAGGTGTCTCATCGGTCTATGGTGCTGATCGCGGCAACGGTAAGCGGCATAATGGCGTCGATTTCACGGGAAAGCTGGGGACGCCTATTTACCCGATCGCGGCTGGCGTCGTCACAAGCGTCGGGAGCGGTGGCGATTCCGGCAATCACGTCATCATCACGCATCCAGATGGCACGACATCGTCCTATTCCCATATGAACGGCATCAAGGTGAAGGTGGGCGAAGAGATATCGCCGGACACCGAATTGGGCGGCATCGGGATGACAGGACACACAACCGGTCCGCACGTCCATGTCGTCGTCAAGAAGGGCGGGGCGACGGTGGATCCGCAAACCATCATCGGAAAAGCTGCCGCGCCAAATGCGCGCATTGACCTGAATTCAGGATATGAGGCGATCGATGCCCGCGCCGATCGCGAAGGCTGGTCTCTCGAAGAGCGCGAAGGCGCCAAGGGACAGTTGGACCGCATTGTTGCCCGTCGCGACAAGGTCATCGCGCGACAGGAAGACGAGGCTCAACGCGCGGCTGAGAAAATCATCGATGAGCGTGGCGATGGCTTCACCGATATCAAGCAGCTTGGAGCAATAGCAAGTCGCCTGCCTCCAGGTGCGCTCACAACGTACCGCAATCTTGCAGAGCGCAATGCCAAGGGCAAGGACAACGAATCCGGTAGCGATCGCTATTTCGATTTGCTCGACATGGCCGGCAACCCTGCAAGGCAACGTGCGTTTCTTGCGCTGACACCTGCTCAGTTGCGTGAAGGCGTCTCGAAAGAGGAATATTCCCGTCTGCGCACGATGCAAATCAATATGCAGAACGAGGGCCCAAGCGGCAAGAACCAACTCCAGACGGAGCGTATCTGGTCGGCCGTCAACCGCATTGCGCCGCAAGCCGGCTTCAATCTCGATGGTGTGACAGCGAAGCAAAAGCCGGAGCGGATTCGTCTCAAGAATATGTTCTACGACAAGCTGCTCGCCGCTGTTCGGGCGCGTGGTGACAATGTGAATGACGTCGAACTGGAGGGCTTGGCTCGCGGGCTTGCTCAACAGGTCTACGCGGTCGGATCCGACAAGCCGGCGCCGCTCTATACCCAGACCGGAAGAGTGAAGGTCGGGGTGCCGCAAGCGTTTTACGAGCGAGTGACGGCGGCTCTAAAGGCGAAGAATTTGCCTCAGTTGTCTAATCAGGAAATCCGTGAACTCTGGATGAAAGAAGGGGCGCCGAGTGAGTGACGCATTCGCTGATCGTGTAGAGGCATTCTACGCCTCCCGGAGACAAGGCCAATTATCTGATGCGCATGAAAGCGAAGTGCTGGCTGCGCAAGCGAATGTAGCGACGGCTCGCGCACCTGATCTTGCTGCAAAGGCGAATGAGGCATCGCGCTCAACCGGCATTCCGGCTGGTGCTTATGATGCCGACTATCTCAAGATATTCGACACGCAGCGCAAGCAGGCGGCAATCGAAAAGGTGGGCATCAAATATCCCAAGGTCGCGACGTTCCTTGCCAATCCAGATAATGCAGCCGTCGCTCAGGATGACGTCGACAATCTCGGCATCTTGGCTCGGACATGGGATGAAACCAAGCGCTTTGCCCTTCGCGCTCCAGTCACAATGTCGGCTGGCCTGTGGGGCGCTCTGTCGGCTGCTACTCAGACTGTTGCCAAGTATAACCCGGGCGCCAATCTCCAGCGGGCAATCTTCGGGTCGTCGATCGATGATGCGCTCGCCAGTTATGCAAACCAGAAATCGGTTGAAGGGCGAGACATCGTCCAGGCCAATCAGACAAGGGTCAAGAACTTCGTCGGGCGCAATCTCATTCAGGGTCTCGATAGCACGGTCACGACCGCAACGGGCATCGCTGCTGGCGTCCTGACGCGCAATCCGGAAGCCACGCTTGCCATCATGGGGGCCCAGACAGGCGGCTCCGAATTCCAGAAGGCTCGTGATGCCGGCAAAAGTCTGGAGCAGTCGATCTTCTACGGCGCTCAACAAGGCACGATCGAAGCGATCACCGAAAAGATACCGGCATCGAAACTGCTTGGTGACTTGGCAGCCAAAACGCCATTCGCAAAAACCCTGTTCAATCAGCTGACGCGCGAAATCCCGGGCGAGCAAGTCGCCACATTCATGCAAGATTTGACGGAATGGGCAAACCTCCATCCCGAAAAGACGATCGGGCAGTTTTTGGAAGAGCGCCCACAGGCAGCGCTTGAGACGTTAATCCAGACGACAAGCGGGACAATTGTCCAGACCTCCGCGTCCAAGGCGGTCGATGCCAGTCTGCGCGTCGCTGACAAGGTTGCAGGCAAGGTCTCTGCCGCTCGTGAAGCACAACAGAGCAGCGAATTCCTCGACAAGCTGGCGACTGCTGCCGAAGCTTCGAAAACCCGCACGGGCGATCCCCAGGCATACGAATCCCTCGTCGCCGCTCTCTCGGCCGATAGCGGGGCTGAAAACATCTACATCCCTGCCGAGAAGGTGCGCGAATATCTCCAGTCCTCCGATTGGGACAGCGTCGAATTCTGGCAGGAATATGATCAGGACATTGCGGACGGCGCAATCAGCAATGGCGATGTCGTCGTGCCGGTCTCGAAGGCCATTACGCATCTGGCTGGCACACCGGCATGGGAAGCCTTGAAGGGCGATATGCGCCTGTCGCCGGGCGGCATGTCGATGAACGAGGCCCAGGAAGCAGACAAGGGCCTGCCGCAAGAGATCGATCGCATCTCCAACGAAGTCTCAGCACAGCTTGAAGCCGATCGCGCTGCGGCTGAACCCCACCAGCGGCTGTTCGATACCGCGCTCCAGAAGCTGCACGAAGCAGGGCAGACACTTTCCGAAGCGACCAAGAATGCGATGTTGGTTGCCAATCGCTATGCGACACGGGCGGCTCGTCTCGGGCGCGAAGTCACGGGCAATGAATTCGACAATGTGAAGGTCCAGCAGGTTCTGCCGGCTGGGCTCGCTCCAATGGTTGCGGCCGATAATCTCTCGCTTGTCATTCGCGCCATGCGTCGCGGCAAGGCGGTCAAGGATAAGTCCGGTCCGTCGCTGCTCGAATGGATCGCGTCGAAGGGTGGCATCGAAGACCGTGGCGGTGATCTGAAAGCAATGGGTGCCGACAAGTGGCACAAGGGCAAGGTCGGACAGAAGAAGCTGCTGCGCTCGTTCAATCGCGGGCAAATGTCGATGCTCGGAAGCGACGGGCAGCAGAACAGCAACTCGCCCGATGAACTGGCCATGCGCGCTTGGGAGGCTGGATATTTCCCAGAATTCACAGAGCGGCCTTCGGTCAATGATTTGCTCGACGCCATCTCGGAAGGCATTGCCGGACGTGATCGCTACATTCCTGATGCCTTGCAGCCCGATGAAACGGACCAGATGCGGCTGGCGGCGCAAGACTTGTATCAACTTCTCGACCAGGCCGGGCTTGATCCAGAGAAGGCATCGGACAAGGAAATCGCGGCTGCAATCCAGCTGTATCAGGAGCAGGCATCGCGGGGGCAGGGGTTTGATCAAGTTGATCCGCGCTCTGAGGCATTCAAGGCATGGTTCGGGGATAGCAAGGTCGTCGATGAGAATGGCGATCCCTTGGTCGTTTATCATGGGACCAACCAAGATGTTTCGCGCTTTGTAAAGAAGCGCGGGGGTCAGGCCACAACCAAGAATGCGGCGGCAGACAAGGCGTTCTTTTTCACCAGCGATGTGGAAGAGGCGAATCAATATGCTGAAAATGCCGCCTCTCGCGTGGTTTCAAATATTGCCGAGTTTGAGAAAAAGCGGACGAAACTGCAACAGGAGGTCAACCGGCTGGAGCAGCAAGCTCGGCGCACGGGAGATTGGGATGCCTATGAAAAGGCGATGTCTGAGTGGGAAGACTTGGAAATCAGTGCAACGCAGGAGGATGATTTAACGGGGCGCAATATCATGCCCGTTTATCTATCCCTGCAAAACCCGTTGGTCGCTGATTTCGCTTCCGTCGATGGCGAAATGCGCGTGGGATACCTAGACAGGCTTGCAGTGAAGGCCCGGAAAGAAGGGCATGATGGGCTTATTCTCCGCAACATATCGGATAGCCCAAAAGGCGGAATAACCTCGACGCACTACGTCGCCTTCTCGCCCACGCAAATCAAATCCGTCAACAACCGCGGCACGTTCGATCCGAATGATGCGCGGATATTGTTCCAATCCGCCTACCACGGCTCACCCCATATCTTCGACAAGTTCTCGCTTGAAGCGATCGGGTCTGGAGAGGGGGCGCAAGCGTATGGCTGGGGGCTGTATTTTGCGGGCAAGAAGGAGATTGCTCAGCATTATCGGGATCGGCTTTCACGTAAGAATGTTGATGATGCCGAAATGATTTCAGTTCTGCGCGATGGCGGCGTTAAGGGTATGCGATCAGCGTTAGCGCAAGTAGCCGTTTCACAGGACGGTCGGATTGCCGCTGAAGATCATGCAAATTGGACTGGTGAGCCGCTGACTGACGATATGGTCCGCGCCTTCGCCAAGGCAATTGAATTGCGCGAAGCCGCCAAGGGCCGTCTCTACCACGTCGAAATCCCCGAAGACGACCAATACCTGCTTTGGGACGCTCCGCTCAATGAGCAGCCTGAGAAGGTGCGCAAGAGCCTAGATGCGGCTCTAACGGATTACGGCACGTCAACAAAGGAAATTGCCGAAATCGTGTTCGATGATGGTGATGTCAACAAACTGACTGGCGCTCGGATATATTCAAAGCTGGCAGATTTTGGAGGCGTCGATGGCCAAGAGCGCGCGTCTAAACTTCTCCGCGACGCAGGAATCGCCGGCATCAAATACCTCGACGGCGGGTCTCGTGCGGATGGTGACGGCTCGTACAACTATGTCGTGTTCGATGACAATGCGG
>ERZ724505.528-NODE-528-length-24331-cov-8.975284_pt1 | contig 24331 bp, 23 predicted proteins | sample MGYA00376038_ERZ724505 | MGnify/ENA primary metagenome ERZ724505 (study PRJEB28724, sample SAMN07190884) | wastewater metagenome | isolation source: effluent of sewage treatment plant in Hong Hong | place: Hong Kong | collected 2016-03-17 ...
AGAAAAAACCGCCCGAATGGGCGGCAATTTCCGTAATTCTGCCATTTTGGTGCGGCGAAGAGGACTTGAACCTCCACGAGCATAATGCTCACCAGCCCCTCAAGCTGACGCGTCTACCAATTCCGCCACCGCCGCATAGTACTTAATAATAATGTGCATCGTTAGTTTTCTGTCATTCCGGACACGCGTCACGCGTCTACGAATATTTACGTTTCACGCAGCCGCCACTGCATAGTATCCATAATGTACAGTGTAGTTTTACGTCATTCCGGACATGGCCTGCGTGTCTATACATATTCACGTATTACGCAGCCACCGCATATTTATCATCTGGTAGTATAGCTGTTTCAAGGAGTTTTGTAAACTTGATCCTGCACAGCCGACCAATACAAAATATTTACATAACGGTCGCTTTCCGATGGAATTCCTGCTTTGGGAATGACTGGGTGTACACTTGGACTATACACATATTGCAATACTGATTGGTACAGACCGATTGCTGGTGCATCCTGCAGCCACTGGCGTGCAAAATCTTTATATTTTTCATTTCGAAGCGCTGGCACATTTCGAGAGCGTGCACTCGTTAAGGCGTCGTCGCTGATGTCGGATTTATAATTTGAGAAATTATAGCCTAGGCGTGTTGCTTGCGATGAATGCCAGTATGCATATACATCTGGGTCGGCACCAATTAAAAGTTTATACACCAGCACATCATAGCTACGTGGCTGCAAGACATTTTGTACAAAATCTTGTGTTGGATTATTGGGGTCTTGAGCATTTATTTTTACATCTACCCCTAGTTGACGCCATTGAGAAGCAAGTTCGTTTACAACTTTTTCATAGTCTGTATTTTTTACTGTAACAATACTTAGTGTTAATGGTTGAGCCTTTTTTACCCGATGCCCTTCCGATTGCGAAAATTTCCAGCCTGCCTTATCCAGTAGTTTTGTGGCTTGTACTTTACTGTAGGCAGGAGCAATAGGAATTTTCTGGCCAGCTAATTGACCTTGTACGAACGGTAAGTCAAGTTTTGGTACAGGATACCCCACAGCGGAACGTATGGCTTTGGTATCCGTTCCGACTTGAAGAGCACGCCGAATTGCTGCGTCTTTTAATATTCCCGTTGAGGTATTAAACAACGCATATACTCCACTATGAATTGGAACAAACTGTCGAATATATGATTTTGGGATAGATTTCGATGCCGAGTCAACATCACTTCCCGCATTTATTTCGCCTGTCTTCAGTGCCTGCGTGATATCATTTTGTGCTTGATACGAGTGAATCGCAAAACGAGACAACAGTGGTTTGCCTCGATAATACTCATCGTTTGCTACGAAATTCGCAATCCTATGCTTACCATCCGGTGCAAGCTGAAGTAAGCGCAGTGAAAATGGCCCGCTCCCCACCGGGCTCACACTAAAAGTGTTTTGACGCAAGTTGGCTAATGGAATATCTTCCAATATATGCTTGGGTAAAACCGAAAACGTTAAGGCATGACGAAATGCCGCATACCGTTGCGGCACGGTGAATTCCACGGTATAATCTCCGATTGCTTTTGCCTGGACATCTGTCCAGTTACCATACATCACCGAGCGAACATCAGGTGACTTCATAAGCCCGATAGTGTACACCACATCCCGCGCGGTTACTTTCGCGCCATCACTCCATTTGGCATCGTTTCGTAGGGTAATCGTATACGTACGTTCATCTTTGCTGACTTTCATTGATGTCGCGAGATCATCTCGCAGATGGCTGGTTTGGTCGTAGTCGTACAACGATGAGTATAGTAATTTATCGGCAGACAACTCCGCATCACTTGTAGCAAATAGTGGATTTAACGTATCTATCGGGCCTAGTACACCCTCAGCATACGTGCCACCTGCAGCCCAAGTTGGTTGTCGATATGATTGCTGATACCACAAGGTTTGCAAAATAACGGCGGTCATAATGACACCTACGATAGCCAACCAAGTAATTATATGTCGCCTGGCACTTCGAAGGGAGTTAATTTTAGACAACACAAACTTATGCGCATGACGGGTAGTCTTTGTCTCTGCCCGTTTTGCACGCTTTGAAAGTGCCTTACTATCAAAACTCAGACGTTGAAAACGCTTCCAAGTTCCTTTTTCGTCTGCCACCGCTTAGCTACTCCTACCCACTGATACCAGGTAGCAAAAGACCAGCCAAGATCGAAAGTATAAATATTACTGCAAGCACAATAGTTGCTTCAAACAGACTTTTATCTAGTCCTCGGCGAGTCGTGTACAGCTCTCCCGAACTACCGAATCCTGCACCAAGACTGGCCCCACGTTGTTGTAGTAGCACGCACAAAATCATCAGAACACCTGAACCAAAGGTGATGTATTGTAGCGCTGTTCCAAGGTCCATTAGCCTTCCTTTCGTACCGCTTCATAGCGGATTTCTAATAAACTACTTACTACATAGTTTATCAGACTTAGTATAATACCGGTAAGTACCGAGTGCCAAAATGTCATTTGCAGACTTGGAGCGAGTTTTAACGATATATAAACCATTAGCCCATTTACGATAAATGTAAACAGTCCCAGGGTAATCAAGATTGCTGGAATTGCCAGAATGATAACAATAGGTCGCAACACGCTATTGATAATTGAAAAAATAAGACCAGCCAGTAAAAACACCGCGAAACTATTGTCAATTTGCACCGGTGCATAGCCCGTACCAAGTAAACGCACAGCAAGCCAAAGACCGAATGAATTCAATAGCCACCGTATCAAAAAGACACTAAACTGCTTTTTCATAAATATAGGAATATTATACACCGACCGCTACCAGCCTGTCGATAAACTACGGCTTAGATTTCGATGCCCTTTCTCGGTGACAAGGAGGTCATCTTCTATCCGAATACCTATCGCTTCCTCGGGAATATAGATACCCGGTTCGACGGTAAGGACCATGCCTGGTTGGAAGTAGCGGGGCCTGCCGAGTGCATCATGCACATCTATGCCTAGTCCGTGGCTTACGGCATGCGGAAAATACCTCATTACTTTTTCGTCTTGGGGTGACTTTACCAGGCCTAGTTCAGCCACGGCCGCCCCCATTATTTCCATTACATTTCGTTGATATTCCTCGATGCCAAGATCAGGAGCCAGCATATCTATGATAGCTTCATGCGCATTTTTCACCTGTTCGTGTACGGCTATTTGCCGCTTCGTTGGTTCTCCGTATGCATATGTTCGAGTAATATCGGCCGCATACCCACTCACTCGTGCCCCGATATCCATCAGTACAAATGAGCCTTTTTTCAGTTTTTGATTATTATCACTGTAGTGAAGTGTACAGGCATTTTTACCACTTGCGACAATGGGGGCATACGCGTGGCTTTGGCCACTATGTTTGAAAATATAGTCAAATTCAGCTTCGATCTCATATTCATATTTCATATCAGATAGTTTTTCTTTCACACTAGTAAAAGCGTGGGCGGTCAGCTTCACCGCGTTTTCGATAGCCTTGATTTCTTCTGACTGTTTAATCGCCCTTAGTTTGTATAGCGTGTCATTGCATAGCTGCACAGATGTAAAAATACGTTCAAGCAGCACATGCAAATCTCGTTGAGCAGGGTTAGAAATAAAGTCATATACCGTTTTATCGTATGCTGTATACACGAGCGTATGTTTTTTAGCGAGGTTCCTCAGACATGATTCAAATTCTTTTTCTTCGATCACTTCGTCGGCACCGCTTATTTTTATGGCATCTTCAGCAGTTAACGCACCATCAAAAAGTTCATGGGTTTCACTTTTATACGGCCGTACAAGTGTACTGTGGCGACGATTCCCATCGATAACAACCTTCCAGCCAGCTTCTTCAATACCTGTCAGCCACCAAAAATTTGCTTCTTGAATAAATGGCGCGGCTTGATCATGAGTATGTTGCATTTGGTCGTAGGCAGTGAATACATACACTATACCGCCACTTTTCTCTACGAGGGCAGTTCTATTTCTCTTATGAAAATCTGAAACCATACGTATTAATTGTAACCCCTATCAAGTATAGATGACCAAAAGTCAATCTTTTTGCTATTTTGGTCATGCTCCCGTCTTTTAATATCTCAATACTTTTTATACTCTGAATAGATATCTGAATTTAAATATAAGCGCTAAGACTATCTCGCCAAACAACGCACAGCAAGCTGTTTCATTCCGCCAGTGGTGGTGTATACTCCATTGTTTACGTAGGTGCTTGTGAAGTTAAAACCATAAGTCGTTCCTCCAGATCCGCTATTTGCATCGTCAATCCAGTAGAAGCCTGATACTCCTTGGCTTCCATAGGTATAGCTCGAACCGTCATAATCACCGCTGTACTGTGCAAGCCAGCCCGTTCTAAGACCACTGGAACTTGTCGTAGAGCCGCCGTTGATGGCATTATTTAAGCCATTGAATTCACTGGTTGATCCGCTTCTAATTGGCAAACGCCAACCCGATGGACAAATAGTGATTGTGCCTGATGCCGGTGGCGTTGAACCCGTAAGAACATCACACAATCTTGTAGTGCGTTGCGCACCTAAAGCGGCACAGTAACTATACAGATACCCGTACTGTCCGGTTCCGTTCGTTGAGGTCGAAGGCAAGGTAGGACTCGTGGTGGGATTAGCACCAGGAGGAACAGCGTAATCTGCTGGAGACGTGATTGTTATGACATCACCATAGGTATTCGTACCACCACCGGCATACGCGAGGTTTGTGAGCATCCAACATTGTCCATCAGCCAGCTTCTTGATCCAATACGTACGGTTGTCGCGTGCATCGACTACCATGGTGCGTCCGCTAGGACAGTTAGTCTTTGTAACCGTTTGCATCGTACTTCCGTCGGCAATCAATGATCCGTCAGCACAATTACCCGAAAGCGGATTGCCGGGATTAGTGCTGTTCACGTAGTAACTTATTGACGGATTCACTTTTGACACGCCATTGATACAGAAAGTCGATGCATCGCCCGAGTAGTAGGTAACCGTTACGTTTGAGCTAGACTTGAAGCTTGATGGAATAGAAGTGGGGTAGTTGTTTGCAGAATTTTTCGCATTCTCCATGGCGCTTGCAGCCATAGATAAATCTGAAAATACTTCTTTCTTAGCAACGGAATTACGCCAAGATCCGTACCCAATCACAACAATAGCCGCTAGAATGGCAATTACCGTAATTACTACCACCAGTTCTATGATTGTAAAACCCCTGGTAGTGATTTTTTTGGCTCGTGATTTTTCTAATATCTGAGTCATATTTCGTGAGCTTTACGTATCCTAGCATAACTATACCATAAGCTGTTTCGATAACGCAGAATAATACTGGTGTCGTGTGTATGTATTGAGTGGTAAAATATATAACTTTGCTGTTTCTACAAAAGCAGCTTGGCTATGAATAGTACGTGATACTGCTATGAGGCAGCATAGGTATGGGTGCAGGTATAGCCAGATAAACTGTCGCCGCTACTACAGTAGTAATACCCCCCTGAACCACCCTGGTAAAATGCGGCATAGCTGGTTGCCTTAGTACAGGTAGTACTACTAAGGGTACCTCCACTAGGACATGAGTAAATAGGAAACGCGCTGTAAGTTGATGAGCAAATATATTTATAAGTCCAATCTGTTATTGGTGAACAGCCGCTTGCAAACGTATTTGAGCCATAGGTATGTGAACATGTTGATCCACTAACACTATCGCCACTATTACAATAGTACGTGGGCGTAGCCGCATAAGTAGTAGATCCTACACACGTTGTACCGCTTAACACTTCACCATTCGCTGTATTCGGACAATAGTAGTAGCCACCAGACCCACCTTGGTAGGAGGCTGCATATGTGTGGTAGCAGGTGCTTCCGCTTAGTGTATCACCACTATCGCAAGTTAGGCTGCCGCTGCCTCCGCTACCACCACTATCGCCACTGCCATTACCATTGTCTTGCGCGGGACAAGTCCCTGATTGAGGCTTTTTTGTTGTGGAGGAAACATAGTAGGTAATACTAGAGTTATTTTTTGATGTGGCCTCTATACAGTAAGAGGACCCCCCCCTCGTACGTTACACTTACATTCGGACTAGCCTTAAAAGAAGATGGTAGTGCAGATGGATAGGTGCTGTCGGTGTTAAGCCTATTCTCCACAGCTGCTGCTGCCACATTAAGGTCAGACTGAACCTCTTTCCTAGCAACCGTACTACGCCAAGAGCCATAACTAACCATAGCGATTGCAGCAAGGATAGCAATGATTACGACAATAATGACTAATTCAACAATCGTGAAACCGGTAGTTTTCCTGTCTTGCTTTTTGTGTTTTATCACTATGATTCTCGTAAGATAAGTACTTTTGCACGTATTTTACCATACGTATTAGTTGTTGAGCAAATTCTTTTTTAACGCCTTTGCTTTTACTTTTCCGATTACAGTAGCCACATCCATCTCGCTTGCATTTTGAACGCCACGCAGACTTCCAAAATGTCTTATAAGTTTTCGGCGTGTAGCTGGCCCGATGCCAGGAATGTCCTCTAGGCTGCTAGCGGTCTGCTTCTTACGCTTCAGCACCGTATGGTAACTTACCGCAAACCGATGCGACTCATCACGTATACGCTGAAACAGTTTCACGACATCATTATAGATATAGGAGGAGCTTACTCCTATTGTTTCGCCACGAAGGTTCTTCGAGTGGCTACCGGCATTGCGCTGGCCAAGATGCAAATTTACTACAATATAATTTCCTTCATCAAATACTCCCACGCCTGGCATCGGTTTTTGCTGCAGCTCCGCTAAAAAATCAAGCGATATATGTGATTTTTTCCGGTGAATAATGATTTCTTCTTCACGCTTGGCGATGCTGATGGTGGGTACGGCGATATTTCGCTCACTCATCGCTGCCAGTGCGGCATCAAGCTGACGCTTGCCACCGTCAATCAGTACGAGACTTGGCATGCCCCAGCTCTTTATATTTTTCTCTGAAAAGCGTCGCAGTAATGTTTCATGCATATTACCGACATCGTTGTTTTGCTCGGTCTTCGTTTTAAATTTTCGGTACTGTGCCCTATCGCTCACCCCATTTGTAAATACCACCATACTGGCCACGACATTTGTACCACCGTGATGGGATATATCGTATCCTTCAATCCGCCTAGGTACGCTTTCAAGACCTAGTAATGTTTTCAGGTCACTCAGTGCCTTGTCTTTTGAAATGTCTAAAAATTCGCGGTCGCCAAACATGATGCGACGTTTGAGTTCCTGCATGGCTCGCAGCTTGTTTCGCAGCTCGGCAGCCAGTTCAAAATTGTGATTTTTCGCGGCATCTTTCATCTCAGCTTCTAATTCGCGTGCCAGTTTCACGCGATTACCTTTAATATAGCTTACAAGCTTTCGCAGGTTCTGTTTGTAGATTGCGCTGCCATCACTACGTCTCGGATTCAACCCTAAATCCTCGTTTAGTCGGGAAATCTCTTTGACTGACGGCCGCTCATAGTAGGGATACACTCTGCGCAAATAACGCAATGCTTTTTTTATAGCGTAGCCGTTGAAGAAGGGCCCATAATACTCGGCACCGTCGTCGGCCGGGTTCCTGGTGGTGCATACATACGGCCATTCGCTTTTCATATCGATACGAATAAATATCTGGCTCTTGTCATCTCGCAGGAGTACGTTGTAGCGCGGCATATAGCGCTTGACCATTTCACTCTCAAGGAACAAGGCATCAATTTCACTCTCGGTTTCTACCCAATCGGTGTCGTGAATTTCTGCTACCAGGGCAAGTGTTTTCGCATCAAAATCACGTGAGTTTTGGAAATATTGGCGTACACGATTTTTTAATACCGCAGCTTTTCCCACATAAATAATCTCTCCGTCTTTTGCCTTATGAAAGTAGACGCCAGGTGCGTTCGGTAGTGTTTTCAATTTGTCTTGTAGTGCAGTGTTCACCATTTAATTATATGGTACTTTAGCTGTTTGTCTTCATTTGCAGGTAGTACGTGCGAATGCCGGGCGGCAAGTGTTCGATCGCATAGCGCAATGTCGTACGAGGCATATCGTGCGCATGTTCGTCTAAAAAGCCGGTCAACAGCTGCGTATCGACGCGTTTACCCACTTCCCGCAGCGTCCAGCCGACAGCCTTGTGCATCAGATCTTCTTTATCGTGCAATAGAAGTTCGGCCAGTTCAAGCGATGTGCTGGCATCACCTGCGGCGATATACGGGAAGGTACTCACGATTGCGACACGCCTTTCCCACATGCTGCTACTCTTTGCAAGTTCAAACAGTTTCGCGCGCTTGTGCCATAAGTATTCACCCACGATACCTCTACAGTTCACGTCAATCAGATCCCAATTGTTGATATGTCCTTTCGCAAGTTCATCTATGAACAGCTGGTAGATAGCTTTTTGATTCGTAGATTTAGGATATTGCTGGTTCAAGATGATAAGTCCTGCCATGCGATGCTCGTGAATAGGACTTTCAATCAGCTTGGCAGCTTCACTCAGCGGCAGCGAGGTAAACTCCTTACAAACTTTTCGTATAAGCGGCACTTTTACACCGATAAATTGGTCGCCTTCACCATATTCACCAGGACCAGTTTTAAAAAACCATTGTAAATTTACGGCGTATACATCGCTTGCGTTCTTTGCCAGCTCGTTCATAACTTCTTCAGCCGTCATTTCTTACCTCAACCTTGCTACAGTATGTAGCGAGTGCAACATACTTCATACATTTAGTATACTGGTTAAAGAATATGCAGCAAAAAATGAAACTAGTTAGATTTTTGGCTTCGTCTATCGGCAGAGTACTAAAGGCAATTATTGGAGTAGCGCTTGTACTCTGGGGATTTTCGCTAATAAGCGACATTTATAGCATCATCGTGATGGCCATTGGAGGAACCGTATTTTTAGCGGGTGTATTGAATTTCTTTATACTGTCGCCCCTACTCCGTATTCCTTTTTGGGCAAAAAATATCGAATAGTCTACATTGTAATTTATAGCAAGGCCTGCAGCGTATACGCACCGGCTAGCAAGCATGCAAGTGATCCTGCCGCCATGATACTGATTCGACGTGCAATCCACCTTGGTTCCACACCACCGAATATTACCGCTGAAACCTGCGTAGGCACTACGAATCCTATCCAAAGTAGTGCTGCCAGCAGATACACCTGCACACCAGGCACAGCAGTAATGAAGTATGCCAGCACATAGCTCGTAATGAAGGTTACGACTATCTGAAGTCCATAGAAAGGTCCCATTGCCTTTTGCATTTCACGCTGCTTTTCCTTGGGCAACTTGTCAAAGTCAAACATTTCACCCCACTGCTTTGCGAATAACGCCATGTACCAAACCGCGCCGACCACGAATTGTACCACCGTTGCCGCAAATACTGCCCATAGATTTACGTTGATATCCATATTTTATCCCCTTACGTTGTTAATTGGTTTACTCGAAACAGAATGACTTTTCGAATCAAATCTTCAGGAAGTGGTTGATCGAGCGGAAACTGGACAGAACCTTTACCCTGCGTGTACTTTGAAAACTCTTCTTTGAATGCCTCATGACCATTCGGTGTGGCATAAAATCCAATATGTTTAGAGAAAGCTCCGAAATAAACCAATGGTTTCTTATTCAATTTATACCCGACCAGCCCATAGCTGAAGCCCTCTTCAGCTTGCGGGACAAGTTCTTTTACGATATTTCGCATGGTATCAAGCCGCGCGCGGGTTTCACCACTAAAGCCAGACAGATAGGTATCGACCGTTTTTGTTCCGCTCGGTGTTTTGTCTGCAACCATATCACCTCCTTCTCGCATTAGTCACATTATACAATGCTACGCGGGCTAGTGAGAAGGAACTATTCGTAATGTATCTATTTTTCGAGAGCTGCGTCGAGTTCTTTTTGCAACACCGCAGCCGGCCGTGCGCCTATCAGCTCATCAACCACTTTGCCGTTTTTAAACAATTGCATATTGGGGATACCTTGCACTCCGTATTCACCTGCAAGCGCTGCGTTATCCTGTGATTCTTCCACGTTTACTTTTACGATAGTAAGTTTATCTTCCATTCTTTCGGCGAAGTCTTTCAATATCGGTGCCATGGCTCGGCAGGGCATGCACCAGGCAGCCCAAAAATCTACTAGTACGAGCTTGTTGTTTTCAAGTACATTCATTTCAAATTCTTTTCTTGTAAGCGTGTTAATAAGTGCCATTCATTTCCTTCCATTTTTTACTACATTTACTGCATGTACCACTGATGGTAAGCGGCCCGCTGATGGTACAATCTTCCAGGTTGCACTTGATAATCGAACGACATGCTTGCGGTAGCAACACATCTTTCACCTCACCACACATGTTGCACATAAAGTGGTCATGGGCCTCAATGTTACCATCATAACGTACCGCACCATCGAGTGATTTCGGTGCTTTTCGCAGTTCACCGTCCTCGTAGAGACGCTGGGTCACACGGTGAACCGTCGTTGCGCTTAGACCGGGAAATTTTTGTCGTAAATCGTTTACAATATTGGCGTTCGTGGCATGCCCTCGCTCGCTCATAGCCGCTTTTACGGCCTTTACGTACTTGGTAGTGCGTCGATCTGCTAATTGCATATATTTATTGTAAACAATTTACAATTATATTTCCAGCTTATGTTTTATTTTAATACTTGCAGATTAAATTTTACACGGTTCCCGGTGCACCACGCTTGTAGGTAACACCCGCTATCGGCTTTGTAAGTGAAAATAAACTGGGGTCAATCTTTGACATTTTTGAAAGGTACTGAAGAAGTGTTTCGTAAATATTTGCCACATCTTCAAGCGCCTCGCCTTTACGAGCGAGTGTTGACAATTCATCAAGAGAATACCATCTGAGATCCGCTGATTCACCATCAGCTCGAGCCCCCGATGGTACATCATTCGCGATGAATGCATAACAAAGATCTGAATGGTAATGGTCATTGCCAACATTATGGGTGTTCACGAGAAATGGCACGGGGTGGACTATCGCATCACCGATGGAAGGGACCGTATCGAATGGCTGCAGCAATGTAAGCTCTGGTAGCTGATAACCGGTTTCATCACCAAGTTCATGCGCCATCGACTGCCACGGTGTTTCATCGAGTTCGATATGACCGCCGATTTGCATCAATTTATCGATTTTCTTGTGCATATGCACCAGGCATTTCCACTCACCCGCTTCTTGCCGCACAATATACGCGCTGACTGTCATGTCGTGCTGATTGGGTTCGTTGTGAATGTGAGGCACTACGCAGCTACCGCTACTTTCTTGGCTGCATCTGCTTTTTTGCATTCCTTTGTGTGAAACAGTAGTTCTGGATTTTGCTTACACTTTTCACATATCAAAACTAGTTCGTTGCACTCGCTGTGTGCGCAGTTTTCAAAATTCGACGTTTTGCCATGGCAGTGCGTACATTCACCGATGGTTTTTGTATGGTCTGAAAAGTTTACGGTCATACGGTCGTCGAATACACGCAAGCTGCCTTCCCACAGGCCGTCATCACCATATTTTTCGCCGTATTTCACAATACCGCCATCGATCTGATATACGTCATCAAAGCCACGCTTTTTCATCATGGCAGAAATGACTTCGCAACGTATGCCACCAGTGCAGTAACTAATAACTTTCTTATTTTTGATGTCATCGTATTTGTCGCTTTCAAGTTCGGCGATAAAGTCACGTGAGGTATTGGTGTTCGGCACTACTGCGTTTTTGAATTTACCGATTTTGGCTTCGTGTGCGTTACGCCCATCGAAAAACACCACGTCGTCGCCATATTTTTCCACCATCTCATTCACTTGCTCGGGCTTTAGATGTGTACCGCCGCCAATCACGCCATGCTCATCCACCTCAAATTCATCATCGGAGTTTTTAAAGCCCACCAGTTCGCGGCGATGCTTTACGCTCATGCGCGGAAAATCTTCCCTGGCCCCGTCACTCCACTTAAACACGATATCTTTGAAACCTGGGTATTGCTTGGTCATCTTGATATATGTTTTTAAATCATCCATCTCACCGCCAACCGTACCGTTTAAGCCATGGCGGCTTACAAGTATACGGCCACGTAAGTTTAGGCTGTCACAGAGAGTTTTTTGCCATAACTTTACCGCCTCGGGGTCGGAAACCGGTGTGAATTTGTAATACAGTAATATTTTTTGCATATCTCTATTGTAGCTGCTTCTTAGCTTTTGCCTCAAGTTTTAGTTTCTGCCACTCACCCCATACAAGCCAGATGATGAAAATATCAAGCAGCACTAATATAGCCATTCCTACGCCCGGTGATACAATAAGCGCATAAATCTGTGCTACAAGAAACAGCACAAGTACTCCTAATGCATACGGATACGCCCATAAAATTTCTTTCAGCAGTGCGTACACTAACACAAGTTTGATAACTCCGTGGCTAATCAAGAAAATAACCGCCATTACTAATACGCCGCCATACAGCTCTTCGTTCAAGTGAGCAAGCCCACTCGCAATCAAATCACCGAGAGAAGTACCCCAAGATTCAGCTGAAGCTTGCCATGACGTCAACAATACGTGTAATGAGTTGGGTGCAAGCCATAGCCACAGGCCTGCAATTAACTCTATCGTGCCATCAATCCCTTTAATACCTACGCCAATCTTATAAATGCGCTCGTACCATAGGTTCTCTCGTATTTCTTGAAGTGATGTCACTATATATAGTATACTTGAAAAACTATGAAGCTACAGGCTTCCTCTATTCGCACTTAACGTTTGGACGTGCCAAACCTCTAGCGACACGATTATCACTATACGTTTTTACTTTATAATAGAGAAAGTTTATGTCTGATTTACCCAAAAATACCGTTGCTATTAAGAAAACGCTGCGTTTGTACATCGGTATTATTGTGCGTGACTGGAAGTATAGCGTTCCAATTTCGATATGCGTGGCACTCGGAAGTATTCTTGTATTCTATATTCCTCCTCTTTTCGTGGCTCAGTTGATTGCACGTCAAAGTTTTTCATTGTCGAGCGCTTGGCAACTTGCTGTCGGGTTCGGCGTGGCGTGGATGGTTGGTGAGCTATTGTGGCGTTTAGCGATATTTCTGATGATACGTTTCGAAATTAAGACAATTCGACGGTTATATTCAAGTGCCTTAGCTAGCTTAATGGAAAAAGATATTGCATTTTTTAGCAACAGATTTTCTGGAACGATTACAAAGAATCTACTCGCGTATGCACGTCGTTTTGAAGGCTTCTTTGATACGCTAATGTTCGAAGTAATGTCACAATTTGTGCCGGCCTTATTTGCTGCTGTCATATTATTTTTCATTTCGCCATGGCTTTCAATCGCACTGGTTGGCATGATGACAGTAAGTGTATTTTGCATCACGCCTCTTATTCGTCGCCGTGTGCGCATGGTAAAGGAACGCGAAGATGCACATGCGGCTATGAGCGGCCACGTGTCAGATGTGGTTTCAAATATCGCGGCGGTAAAATCGTTCGGTTCGGAAATTGTCGAGCAGAAAAGTCATGATGAATATATAAATACATTCATTTCCAAAGCTAAGCGAAGTTGGGATTACCAGAATATGCCGATAGATATGGTAATTTCACCCTTATACGTGATGACAAACGTAATTGGGCTACTCATCGTCATGAGTCTGAGCGTTGATGCCGCAACAAAAGCCAATTTGTTCCTCGGCTTCAGCTATTACTCAAACGTAACCCGTTTTATGTGGTCATTTAATAGTGTGTACCGACGCTTGGAAGAAGCGATTACCGAAGCTTCCTTGTTCGTCGAGTATACCCTAACCCCTCCAAAGATAACGGATGCGCCTGATGCGGCTCCATTAAAAGTCATTAGCGGTGATGTTACGTTCGATAACGTAGACTTCACACACGCCGAAAACAACGAAGCGCTGTTTCGTTCGTTGACGTTATCGATACCAGCCGGACAAAAAGTCGGTCTTGTTGGTCATTCAGGTGCCGGCAAAACAACCATCGCAAACCTGTTACTACGATTCGTCGATATCGATGGCGGCGACATTACCATTGATAGCCAATCAATTAGTAAAGTTACCCAGGAAAGTCTTCACCAATCAATCGCCTACGTCCCGCAAGAACCTATCTTATTTCATCGAACCCTTCGTAAAAATATTTGTTACGGCAAGCTGAATGCTTCAGATAAAGAAGTGATCGATGCGGCTGTGCGTGCAAATGCGTACGAGTTTATTCAATCCTTGCCGAAACAATTTGATACGCTCGTAGGTGAGCGTGGTGTTAAACTTTCAGGCGGTCAAAGGCAACGTATTGCTATCGCACGAGCTATACTGAAAGATGCCCCAATACTTATCCTCGACGAAGCAACCAGCGCGCTTGACTCTGAAAGTGAAAAGCTTATTCAAGAAAGTTTGGGTGATTTAATGCAGAACCGTACTTCAATCGTCATTGCACACCGTTTATCGACCATCGCGAAACTCGATCGCATTATCGTGCTCGATAACGGGAAGATAGCAGAGGACGGCACTCATAGTGAGCTACTTGCGAATAATGGCATTTATGCGAAGCTTTGGTCACACCAAAGTGGCGGCTTTATAGAAGAATAAAAATACCGCGCTGGTTAGGGCACGGTATCTTATATTACAACGACTACTTTTCGTCAGCTTTTGCCGCATCGACATTTTGTTGTTTTGGTTCAGCCTGTTCTTTACCGCCAGGTTTGCTTTCATGCTCCTGACTATCCTGAGCTGTATCACCACCCTGTTCTGCCTCTACCTCGCTCGCGTCTTCACCCTCACCAGCAGCGGCTTCGTTGGCAGCCTGCAGCGCAGCAGGTTCCCATACGCTCGCAACCATCAAGTCGGTAATGCGCTGTCGTTCTTCCTCTTCTTCGTCGCCATGGTGGCTTTCGTGTTCAACGAATTCAACGCCGTCAGCTAGCTTCGCGTCACCAAGTGTTACCTTATCACCAGCTTCTTTCATACCAACGATAGAAACTTCTACCGCGTCAGGTAGATCCATTGGGAGTGCTCTTACTTCCACCTTTTCGATGTTCTGCAGCACGATTAATCCAGCTTTTTCAGCCTCAGACTCACCTTCGCCTACCAAACGAACCGGTACTTCCGCGACCACAGGGTCGCTTGCCTTCACCGCGTGAAATGACACGTGACGAATCACGCCTTTTACTGGGTCACGATCGACCTCTTTTATCATGGCGATTTTTTTCTTCGTACCAATCGTTAGGTGCACGGGCGTGTAGGTGCCGGCTTGTTTGTACGCCTTGCTCATTACCCCATATTCAACTTTTACACTGATAGGTTCAACGCCTGGGCCATATACAACAGCTGGTACAAAACCATCCTTGCGTAGTTTGGCAACTTTCTTGCCATGCTCGGTTCGCTCATCGAGCTTTAAGTTTACTTTATCTCCCATCTCTTTCCTTTCTTGGAAGGGCTTACGCGCCTTTACCGGATACCTTTTCGGAGGTAAATTATTGTCCTTTTAGTATACCATTTTTGCTATAATGGGGCGAGTGGAAGTATTATTGAACCTCATCACCGGCCTTGGTATTTTTGCTATTATTTTTGTTATATACGCCGAGTCGGGGTTGTTATTCGGCTTTTTATTCCCTGGTGACAGCTTACTTTTTACGGCAGGATTTTTATTTCAGCAAGGCATACTCCCTGGGTCAATTCCTATATCGATACACCTTTTTGCATTTTTGTTATTCTTAGCTGCCGCGCTGGGCCAAAGCACGGGGTATGTATTTGGAAAGAAGGTTGGCCGTAAACTATTTGATAAACCAAATACACGATTGTTTCGAAAAGAGAATCTCGAACGCACGGAAACATTCTATGAAAAGTATGGCCCGCTTGCAATTACGCTAGCGTGCTACGTACCATTTGTACGCACATTCGTACCGATTGTCGCCGGTATTAGCAAAATGACGTACCGTCAATTTCTCCCCTTCAATATACTCGGTGCATTTACCTGGACATACCTTTTTACCTATTTAGGTTATTTTGCCGGGAAAGTATTGCATGATATGGGGGTTAATGTGGAAATTGCGGCACTTATTATCATATTCTTATCGATTTCGCCCATGATTTACCACCTCTTAAAGGACAAAAAGCGCCGTCACGCCTTGTGGCAAGGCACGAAACGGGAACTGCGAATCGTATTCAAAAAAGAAAAACGCTAGCTAGATTGTACGTAACTATCATGCCGTGGTTAAGCTAAAGTTAAAGCTATTGACTATTAAGTATTCTATGTGCTATAATATACTTATATCGAAGTTAGTTTCTATTCTAGAAATTAGTACTTCTGTATTACACGGGCTTCAGATCTACCTCTTAGATTTGAAGCCTTATTAAATTTTCGATAATTCTTTTAAGTACTGTCCGGTAAACGAATCCGCTGCCTTCGTCACTTCTTCAGGCGTACCTTCAGTAACCACCTGGCCCCCACCAAGCCCGCCTTCTGGTCCCATATCGATCAAATAGTCGGCACTCTTTATAACGTCGAGGTTATGTTCGATAATAATCATACTATTGCCGCCCTCCACGAGTTTGTGCAGGATAGTCAAAAGACGTTTGACATCGGCGCTATGCAGGCCGGTGGTTGGTTCATCCAGTATATACAGCGTCTTTCCTGTGGAACGACGTGAAAGTTCAGTTGAAAGCTTGATGCGCTGCGCTTCACCACCACTGAAGGTAGTAGCCGGCTGACCAAGCGTAATATAGCCGAGTCCTACTTCATTCAACGTATCAAGTTTACGCGCGATGCTCGGAATGTTTTCAAAGAATTCCGCGGCTTGTTCCACGGTCATTTCTAAGATATCCGAGATAGTTTTACCCTTGTACTTAATTTCAAGCGCCTCGCGGTTGTAACGTTTACCCTTACATTCATCACACGTTACGTATACGTCAGGCAAAAAGTGCATTTCAATTTTTATCACGCCGTCACCCTGGCAGTTTTCACAGCGACCGCCTTTTACATTGAAACTAAAACGTCCAGCTTTGTAGCCACGAATACTCGCTTCCGGCGTTCCCGCGAATAACTCACGAATCGGTGTGAACACGCCCGTATAGGTTGCTGGGTTTGAGCGCGGTGTGCGGCCAATCGCGGACTGATCGATAATGATAACTTTATCGAGCTGGTTGATACCCTCGATGTTTTCGTGTTTGCCCGGAACGGTCTGGGCGCGGTGCAAACGAGCAGACAGCTCTTTTGCCAAAATATCATTTACCAGCGTGGACTTACCGCTGCCACTTACTCCACTTACTACAGTCATCAGGCCGAGCGGGAATGCCACATCAATGCTTTTTAAATTATTTTCGGCAGCTCCACGAATCACAAGCTCACGGTCTTTCGCGCGTGTACGACGTTTTTTCGGCACAGGAATACTTTCCTTGCCGCTAAGGTATCTTCCGGTAATACTTTTGTCATTCTTCGCCACTTCATCAGGTGTCCCAACGGCAATAACTTCACCGCCATGTACACCAGCGTGAGGGCCAATATCTACCAAATAATCACTGGAGCGAATCGTATCTTCGTCGTGTTCGACCACTAGCACGGTGTTACCTAAATCTCGCAGATGTTTTAACGTCGCAATTAGGCGATCATTATCGCGCTGGTGCAAACCGATAGAAGGTTCGTCTAGTACGTACAGCACACCCTGTAGCCCAGAGCCAATTTGGGTAGCTAGTCGGATGCGCTGTGCCTCGCCGCCTGAAAGGGTGTTGGCCGCCCGCGAAAGTTCCAAATAGTTTAGGCCCACGTTATTCATAAAGCCAAGCCGTGAGTTAATCTCTTTCATAATCTGCGCGGCGATGAATCGCTCCTGCTCAGATAATTTCAGGTCGTTCGTAAACAAATCCAGTGCTTTATCGACGCTTAAATTACAGATGTCCATGATGTTCAGGCCATGAATCGTCACGGCTAGCACCACCGGCTTCAAGCGAGCTCCGCCACAGGCATGACATTTGCGCTCGCGCATAAACCGTTCTATATCTTTACGCATAAAGTCACTATCGGTTTCTTTGTGGCGACGCTCCAGGTTTGGAATAACTCCCTCATAGGTAGACTGATACGAGCGCCCCGCTCCGATGTCTACTCGGTAGGTCTGTGAGCCGGTGCCATATAGTACTATATCGAGGTCTTCTTTTGAAAGCTCTTTCACGGGCACCTGCACGCTAAAGCCATGTTCCTCGGCTACTTTCGCCAAACGCTTCATATACCAGGCGTCTGAATTCACACGGTTATATGGCCGGATTGCTCCTTCCGCGATGGTAAGGTTTGGGTTAAACACTAAGTCCGGGTCTACTTCCAAACGACTACCGAGACCGGTACACACCGGGCAGGCCCCGTGGGGCGCGTTGAAACTAAACAGCCGCGGCTCAAGCTCGGGGATATCTTCGCCGGGGTGGTCAACACAGGCATATCGCTGCGAGTAGGTTGCAACTTCATTGCTGTTGGCATCAAGAATTTGCACTACGCCGTCAGCAATATCGAGCGCTTGCTCGACTGATTGCGATACTCGGCTTAGTTGACTCGCGCTGATAGCGATACGATCTACCACGATTTCAATGGTGTGTTTATATTTCTTGTCTAGGCTAGGAAATTCATCAAGCGCGTAAATGACACCGTCTACGCGAGCACGAGCAAACCCAGTGCGCATGTATTGCTCTGGAATGTGGGCGAACTCACCTTTCTTATCATTCACAATCGGTGCCAGCACCATCACGCGAGTACCTTCCGGTATTTTCATGATTTCATCGATGATAGTTTGGGCAGTACGACGCGACACGGCTTTTCCACAAACCGGACAGTGTGGCACACCGATACGGGCGTACAATAAACGCAAATAGTCGTAGATTTCCGTTACCGTCGCTACCGTCGAGCGTGGGTTGCGGCTGGTTGATTTTTGGTCAATGGAAATCGCCGGGCTCAAGCCGTCGATTTGGTCGACATCGGGCTTCTCCATCAAGCCCAAGAACTGCCGCGCATAGCTCGAAAGACTTTCCACGTAGCGGCGCTGGCCTTCGGCATAGATAGTATCGAACGCGAGCGATGACTTACCTGAACCAGACAACCCGGTGATTACCACCAGCTTGTCGCGAGGTATCTCTACAGAGATATTTTTTAGATTGTGTTCTCTGGCTCCCGTAACTCGAATAACGTCTGACATAACGCTCTATTATACCATTTTTCAGCCCGCTCTGCCCAGCCCGTATCTCTGTTTTTTCACCATTTTTGCATTAATAAGCTTATGATTGAATATTATTGACAATTTTGCTATAATTCAGTTTAAATTTATCGAGGTACATGTTATGAATAAAGTTCAATCCACCGTATTCAAGGCTTGTCTGGTCGGTTCGGCCTGTATTATCGCGCTGGCGAGCGGTCTTATTTCCAGCCTTGTATTATTTTTGTTCGTCGGCAAGGTACCTGGCACAGCTACGTATCTTTCGCCTCTGCAGATGGGTGTCGTACTCGGCTTTATCGCAATGGCCGTAGCTTACATGAACATGGCCGCACATCACAAACAGCACCTCAAAAAGCGTTACTCGCAGTGGAAACAACACCTGCCAAAACGCCGCTTTACTCAGGCGTAGTTTTCGTCAGCCGGCATAATCGCCTCGGCCCACAGTTGCAGTTCCTCTAGCAGGAACTGTTTTTCATCACCCGCGCTTGAAGCCAGTCGCTGCAAACTCTTCAAAAATCCAGGAAGTTGCTTGTGTAAACGTTCACTGCGCCATGTTTCCCATTCTACGGCTTCATCTTCACTCAGGCTCGATGAAAAGCTGCGTGCTTTGTAGTGCAGCAAGAGCGCAGGTAACCGCTCATCTTGAAATTCGGGGTGAAAATCAGCTAATTCCGCACTACTCGCGCTACGCACTGATTCAACCCGTAACTTGTCCCTGTCGCCGAGAAATCCGTCATACAGCTGTGCCTCGGGGTCGGTGCTCGGCTTATAGTCTTTGGTCTTTTCGTAAATACTTCTCAAGCGCTCTGCAAAATCAGGGTGAGCTAGCAGTATTTTCTTATGTCGCTCAACAGTTTCAAGCGACATGCCGATACGTTCCCACCCCCCGTCTTGCCCAAGTACCCCAAGAGGAGCCACAGCCGGACATCGATTATACTGCATCACTTTTGTCGGCAAGGCCACGAACTCGTCTTTTTTACGCTCTTCCCATGTGGCGAACACCTTTTTGGCGAGCTCATCACTCGACATTCCCACGAACTCCTCTGGGTCGTGGCGAAGGTCATACACCACCACATTGCCGTTCGGACCGGCAGTCAGCGGAAACGCCACCGTCGCCTTATGAAACTCTGCCGAATACCGACCGCTCACATACACGAAAGGTTGTTTTTCATCGAGATTTACCAGTTCTTGCACGGCTCGTTTTTCTCGTATTTTAAACAGGTGTGTAAATAGCTTGGGTTGATTTTCTTTGATGAGCTTTGCTACGGCTATCAGTGCCTCTACGTCGTTTAGGGCATCGTGTGCACTCGTATGTTCAATGTTATTCGCCTTTGTCAGCAGCTCTAGCCGGTTCGTCGGCTTGCCCTCAGCGTCGACAGGCCACTCGATACCTTCAGGCCTCAGAGCCCTTGTCATACGCACCACATCCAGCATGTCCCAGCGGCTGCGTCCTTCGCTCCACGCCCATTCATACGGATCATAAAAATTACGCCACAAGGTATGGCGTAGGAATTCGTCGTCGAAACGCACGCTATTAAAGCCGACTGTAATCGTATCCGGTGTGAATATCTCGTCAATCAGTATTTTGCAGAATTCCGCTTCGGTGTAGCCGTCACTTAATGTCGACTGAGGAGTAATGCCGGTTACCAGCACTGCTTCAGGGCTCGGCAGTGTGTCATCGTTTAGTTTTACAAGAATATTATATGGTTCACCTATCGGGTTCAGCTCTAGGTCGGTACGCTGCCCGGCAAATTGCATAACCCTATCATCCCTACCGGAAAGCCCGCTTGTTTCTAAATCGTAAAAGAAAAACGTGTTTGCCATAGATTTAGCTTAGCATACACCTTGGAGCCCGTGATATATGAATACCTCATACTGCTACGGTAGGTTTCACATATTAAAAAATGCCCTTGAAGGGCAACCGTGATTTTAAATCACATGTCAGATAGCGAGTCGGGGACCCTGGGGTGAAGTTGAACGACGCCGTCCACAGCCGACGCTCACGAGAGCGTGCATACTTCACCCCAGGGTCAAGCTTGTTATGTCCGTCATATTCTGTCGTCGCACCTTGATTTTTAGAGCGTGCGACACTTCTCCAAAAAAACGTAGACCGTCTGCTAGACATAGCCAGACGGATACGACACCCTCATGGCTCACATCCTTTCTAAGGTTTTCGAATGAACTGATGAGGCTTTGCCTTGGTGCGGGCTGATGGCGTAGCCCTAAAGCTACAGCACTGTATCACGACCTTTCTATCATATACAAACGACACGGAACGGAACCGGAACAGTTTGAGCCGGTCTATACACATACAACACTTGTATACATATAGACCCGCTCAATGCTATCTGACATGTGAATGTACACTGTAGAACCTGCGCTCAATACAGCGTAAATATCATTATACATTATGTTGCTAATTTTGTCAATAGCGTGTGCGCACTATTACTGCTCTACCAGGGTAAATTCGGCCTTGCCAATGCGTATTTGGGAGTCGCCGAGCGCGCCCTGACGGGTCAGTTCGTGGGTAATCCCCATCTTTTTCATGATGTCGCGAAGGCGATTTACGTTTTCATACCCCAGGAAATTCGTGCGTCTGGCGAACTTTTCTATCTTGTGGCCGGTTACGATAAACACCGTTTCGCCTTCTTCATCACGCTTTTCTACACGCCACGACAAATCTTTCGCCTCTGATGAGAGCGTAATTCTTGGAATACCGTCGGTTTCTTCTTCCGTTTCCTCCGTGGCGGCTTCCCTGGCCGTTGCTACATGCTTTGCAAGCGCACGCAGTACTTCTTTCAGCCCCTTATGGGCGGTTGAAGATATGGCAAACACTTCAGCATCAGGCGCTACCTTTTTTAGGGCATCCATCTGCATTCTTATCAGCTCGGCGTCTAGGCCTTCCGTTTTGGTGAGCGCGATTACCTCTGGCCGTTTTAGCAATGTAGGGCTGTAGCTGGCGAGCTCGAGCCTAATGGTTTGGTAGCTTTTCGCAATATCGTTGGCATAGCCGTCTATCAGGTGTAGTAGCACAGAGGTGCGTTCAACATGGCGCAAAAACGCGTCGCCCAGTCCTTTACCCTGGCTAGCTCCTTCGATAAGCCCAGGGATATCAGCGATAAGCAAGCTGGTTTCATCGATATCTGCCACACCGAGGTTCGGTGTAAGCGTGGTAAAGGCGTAATCGGCAATTTCCGGGCGGGCATTTGACACCACACTAAGAAAAGTTGATTTTCCGGCGTTTGGAAAGCCGACCAAGCCTACATCTGCCAGTAGTTTCAGCTCTAGCTCTGCCTCAAAGGTGTCGCCCTGTTCACCTAATTCGGCAATACGAGGCGTTTGGCGGGTAGAAGATTTAAAATGTGCATTACCGAATCCGCCGTCACCACCTCTGGCAATTACCACTTCTTGGTCGTCGAGAGTAAGGTCTGCAAGCACTTTTCCCTCACGCTTTACCACCGTACCCATGGGTACTTTCACAATCAGATTCTCGCCTGATCGGCCGGCGCGGTTGCGCTTCGCACCATTCGCGCCTGGTTTTGCCTTCAGTTCAGGCTTGTAGCGAAAATCAAGTAGCGTATTAAGGTTTTTGGTAGCTTTGAAGATAACGTTACCGCCTCGGCCGCCGTCACCGCCATCCGGACCACCTTTATCGATATAGATTTCATGCCGAAAACTGACAGCTCCATCGCCGCCTTTTCCCGCTTGAATGAACACCGTCGCCGTATCAACAAACATAACTAACCCACTATACCAGACATATCCCTAAATTAACAGAGGTGAGGCAATACCCAAACAAGGCAAACGCCAGTCCTTATGGGGTAAGAGTACCTTTACTTTCGCTGCAAAAAGAATATGAGGAGTCCCGAAAGACTCCTCATATTTCATTTATTGGCTTCTAATGAATGTAAATGTATGCGCCTGCCTGGCCAGCTGAAATGGTTCGTTGGTTGACGATACCGAAGCCACCGTAGGCGTAGTTGTTCATCTCGCTGATGACGATGTCACCATTTGACTTGACTCGTTCTACCACGGCAACGTGACCGAAGTATCCTGATTGGTCTACTAGTACTGCACCGGCACTTGGTGATCCGTTTACAACGAATCCGTTAAGCCGTGCACTGTAGGCCCATGCGCTTGCATTACCCCAGTTGCCGCCAATCGGCTTGCCAAGTTGAGCACGACGCTCGTAGGCGTACCAAGTACAGTTACCCCAAGCGTAGCCATTACCAGTTGATGCACCACGGATACCTGGATCGATGACACCACCGCCGAGGTCGCCCGAGTTGCCAACCACTGTGTTGCCTGCTACACCCGTAGCAGTCTGAAGCTGTACAGGCTTCACACCATCAGGAACGATAATTTGTTTTCCAGAAGAAAGACCGCCGAGCTCTAAATCATTTACTGCGACAATACGCTTGGCGTTCGAGCTGTAGGCGCTGGCGATAGAAGCAGCTGTATCACCTGACTTCACGGTGTAAAGCACACCGCTAACAGGCAATATCTTCAACTTACGGCCAGCGGCCACTGCATCGGTATCGCCTAGATTGTTTGCCCAACGAACGGTATCTGCGGAAATACCAAACTTGGTAGCGATAGAGGCAACAGTGTCGCCTTTTTCTACGGTGTAGGTTGATATGCCACGGTTTGTACCTGTGGGTTTGATAATCTGAGGCTTAGAAATAGCAGTCGTGTCTGCCGACTGGGCAATTTCACTTTTTGCGGTTAATGATACAGAGAGGTTAGCAACGTTTTTAGCGATTGGTAAGTCTCCTCGCTCGGCAAGGTCGGCCGCTATATCTGTCGCAAGTACTTCGTCTACTGAGGGAGTCGTGTCATCAACCACTGCAGAAGGCGCCAAACCAGATGCAGAGGTAGATTGAGCCACCGTATTTTTTGGAGAATCATAGCCAAGGGCCACGATTGCGACAAGGATAACAAATGCGCCAGTATAGCCCGCGATGCGGCTGGCAGATAATTTCAATGATTTTTTTGTAGCCGTACGTGGCTTGGAAGGAGCTTGCTGCTGTAAAACAGTATTTGATGCGTGAGCGATGCTCGCTGCGTTTTGGTTACGAATAATCGTTCTCCTGCCGCTCTAAATTACTCTAGAGGGCGACTACCATACTTAGTCTTTCTTCTCGCATGAACAGGGCGCATTGTC